>Ga0214542_1002244_pt1 | contig 40072 bp, 15 predicted proteins | sample CNSS1metaG_FD_160096 | JGI IMG/M metagenome (GOLD analysis project Ga0214542, IMG submission 160096) | Root nodule microbial communities from cowpea collected in UCLA plant growth center, Los Angeles, California, USA - CNSS1 | ecosystem: Host-associated > Plants > Roots > Nodule | place: USA... | reverse complement strand
TAATCCATTTTTTATAAGATTAAAAATAATTAAGTATAAATATTTTTACAAAATTAAGTACTAATATTTATAATGTTTCTCTTAATTTCAGACCAAATTTATTATTTGTATGAATGTTATGCTATTTCTTTTTTATTAAAAATGACTTAATAAAATGACTTTTACCACTAAATTTTAATATAAATATCAAATACTTAATTTTTTTAATTATTAAAAATTATTAGGTCAAAATTGAATCAAATACACATAAGTAAGTACTAAATTGAAACGAAAAAACATAAATGGGGACTAAATCGAAATCATCACAATAACATCTGATAGTGACACTGACACGTGGCATTACAATGTCACGTGGCACTGACAATGCCACGTGTCACACACAGGGACTTGACACGTGGCATTTTTAATTTTTTTTTAAAAAAATTTAAAAAAAAATTAAAACAAAAATTAAAACAAAAAACAAAAAAACCACAGATTGACACGTGGCACGTTGACTAACGACGTTAGTCAACTCTGTCTGAAAGGTACCTAATTGAAGCAATTTTCAAAAGTTGGGATGCAATTGACATTTTTTTAAAAGCGGGTACCAATTTGACACGCTAGTACCAAACTGGGTACCTTACGATTAATTAAACCTATAAATTTAATAATAGTTATTTTATTTAATCAATTTGTTTTGATTTCACGGATTACAAAGAATTATCTCCCCTCACTTCCTCATCATTTAACTTTTTTCTCAATATAATTATTTTATTTAAAGAAATTTTAATATGTTTAATTAGTATATAATATATTATATTATAATTAATTTTAATTTATGATATCTTTTATTTTTTATATTTAAATAATTTAATTTCTATTACATTAATTTATATATAATTATATAATTAATATATTTTATAATATATATGTGTCTCGTATTTTAAAGAGGATAATGTTGATAATGCATGAACAGTCAAATAAATTTTATTAAATGATAATTGATGAATGAAGGTTGATTATATACTTGCTTTTACTGTTTTTATTTATGATGTTCTTAGAAAAACAAATATGGATATGGCTACTCTTCATTTAGTGTATGAGATGTGGGATTCAATGATTGAAGATGTGAGGAAAATCATATACCAACATGAAGGAAAGGAAAGGCACAAATTGAACATTCATCTTTACGGATATGGCTACTCTTCATTTAGTGTATGAGATGTGGGATTCACTGATTGAAGATGTGAGGAACATCATATACCAACATAAAGGAAAGGAAAGGCACAAATTGAACATTAATCTTTTTTTTTTTTTGAGACAGTAAACTCAGTATTAATTGATCGTTGAACTAAAAGTATATATATATATATATATATATATATATATATATATATGTTATAAAAAAATTACTCAAATAATACTAATAATAATAAAAATATAAAATGATATAATAATTATTAAATCAATAATAATATTAAGACAATATATAAAACAATTAAATTAATAGAGATCACCAATTATAATAACAATAATAAATAAAAGATAAAAGGTAATGAGTAGAAATATGTTGGGTTGAGACACACATAGCACTAGAGAGAAAACGCTCCTACTACATAGGGCTAAACAAATAATATAGAGAAGAAAGAATAAGATTTCTAATTTCTAAGAAAAACTCTAGTGTTTGTTGTCTCTGTTGTTGTCTTTTCCCATGCACCTAGGTAGTATTTATAGGTAGCAAAAGGATACAAAGGAGTAAAATATAATAAGAATATAGCCGTTAGCCATAAAACACATTAACCCATAAATTAAAAATCTATAAAAACATAAGTAACAGTAGAATTTTTATTTTAATTATTTATTTTTTAAATTATTTTAATTATTTATTTTTTAAATTATATTAAAATATTTTTAACAATATATATCGCCGTGTTCGTATCCTACACTTTTTCAATTTGGATGTTTCCCATGTTTGTGTTTGTGTCGTGTCCGTGTCTGAGCTTCGTAGCCTCAAAGTCTCAAATCAGGTGCTAGGGTTTGGATTCTATCTTTACAGTGAGTGTAAGGAGTGGAGGCATGTAATGATAGAATTTAAAGTGAGGCCGTTGACACGTGTAATATGGTATGCTATGGTGTCTAAAACTATCTTTTTATGTATTGGAGTTATTCTATTTCATCCCTGATATTTGTATTTTTTTCTAATAGAGATATGATAATGCAATTTAATTTTGTTTGTCATTTTTTTATGTCATGATGTACTATTTTTTATTCTCTCCAACTCTTAAATTAAGTTTATGAAAGATAAAGAGCAAGTAATTATGGTTAGTTTTTAAAAAATTGTACACATTTTTCAATATACATAATATATGATATTTTATTATTTTTAAAATAAAATAAATGTACTTTTTATTGTTTCTGTGCCTAATACATCTTCATAATTATCTGATTTTTATGTTAATTATATTTGTGTTGTATCTTATTGTTATAATTATTTCATTATAACACTACTCAATCCTCTTTTTGTGGTTCCTTCTTCATTCGACAAGAACATGAAAATTATAAAATTCAAAAATATTTATCTTATTATAAATATTTATATTAATTTTTTTTTATCAATAAATATTAGTAGTTAGTATTTTGTTATTAAAAAAATAAATATTTATCAGATACATAACCTTTTACTTCTGTCTTCATAATCGAAAGATGTAAAATTAGGCCGGTCAATAGTGGTATATAATGTAAATTTTATTTTCTATTATAAAGTGGGGGCCTTAAATAGACGTAAACTCAACATTACGAATATAAAGTCTTCCGTGTATTGTCCATAATCCAAATTAATTTCAAACATAATCTATTACCACATTAGGCATTGCAACTATAATATTTATTATAACCATCAGACTTCATCAAATATAATGAATCAGTTCTAAAACTAATTTCACTCATGTCAATCATAATTAAATTGAAAACAGAATATAACTTTACTTGTATTCGTGTTTGTTAAATACTCAAGAAAATCTTTTTCCTCAAAAATGACAACCTCTTCATCCACTACAAAATCTGCAATGGCATCTTCGATAGTTTCACCAAAGATCGATCCTGAAAATAAAGAATTCTTAATCAGTTTAGAAACGATAATACACCATAGGAATATCACACACTGCAACTATCATACATTATTTTTAGTACCTGGATAATAGAGAAATGTGAAGACAATAAAACTATGAGCATTATAACTCACCTCGCCTTTTGGAATATGTCTTTATCAAATTTCAGAGCAAATAGAGGCATTTTACTGTAAAATATAGGTGAATATCAATTTAGTAGATTGAAATAAAAATGAATTTCATACATCAAAATTTAAGAAATAAAAATATATTTAACTTTTAATTAATGTATGAATTTCACTAAATAATACGTTAAATTGAAGTGGAGTTAAAAAAATAAATAAAACAATCATAAGTGAATTTGAATTTTACTTTTAACTCTATCTATACAAAGTCTCAGGTAGGTTGAAAGTTATCGTTTAAGTAAAATATAAACAAAGCAGGTTCACGAAAAGGTAGAACAAAACTATACTTTTATAAAAGATATTTAAACTTTTTTATTACTAATAATATACATTCATTTGATATTTTCATGTTGAGCCTCTTGAAATCAAATTAAAATAAAATAAGTACCTGTCTTTTTTAATCAAGAAAATCATAGTGGTGATTGATATGGTGTAGATCAAAATCATCCTGTTTGGATTTCCAAACGATCATATCATCATCAAGAGAAAGAACCTAACATAAAGAAATTATATTTAAAAAATGAAAAAATAAAAAATAACGAACAAAGAAATTAAAATTAGGTGAAGGTGCGAAAAGAGAAGAAATTTACATGAGTCTTTGAGTATCAAGTGTAACAAATGATTAGACGACTCATTAAATAGGCAAGTCAGTAATACAATTAATAATCATTTTATATTTTTTAAATAATATTTGTATATATTACAAAGAGAATAATAAGGTATTTGAATAATAATCAATTTTGTTGATAAAAGTCATTTATAATGAAGTGATTGAATAAATAATTGTATATATATTTCGAATAAATACCATCCAGCAAAAAAGTTATTTCATCGTAAAAATGCTTAAGCACACACAGACAGTACAACATGCTTCTATTCATCCTCCTAATACTCTAATATTCACATGTTCCTATTGTATTTTACATACAAAACGCATAACAAGTTATCAAATTATAATTTAAGTAGAGATTGCATGAATATAAGATAGTCCCTCCACACCCATTAAAATTAAACATTACAATAGCTTTTCAGAAAGCCCACTAACCCCAACTAAGAAAAGAATCCTCTCAAGAGAGTCAAAAGATTGTTGAATTAATGTGATAGAGCCCAACTAAAAAGGCACAGTATGAAAGTAGTTGAAACACATTTAGGAATCTGTTTTTCATTAAGGAAGTTGTCATCTATTGCTATGTGATTTTAAGTTTCTCATCATCAGAGAATTCTGTTATACTTAACATCTAACCAACAAATCATGCAAAAATTGCAATGTACTACAAATCTCAGACCCCAAATCAATATATGATCACCAAACCAACTCACCTGATAGTTCAGAAGTAATGTTGATAGTTCAGTAGTAATGTTGGACAGTTTTCATCTGATCACATAGTTCCATCTGAATATGGAGATGTTCATTCTCAATCCACGAAGAATAATATCTCCCTATATTCTCGTGAAAACCTATAAAAGCAATGAGTTAAATCTGATTAAAGAAACAATATGAAAGTTATTATAGACTAAAATGAGAGTTCAAGGCCAAGAAACCTATGACAGCCAAAACTTGCATTTCAGTATCAACGTTAGACCTACAAGGATAAAGGAATAATGTAAATACCTAAAACACATTGCCAAAGTTTTTCCTCTACTAATTTTATGATAATGCAAAGAAAAGTTACAAGTACTATGAAGAAAAGCAAAATCATCACAGCAGCCAGTTAATAACAATTCATGTCAAAATTTCTTTTTCAATCACAATATCTCATTCTCATGATATTGATATGTGGTAGGATGAAAGACCATTACCACCACCAACCAGGGAAAGGAAGAGACTTGCATTGCGTGCATGTTAATAATTATACACAGTAGTAAACAGTCAACTCAGATAAAACAATGAATAAATTGATATCATTCAAAAATCTATCCGTACTAGCACATTTTTATCTTTGGTATCTAAAAGGGTCCATTTCCTCTGCTGAGAGGTTTTTCAAATAATGGTTTGTGATACAAGGAGGAGGCATAACCCTACACTTGCAACTGAAGATTGCATATCACCATCATCTATGGCAATGGCAAATAGAAGGTAAATGTATTAATGTGTTAGTATATATATATATATATATATATATATATATATATATATATATATATATACACAAAATAACACTCGTATAGGTTTTTGTGATTATTTTCTAAATTAACAACCAAAAATAATAATTAAACACTATTTTTTTTCAAGTCATTGCAATTAAGATTATTCTAAAATGGAAAAAGTATCAAACAACACTTATTCTTACCCATTCGGCATATTGATTTTGGAAGTGCACGGTTTCTCTTCATGGTTCCTAAAAGGAAAAAAAAAAATGAATACAAAAACATAAGAATATATAGAATGAAATGTATGTTACCTTGTCCATGTTACGAGCAAAGAAAACTAATCTTTTTCTAAAGTTAAATAATAGGTGTGTTGAAGACAAAGACACAAAAAACAGTCAAACTCAGAGGAACAAAACAACACCTATACAAACACAATTCGAATTTATCACAAATTTGGTATTTGTACTAAGATTGGGAAGGTGGAGATTCAATAAAACCATCCAAAAAAACCCATGATGTAAAACCATAAACCTATAGGTCAACAAAAAAGCCTAATTGGCGAAGGGTTTATGCCCTGTTCTCAAATTAGGGTTTTCACCGCTTGACTCTCTCGAGCTGGAACACAATCGTGAGTTGGGAGACTCTTTCTTCTCACGTCACCGTCAACACAACACAGAGACGAGACAGACAGCGTTGAAACATCACTATGTTTGCAGTGACTGTCGCGGCTGGTGTTGGAAATATAGTAAATCATTATCGGTCAATTAAATTTTACTTTTGAAGTGTTAAATAGGTTGAAAGTTCATAAGGAAATCAAAATTGAGCGCTGGTTTGACCGACTCAAGTGATAACTACACAGAGCACGTCCACTTAAAGAAATTAGAACAATATGACTGCAAAAAGAATTGCATTCTATCAAACAAAAGTCAAGTTGTAAAGATATTTCAGAAGTCACCACATACTTGGAATAACAAGTCAAAATATCAGTTAACTTCTCTTTTATCAAGAAAAATATGATTTACAGCTAAACTAAACAAAACAATTTTTTACAAACAAAGAAAGCATTTAAATTTTTTGTTATAATACAGATATATATATATATATATATATATATATATCATATTTTTCTGTCCAGTGGCTTTGATATTGAAATAAGATCAGTACCTGTCAATTTTAATCAAAGAAATCACAGTAGAGACTGAAGTGAAGCGGATCAAAGTCATTCTTTCAGAGGCTTCCATAAGATCAGATCTTAACGAAAAAACTGACAAAAAGGAATTAGGTTAAAAAGCGGAAGAAACAGTGAACTATGGAGAGAATGAAATTATGTGAAGACGGAAGCAATGAAACTTACCTCAGAGTTTCAAATCAGGCTGCTAGGGTTAGAAAGTGACAAAGTTTGGGTTCTAACTTTTCAGTGAGTGTGAGGAGTGGAGGCATGTGATAGTATTTATAGTGAACCAGTTGACACGTGTAATCAATCGTATGCTATGGTGTCTAAAACCATTTTATTTTATAATTAATTTAAATTATATATGTAAATATAAATATGGAAAGAAGATAATTAAATTTCATGTTTTTCTTAGGATAAAATATTTTTAGTTAAACTTTTTACTAGTAAATTATTTTTAATTTAGCTGGTTATTGTTTTATTTTTCTCTATGGAAAATAAAAAATAGTGAAGTCCTTCTAAATTTATATATTTTTAATTAATTTTTTCAAATTTAATATTTTTTAATTAATTTGGATGATGAATGTGATTGTTTAACTTTTTACTCTCAAGTATAATACTAAAAGTTAAATGATAGAAAAAGAAATCTTAACTATATTTGTGCTACATATCAACATAATTATTTTATTTCTATTTTTATTTTTATTTAAAAAAATAAATAAATGATAACATTTATAGAAAAATAATTAGAATTTTAAAAACTTATTTTTATTAATTTTTAAATTAGTGATATTATAAAAATAAATACAGGAAAATTAAATACTAAAATAAAAATTCGATAATTATAATGAGATACTACACAAATATAATTATAATTATAATTCTATTTATTTTACTATTTAATTTTTTAGTGTTGTATTTCAAAATATAAAATTAAAAGAAACAGTAATAAAGGTCAGTAACCGTAGAATATTAAGAGTATAATATCAATCTGAAACCTCCATAACAGTAATATCATCATCATTATTGTGGTCGATTTAATATTGCTTTACTCAACCAAAAAATTCTCAATTATTTTTTTATTAATATTATTTTTTTATAAAATTACATTTAAAAAAATCTCAATTTTTTTTATTAATATATTTTTATTAAATTAATTTTAAAAAATCTTAAAAAGATATTTTTATTACTAAAACAGTTCTATTAAATTAATCATAATTTTTTGTTTAAAATAAAATTTAATAAATAATTATTAGTGTAGTTAATTGTAATTTATATTAAAAAACAATTAATAAGTTAAAATCTTTATTTACTAAATTATAATTTTTGTTTACAAATAAAACAATAATTAACTATTTTTTTCTTTTATAATTATTCTGAATTTTATTTTATTTTTTTGTCTTTTTATCTCTATACGAGTTTCTCTTTACTTTCTTTTATTTTAAGAGTTTTTTTTCAAATTATATTCATTGAATCTCATATTACTAGTTATACCAAATTTTTCATCATCGTCTTAGTATGGTTGTCTTTTCTATTTGTGTTGTTGTTACTTTTATTCAGTTTTGGGTTTGTATTAAAATATGGAAAACGTTTATTTTGTCCAATTTTTTTTTACGACACTGTTCAAATTACGAGTTTTGAGAGATTTTTTGTTTCATATATTTTGACGAGAAACTGTAATTTTTTACAAAATTATTAATTAGATTGGGATTTAGTCTCTTAGTGGATAATAAATTAGTTGAAGCATAATTCGAAGTTGAATTTTTTGTAAAAAGATAATTCAAATTTAGAAGAAAAAAAAACTTACTATCGTGTAAGTTTGTAAAAAAGTTGAAACCGAAAAGAAAGAGACTTGAGATTTCTATAAACTACAAGTATATTATGAAGTTTACTTTCTTGACGATCAGAACCAGATTTTATTGTTTTAAACTCATTCATTTTATATATTTAGTTTTAGTAATGTTTTATATATTCTAATTTTTTATTTAATATAAAAATATACATATATATCAACTAGAAAATTTGAATCAAATTATTCAAGAATTGATGCGTTAATTGGATCACAAAAATGAACTATAAATAAAATTGTAATAATAAATAAAAAAAATTAAAAAATACAGTTTGGTCAATTATGTATTAAAAAGATTATATTAATTAACCTCATTATCTATTAAAAAAATGTTAAATAAAATTAATTATAATAACTTAATAAATAATTTTTATAAAACAAAATTTTAAAAATAAATTTTAAGTAAAAGACTATTTTCCCTATGTTAACAACCTCCATGACATGAATTCACCTTCTTGTCTCTCATTTCGATATGAGCTTGGAACATAACAATGTCGGCCTCTCCAAACCATTCATATCGCAGAATTGTTTCAAATCTTGGTTCACTTTTTTTGGATAATTCCTTGTCAAGACCTTGCATTTGATGCCAATCCAAGGTCCACGAAGCCACAAACTATATTAAATCTATGTTTCCGAACAATTTTTTCAAACTCTGCAAATAAGTCCTGTGCAAATTTACATTCTTTTAACAATGAGAAAATTTTATTTGAAGAAAGATTAAGAAATTAATGCAAAAAACCCGATTACCAGATCACTTGCTTTGGTATTTAGTCAACATTACTCGAAAAATAACATTTCTATGTTCCTTAACTAATTTAATTTGTGAAAGAACATCGTCCTTAACTAAATAATACTTTTCAAATTTAATTATTTTTTAATTTGATATTTTTTATTGACAAATGAAATAGTTAATGACAAGTGGTTAATTAAGTTAATTGATATGTCTTGATTGATTAATCACTTGCCAATAAAACATATTCCTTATCAGAAAAAGAATTTAATTTGGAATATATTGGAAATCACTATCACCAAGAGGTGATTATGCAAACTACATCTTTAAGTTTAATTTGCAAGACAGTGAAAATTGAGTTGTGTAAACCTAAAGGGAAAACAATTAGCCAACAATAAGTTTGTTACATGCTCTTTATCTTATGAACATTGCTTCATATTGTTCCAATGTCCAAGTTTTTTTACTTTGGTCTTTCATTGCTTTTGGGAACCGATTTAGTTCGTTAATCATAAATATTTAATTTAAAAGAGATTCAATGTATTTTTAAAATTAAATAAATTTATGGATAATTGAAAGTTAAAGGATCACAATTGCCTAAATAAATCAGGATAATAATAACCAGAAATCAAGGAAGTAAAATTGTGATGAAAAAAGTTAGGGATCAAACTTAAGATTTTATAGAATGTACAATCCAAAGTATAATTGAAACAACACCTAAGAGAACAGCATCATTCCCACTATTTAAAAAAAATTAAAAAATATTTATAAATTCAGAAAGCATTTTTTTTTTTAATTTAAGCCGTCTAGATAAAATTAATTTAGTTTTTAAATTTAGGCTTAAATACCTTTTTGTTCTTCATTTTCTAGTGTTTGTTGTGGATGATCCTCATTTTGACACAATGTTTAAAATGGTCATCATTTTTACCGAATGTTTAAAATGGTCCTCATTTTCGCAATTCGTGTTTTACTTGGTCCTTTTCTGAAACGCCGTTTAAATCATTAATGGAGCATTGTAGATGTGGTACAGTTTGTATTATGGTGTGTTACGTGTATTGTACATGTGTGATAATTAGATATTTGGGGATAAATAAATGAGCTAGGGTTTTGGTAAGGAATGTTTGGGCAGTTGGTGAGTTTTGACAATCTTGTTCCTCCATTCCCAATTGGCGTTGCTGCAATATTCTTCTTCCTGCAATCTCATTATATAGGTGTGTTACGGTCCCAATCTTCGTGCACTGTTCGTGGTTCAACGAGAAATTAATTAATTCCGAGTTGTAGCTGCGGAGAGATGGCAACTTTGAGTATGGCAAGAACACCAAAGAATATTGGTAAAAAATTTTGGGTACAATCTGTTTTTATTTTTTTGTTAATAATAAAATGGTTTTAATTTTTGGTTTATTGAGAGTGGTGGTTCCAATAATGTGGGCTGCAACTTTTTCAAATGGTGGTGTTGATGAAAAGGATGTCATCAACATGACACAAATGAGATAAATTAATGATTTGGAGAAGTCAGGTTGCTGAGAAGATGCTGCAATTAGTAATAGGATTCACTTGTGTTGTTATTGTATTATTCATACTGTTATTGTGTGTAATCTTTTAAAGTTCAATCTATTTATCTATTTTGTACTATTGTTAAATGAAGAAATGAATTAGTTTGATTATGTTGATATTAGTCCCACCATGTTCAAGATGACATCTTAATTTGAGCATTGAAGTAAGTGATATTGATCTAAGCTTGGGAAAAATTAAATTGATCTAAGTCTAGAAGAAGTTAAATTCATAACGTTAATTCATCCTCATCAAAATGCACTACATCAATGTTTGGCAAGAGTGAAATTGAACGAAATTTAAGAGAAGTCAAAATGCAGTACATCAATAATGAATTCTACATCAGAAATTCCAAAAAATAATTAAGACGTTTGTAGTTGCTATCATGGTCTCCTCCTAATCTGTAATTTCATCCTAAACTGCTGAGATGGTTCTTCTGGTGTTGGTAGTGGTGCTGCTTGACTTTCCACTTCATTCCTTGGTGGTTGAGTTGTTTGAGTTTCAACAGTTGGTGCATTCTCAGCAGTTTGGGCATCTGGTGCAATCTCAACAGGTAATTTAGAAACCATGCAGAACATCACAACAATCAAAATACAAATAAACCCAAAAATAGAATTACGAAAACCCTAACCCACGAGCAAACACAACCCAAAAAACCTTACACTCATTTAACTCGTTGATGATGATTAATTAGAAAATTGAAATGAAGAGCGCAACTGCAATCCAATGATGAAATGACAAGTATTAGCTGCTTCCTCTGCAAATTTGAGTTCAAGAAAGACGAAGATGAAGAAATTTCCCTAATTGCAAAATTTCCCCTAAATTAAAAAATTAACGTTGATTAGCCACCTGTATAATACACGTAACACACCCACCCTAATACAAATTGTGCCACCTGTACAATGCTCCGTTAATGATTTAAACGACGTTATAGAAAAGGACCAAATAAAACATGAATTACAAAAATGAGGACCATGTTAAACATTCTGTACAAATGAGGATCATTTTAAACATTCTGTCAAAATGAAGACCATCCACAACACACTACGAAAATGAGGACCAAAAAGGTATTTAACCCTTAAATTTAATAATAAATTATCATAATTTAAATTTTTTTAAAATCATATACGGTAGCTTTATAATCCATTTGAATCCTATAACCCTAACCCTGATGAAACAACCCATTTGAATCAGAAAATTAAACAAGTGGAGACAAAATTGTTTTGCTCACTATTTTTACAGGGGTGATATAGTAAAATTACCTCTTACTGCCAATTTTTATGTACTTGTTTTATAATTTTTATAATTTTAAGACATTTTATTCCATAAAGAAAAAAGTGCCGGCGAATTTGATTCAGGCGAGTGTAGCCAAAGCGGTGAAGTGGTGTCACCACGCTGGCTCTGTCTCACTGCTACCTGGGAATTGTCGTCCCCTTTTTCAACCCAAACAAAACACTCTCAAAACTTCTTCCTTTTTTTTTTTTCTTCACATTCCTAAGTTAACAGCCACCCTTTTCATAGCTTGACCAGGTACAGTCTTTTCCTTACTTCGATTCTCTTTCTACTTTACTTCCATACTCTTCTTCTTCTTTTTTCATTTGGGTCTTCTAATCTATTCACAAATCATGTTTTTTTGTCTTTTCTTTCTTAAAATGTTACCTTTAAGTTCCCTTTCTGCTGTTGTTAATCTGTTCTTCTAGCTTCTTTCCGGGTTTTTTTATTTTGGATATTTTTTATGACATTTGTATCTTCTGCATTCGCTGTTATGAAGTATATTTGGAAGCTTAGTAACCTGCTCTGCTGAATTACTGATGTCTGCTATTTTCTTTGACTTTTGTGTTTTATGTTTTGTAAATGTAAAATAATTTGTTTGTTTGTTTGTTTGTTTGTTGATCTCCGGATTAATTGGTTTTTGCTTACTATCAAGCTTGATTTAGGGTGTGTTTGATTTTTATTTTCAAAACTGTTTTTTGTTTTTGAAATACAACTGCACAGCTGGCGGAGAATGGTGCAAGGCATAGGGAGGGTGGAGAATTGAGCGAATGGTTGAGCAAGATGAAAACATCTCACTTGTAAAGAATTCTCAAAACTTACTAGATTTTGGATGAAAAGTTGATTAGTGGCTGCGGAATATTACTTTAGCCAACAGTTTTAAAACTACAATGTGAGAAGAGAATCAAACAAACCCTAATTGTTTTTTTTTCAACCTTGTACAAAGTAAACCTGCAGAGTGAATTACTTGTGTCAGTGGTGTGTGACTGATGGCTATTGTTATTGATTGTTTATATTTGATAAGTTATATGAGTTTTGTGGTAGGAAAAGTTGTGAATTTCTGGAATAGTTCATTGTTTCTAAGCTTGATATTTCTTTGGTTTCTATTGAGAATTGTGTTGTCGAAATTCCAGGGATTCATGTTATCATGGATATGAAAACAAAGAGGAGAGGTGTTATTGAGAACGGTAATGGAGGGGAGGACATGGTTATGGCGAATTTGATTGCAAATGGAGATGATGTTGGTCCTCTTGTGAGGCTCTCTTTCGAAATGGGGCGGCCTGAGGGGCTTCTTCACCAACTGACATATGTGGTTAAGCAAAAGGAAGCAGAAATTGAGGAGATGTGCAAGACTCACTACGATGAATTCATCCTTGCAGTTGATGAGCTTCGTGGTGTGTTAGTTGATGCTGAGAAGCTGAAGAGTGAGCTCCAAAGTGACAATTTTAAGTTGCAGCAGGTTGGCAGCACCCTTCTTGCCAAACTTGAAGGGCTTCTTGAGTTGTATTCTATTAGGAAAAACATGACTGAAGCTATAGAAGTATCGAAGAGTTGTATACAGGTGCTGGAGCTTTGTATAAAGTGTAACAGCCACATTTCAGAAGGTCAGTTTTATTCTGCATTGAAAACTTTGGATTTAGTTGAGAAAAGTTGCAAACAGAATATTCCTGCAAAAGCTCTCAAAGAGGTCATAGAGAAGAGAATTCCTGTTATAAAGTTGCACATTGAGAAGAAAATGTGTATTCAAGTTAATGAGTGGATGGTTGATATAAGGGGTTCTGCTAAAAATATTGGGGAAACAGCAATTGGTCATGCTGTGACAGTTCGTCAAAAGGATCAGGAAATGCTAGAACAACAGAGGAAGGTTGAGGAGCAAAGTATTTCAGGACTAGGGGATCTAGGTTATGCTTTAGATGCAGAAGAAGTTGAAGAAGATTCAGTTTTACAGTTTGATCTTACACCACTTTATCGTGCTTATCATATTCATGAGTGCCTGGGTATCCTAAAGAAGTTTCGTGAATATTACTATACTAATAGGTTGTTACAACTGAATTCAGACCTTGAGATAACTTCAGCACAGCCTTTTGTTGAATCATACCAGACATATTTTGCTCAAATTGCTGGATTCTTTATAGTGGAGGATAGAGTCCTTAGAACGACTGGAGGCCTCCTTGAAGCTGATCAGGCTGAAACAATGTGGCAGACTGCTGCAGCTAAAATGACATCACTGTTGGAGGAGCAGTTTTCTTCTATGGAATCTGCCCCTCATCTTCTCTTGGTAAAGGATTATGTCACTCTGTTTGCGTCTACTCTTAGACAATATGGATATGAAATAGGCACATTTCTTGATGTTCTTGATAGCAGTTGTGACAAATACCACATGCTTCTTTTGGAAGAATGCCGCCAGCAAACTGTTGATGTCTTTGGGAATGATCCATATGACCAAATGGAGATAAAAAAGGAAACTGACTATGAGAATATTGTGCTGTCATTTAATCTTCAAACATCTGATATCATGCCTGAATTTCCTTACATTGCACCATTCTCCTCCATGGTACCCGATATTTGTCGCATTGTGAGATCATTCATCAAAGGCTCTGTTGATTACTTATCTTATGGCATACAAGTGAATTTCTTTGATGTTGTGAAAAAGTATTTAGACAAGTTCCTGATTGATGTACTAAATGTAACATTACTTGAGAAAATCAACAGTGGCAATATCACTGTACCTCAACTAATGCAGATTGCTGCAAACATAACTGTTCTTGAAAGAGCCTGTGATTTTTTCCTTCGACATGCTGCCCAACTGTGTGGCATCCCAGTACGATCAGTTGGAAGGCCTCAAGCTACTTTAACTGCAAAGGTGATCTTGAAGACATCCAGGGAAGCAGCTTTCATTGCCCTACAGAGTCTGGTGAATACAAAGATAAGCGAGTTTATGAATCTTTCTGATAGTGTTAATTGGACTCCTGAGGAGACAAATGAGAATGGAAATGATTACATACATGAAGTGATCATTTACCTTGACTCTTTCATGTCCCCAGCGCAACAAATTCTACCCTTGGATTCTGTGTACAGAGTTGGGAGTGGTGCTTTTGAGCACATTTCAAATTCAATTGTGGCAGCTTTCTCTAGTGATAGTGTTAAAAGATTTAATGTAAATGCAGTTATAAATATTGAATATGACCTTCAGATCATAGAGAATTTTGCAGAGGAGAGGTTCTATTCTGCTGGTTTGGGAGAAACGTACAATGAAGTTAGTTTTAAGAACTGCTTGGTAGAAGCACGTCAATTAGTCAATCTTTTGCTAAGTAGTCAACCAGAGAGCTTCCTGAATCCTGATGTATGGGAGAAAAACTATTATGCACTTGAAATTAAGAAGGTGGCTGCCATCCTTGATAAGTTCAAGGATTCTCCAGATGGGATCTTTGGAAGCCTTGCTAATAAAAATGCAAAGCAAAGTGCTAGGAAGAAATCAATGGACGTGCTCAAAAAGCGACTTAAGGATTTCAGTTAATAAGATTTGGAAACATTCATGATTCATGGGAAGTGGGGTATAGTTGAAGTATTTTTCTTGTTCTTTTGTGGATGTTTTAACTTCATAATGAACATGTTTTTTATATTGTTCTGATTATCTTCTCTCTATATTTCTGATTGTGTGCTTCATTTGAATGAATTTGTCATGAAACGTTGCTTATTACTGCTTGGATGAAGCACTTTTGGAGTTGTCATTGTCAAGTAGATTTGCTGGAATCATAGTCAAACTTTAGTATTTGTTTGGTCTGATTCATCAGGATTTGCTGCTAATAATTAGCATGATTTGGTTCCAAAATAAGAGGATATTTGTCTAATATCACAAATTCAACACTGTTAGTTGTTTTCTTTTGTATTTACTAATTCTCAGGCATTAGGTATTCACATTCTAGGATATTTAAAATGATTCAATCAGAAATAATGAAGATTAGGGCATTTTTTCTCCCTCTTTTATTTTCATGTTGGTATAAAATGTCCTAGGGCTCCGTCATGATTTCAAAGCTATAGTTTAAAGCTATGACTGACTCTAGGTCAATTTAGAATGTATTATTAGTGTGGGTGTGAAGGGCTTAAGGTTAATAAACCCTAACATTGTAGGTACTTTCATTATATGAATTTATATCACCCAATTCTTAATTTAATATTATAGTCTCTTTGACTAAGAGGTCAGTCAGTCCATTAATATTCCTTCCTAGGTCTCCATATAGGGTTGAGCCTACTACTCAATGTGGCATATAATTATATCATTTTTTTTAATTAATCTAAACTTTGGAATGTTATGTTTGTGACTTGATCCTTAATGGTGGGTTAAAAGAGAAGAATGTGTATACATTATTGCTTTACATTCTCAAGTAATAAACAATGTGTGGATGGGTTAAGGGAGATGATAGGTTAGCATTGACTTTGATCCTCAAATAATATTGAAGGAGTTGGAGGGTTTGAACCACTGTTTCATCACCCAATGTTTTGGTTCTAAGTTCGTTATATTAAGCTTTCTACACTTCTCATAAATATTGTTTTTCTGTGAATTTTGTGTGAGCATTCACACTTTTGTTGTTAAAAAGTAGATATGTTTTCACTTTAACAAGTTAAAAGAATGAGTACTTATGAATTATTCTTCATCTTAATTTTTTCACAAATTTTGTTGTGTTATAACATAAGCATCACTTAATTTTTAGAATTTGTCATATAACATATTGTAGAAGGGTATTAGATCAGGATTTTAAAAGTGTTTTACATTAAAGTCTTCTGAAATTGAATAAATATTTTATATAATATTGTATTTTCTTTTTCTTTTAAATCGTGATTGTCTTAGGAAGAGCTCATAAACGGTTTATTAGAGTGGTTTTAGTTGGGTTAAGATTAATTAGATTAAATGTATTTTTGAAATATTGTTTATGATGTTTACCTCAATAGCTTTTTGTTATCTTTATTTTATATCCATGTTAAATTTACTGTAAGTAGAATCTTCCGTTATAATATAATTTTTTTTTTCAATTTTGATATTGTGCATCCTTTTGATTATCGTGCAAATTGTTGGGACAAGTGAAAAGAAATAGTAGAAGAATAAAATTGAGACATAACTGATACAACCGAGAAAATATAGTTTAGAACGGATAAATGTTTAAAAATAATAATATTTTATTATTACGTTATTACATTATTAAGTATTAAAAAAAAAAATCTAAAAACAAGTTTTATTGGTTATAAACATGTTATCTCTTTATAAATTATTCCTTTTATACTTTATGTTTCTTTATGAAAAATTTCACGTCTGTGTTCCTCTATTTGACGATTAGAGATAACTAAGGAAATTTTTAAGGTGAGTTTTTGTTTTTAGCCTATAAATTTTTTAATTAGAGTTAAGTTGAGGACTCTGTTACGTTATAAAGGGATTTGATACCTTTTTGCTCTGTCTGTATAGTATCTCAGGTAGGAAACTAATTTTTATGTCTTAATTCATGAACCTGTTAGAACTGCATATTGTATGATTATTTTGTGATTGGTTGAGGTATTTAAGATGTTATATTGTTTGTGATGTGTGAAAGTTATGGAATGTAAGTTTATGTTAGAATGAAGTTGTTTGAAAATGCTGCAATCTAGTATTGCAATTGAAGTTATCTGATAAGGATGTTTGGCATAATTTTGGGTGTGATATATGTTTGAGTATATGTGAAGTTCCTGAGGAAAGTTTATAAATGCTCTAGGAATGCAAAATTATGCAGAATTCAAATTCCGCATAATTATGCAGACCTATTGGGCGAGTATTTACTCACTAAGCGAGCTTCACATCAGGAAGTCACTTATTTGAAAGTCGCTGGGTGAGCATTTTCTCTCTAGACGAATTTCACGTTAGGGATTCACTGATTTAGAGGTCGCTGAGTAAGCATTTACTCACTGGACGATTAAATTGAATAATTTTCCTTTGGAGCTCCAGTGACATACTCGTTGGGTGAGCAACCTATCTTTAGACGAATGTGTACTCTTCGCACGATGAGGTGATGTGTTCGCTGAACGATTGTGTTAGCACTTACTTTGAATTTTGAATGATTTTAAATTGAGAAATTTTGCAATTTTGTATGAATGTTTAGTATCTGACATGAGAATGAGAGGTGCTAATACTAATTCAAGGATAATTAGTTATGAATTGTGGTAATGTATGCATAAAAGCGAGGATTGTCTTGACAGTTATCCTGACGTTCTAATAACCATTCAAATTCTCAAATAGAGATGGATGAAGTATGTGGTGAGAGGAGTAGGAGGTCTTAGCCTATGAGTTTTTCCTTGACCAAAGGTGTTAAGGGACTAATCTTGTATGTGGTAGAGTTTTACTATCTGTAGAACTTTAGATGCTACTACAAGTGTGCAATTGCCTAGATCCAACCTCAATGCATGTATTCAGAAATTGAGTCTTAGTTTTATATAACTGTATGTAAATAACTGATTGTTTACGTATGATTTATGTTATTACATTATGAATTAAATAAATTATTTAAAAGTCATTAGCTTACCCTTCTTTTGTATTTATTGTTTTGATGTCTTTTTTTTTCTTTTGCTTTTGCTATGATCACTTGATTAGTGTGAGCAGTTGAAGATTCTGCTGATGGTTCAGTGCAAGAAGATAGAAGAGATGCTGCATAGTAATTGTATCTAGATAACTTATGTTAGAAATTTGACTTTTTTTGAAAATTTTTAGACAACTTTGTACATAAAATTGTATTTCAATTTATTTGACTTTGTGAAATGACTATAATATGATATTTATATATTTTAAGTTCTATGATGTGAATTATCAAATATAAAATATTTGATGTTTGATAATTTAGACAATTAAATGAGATATTACAGTAACTACAAAATCAAATATAAAACTAAATTTAACATTGATTTTTAACCATTTGAACTTTAATCTACTAACCTAAAATAATAATAACTAAAATTCAGATACATATATTTTCATCGATTATCGCTTAACTTTAATATATATTAAATGATAAATAAAACTAATAATAATAAATAATAAATAATTATATTATAATAAATGATTTTTTTTATAAAAGTTATACATTTAAATAATAAATAAATATTTTGTGTTAATTTCTACTAGGTTAGCGTTTAGGGATGATGAGAAAAAATTACAAATCTTTCTTATGTTGTAAAATTATTGAATATTATGATTGACATTTTTTTTTATAAATATAGATGTTTTATCTATACACATGTAAATTAAGTCAAATATTTTTTTTTAATTATGGTCTTGTTAAATTGATATCTTTTAAATGTTAAAAATAAATAGATTTTATTTTATTTTATAATTTTAAAAAAGCAAATATATTTTAAAAAAAGTAATTTTAATTTTTTAAATTATTTTTATAGTTTGACCGGATATATATACAAAGAATTTAGATTGAGTTTGTAAATAGTACATATCTCTAATGGATAGAGATGAGTCAATGAATAATGCAAAATAAATATTCTCAGGTTAACAGTTAATATAGTTTATCATCCCTAGGTGAGAGAAGGAAAAACTGAATCAAGATGGTGAGACGTGTCCAAAAGGAGACAGAATGAGTGAAATAGTGGGAAGAGAAAAAAGCTCCCGGTGTTTGTGACTTTTCCATTCAAATTTTCTATTACATATTTTAAATAAATAAAATATTAAAGGATTATATATATTTTAAATATTTGAAGGCAAAATTATAACTTTTTATTTTAGATTTAGAAAAAAATAGATATAACCTTTTTAATTTAACTATCTTCATTAGGTGTTAAATGTTATTAATCTAAAATATCATTTAACTAATTTTAAAAAAATAATATATTAAATTAAAAAACCTATATTCATTTAACCCGTTCTCATTTCGATCCGATAATTTTTAATTTGGATCCAAAAGCTACACATATGTTTAGTTTGATTGAGTATAGTATAAACATCTAACCAATATTTGACTATTAGGCTTGAATAAACACGTTTTTATTATTATAAGAATACTTTTTATAAAATTGTAATTTCTGTACAGATTTTTATAAAGTTTTAAAATAGATAGACATTGTATAAATTATTATCGCATTTATAATTTTAACTTTATCTTATATATATATATATAAATAAATCACCAGTAAAAATTAATATATATATATATATATACTTTATTTTATTAAAAATGTATAAATTACAAATAAGTTAGACTTAGATCAGAGTCAAAATCAATATCTTTTTATAAAGAAGTATTAATTAACTTCATATATGTAATATTATATTTAAATATAATAAATAATGTTATTATGATCTAAATTTTACAATCTAAAGTTTAAACCAAATCATTTTATAAAATGTTCCAGTTTTAAGAAAATGTTTACACTTGTATTCAATAACAACTCCTATCTTTATAAAAAGTTGATTTAGTTATTTTATGTCTTAAAAATAATTAAAATACATATTTTTCTCATATATATATATATATATATATATTAAATTTCTATATAAAAAATTAATATTTCTTTACGCTAGTAATTATGTATTTCTAAAATTGATTTTTTTAAAGTTTATAATTTTTTTAAATTTGTTTTACGATATTTAAAATATAAATTAAAAAAATAATTATTTATTTTTTCAATTGAATGACATATATGTTCATAAAGAAGTTGTTAATGAATGAATTAGATGAATTTATAAAGTCAAAGAATTAAAATTTATAAATTTAATCCCTTTAATATTTCTAAAGAAGGAAAGGGTAGAATGGGTTGAGTAGAGAAAATGTGGGGCTGAGAGAGGTGGGGTAAAGGAGCAAAAAAAGGAAAGAAGGGTGGGTGAAGTAGCGAGAAAAGGAAAGACTTTGATACTAAATTAGAAATAGAAAAAAGTAACGGAGAATGTAGCAAAAATACGGGATGTTTGTTTGTGACTAAATTTCACTAGTTTTTATTAAATAATTTTCCTAACTAAATCAAATATTAAACATTGTTCAGTTTATGTTTAATATAAAATTTCAATTAACATTCTACAATTCAGTTTGAATAAATTTGATACTATAAAAACAGTTTTACAAAATTTATGATTTTTTAAACAAAAAATTGCAATAATTTTTTACAATTTTTAAAATATTTTAAAATAAATAAATACACAGTTAGTTATTACTTTTTTATTATTGTCATATTTATAATTCCAAATTTACATTATTTTTATATATAAATTACAAATACAAATTTATTATTTTTGTAAAATAACCTGAAACAGTGTATATAAATAAATAATTTTATAAAAAAATAAAATATTATTAGCTTTAAATATATATATATATATATAATATTATATTTAAATACAATAAATAGTTTTATTATGTTTAATTCAGTTTTAATTTTCAATCTAGATTTTGAATAAAACTATTGGATTTAAACCTGGTAAACAAAGGAAGGTCTGGTGCCAAGAGGTGAACCATGAGAAATGGAATGAGTTGAAGGAAAAAAAAAGTTAATAACAAGTAAGTTATTTTTTAATTATAATATAATGATTGTTTTGTAGTCGATTATAACTCTTAGTACCTCTGGATAGTAATGAAATTAATTTTAAACCCACAAGAAGGCATTTTAAAAGTACTGTTGGAAGAATAAACAAGATCTAAAAAATAATAAAAAATTAAACTAGATGTAAATAATTTATTATTCTTATTGGTATTAATTAATTTACTATGTCTAATATATTTGAATTAATATAATTTGAGTCACAAATGTAAAAAATAGTTAGAGGCCTTGTGTTTGTAAACTGTCATTTCACCATCACTGACAACTCTTACGTGTCTTTAAAATATCCACCCTCTTTCTTTCTCTCTCCTTCCAGTCTTGTGAAACAAGAAAAAACGCTCTTTGGAGGGAGCTGCATCGGTCCATGAGCCAATCCAATCTCCACCCTCCATCATCCCAATCTAACGCCTCTCATCACTCGCCAAAACTCTCTCTCTTTCCTTTTTTTTCTCTCTCCCTTCCCTTACAGCGGTTTTAATCATAAACCCTAGCCGAAACAGTGAACCTCACACTCTCTCTCTCTGTTCTTCTCTGCGACGCCCTCTATTCTCTTCTTCTGTTCTCTTTTCATGTACGCAGATCTCGCTCTCAAAGATCCACCTCTAAAATTTCTCGATTTTTTCATTTTTTTCTCGTAACCTTTCAAAATCATCTTTTCTTGGTTTGTCCTTTTTTTTTTATGATTAATTTATAATCGGACACGATCGTTGTTCGATTTTGTATAGCTATGGTGTTTTTCTTTCCTTAGTACTGGAAATATCATGTGAGTCTGTCATCTTGAAGGCAAAAAAGAAAACCGGTTCGGTTCGGGTTTTCAAGAGGTTTACCGTACGGAAATGCCGGCGGCTGGGATGCGCCGCACCACGAGAGTGTTCGGCATGAAAGGAGCCGACTCGGCCCGAGTTTTGCGCTCCGGGCGACGGCTGTGGCCGGATTCGGGTGAGGTGAAGACGAAACGATCCAACAACGATGGTGACGATTGGGCGGTGGCGCCGTCCAAGGCGGCGAAACTTGACACTGTCGTGACGCCACGTGGCACTGTGAAGGGGAGGCGCGAAGAAGCAGTGGTTGATGCACCTGACAAGACTGTTGATAGAAGATTTGGCATTGTGTATGTGAGGAGGCGGAAGGGGTTAAAGAAGGAAGGCTCTAGAGGGAACATGAAGGTTTCGCTTTGCGTGCTTTCGGTTGTTGTGAGTCGAACCGCCGGAAAGAGTGCTCTGTTTTTTAGACTGTTGGCTTCGGTTGTGAGGTATGCCAAGAGGGTTCGGATTTCGCTGAGGAAGCTTTCGGGCTTTTTTATGTCGGGGACTGTAAATGCTGTTTTTGCTTTGCAGGGGATGCAATTCGTGAAGGTAAAAAATCGGTTCTTTTTTATGTTTGTCTGGATTAAACCATCAATTTGGTCCATAAGACTTTTCTTAAACTATTGAAATAATTTATCCTTTACGGGGATTACTTGTATATTCTCATTAGTTTAAGGACTATTTAGAGGAGTGGGTAATGTTTCAGGGTCTAAATTGTTGGAAACTGATTTGGTGGATTTAATGGGGCAAGTGAAATTTCTTGTACTAATAAAAAAGTTGAATAAAAGCTCCTAGGTGATTTTGTGGAGTGTTTTCGAGTGGAAAGAAATGAATCCTCGTTTTCTTGATGGTTTCCGGTTCTTATTTTTCTCAACGGTCTAAAATGTTTCTGCTTCTGTTATCATCTTTCAGGGTCCTCCTGCTGTAAACTCTGGAATATGCCAGTTCTATGGGGTCACAAAGTTCGTACCATTGTTTTCTGTGGACTTTTCTGCTGTTCCTTCTTGTTTCGAATATCTGCATTCTGCGATGTTCTTTAAATCTATGCTTAGGTCGCTTTTTCTTGTATGTAATCCAATAAATGTGCATAGTGATGTTGAGGATATTGAATCAGACGATGATTTATTAGAATACCAGAATGAAAAGCAGATTTCTAATGATACCTTCAAAAGGGAACCGTCCGAGACTGGAACTATTACATCTGATGTTGTTGAAAACAATGATGTTTTATCCTTACATTATTCTGTCAAATCCACCACCAGAGCAGCTGGTCGAAATGGACAATATAGGAACATGCTGAACTCTAGAGGCATTCAGAAGAGGAGAAGTTCACTAAGGAAAAGGAAAGCGCGTAACCCTTCAATGGGGAGTTTACGGAGAAATGGAGCAGTTGCTTCTGAGCTAACAGGTGGTAGGAGAAGTAATAGCCAGTTTTTTGTTGTGACCTCTAGCAAGAAACTTAGGAGTTTGGCGAATGGTAGCACCACTGGTAGCGTCAAACAAGCTAGTTCTGCCATAGTCGATTCAAAAGAAAGACTGGGTTTATCTTCATGTTCTGCGAACGTACTGGTATCAGAGATACACCAATGCTACAGGGTAGAGGGAGCAATTGTTACTTTAGAGATGTCTCCTTCAAGAGAATGGCTTCTCACTGTAAAGAAAGATGGATTAACAAGACGCACATTCAAAGCAGAAAAAGTGATGCGGCCCTGCTCATCCAATCGATTCACTCATGCAATCATGTATTCTTTGGACAATGGGTGGAAACTGGAGTTTACCAATCGTCAAGACTGGAATGTCTTTAAAGACCTTTATAAGAAGTGTTCTGATCGTAATATCCCTTCTACTGCTGCCAAATTTATACCAGTTCCAGGTGTGCGTGAGGTCTCTTCTTATGCAGAAAGTAACAGCTTCCCCTTTCGCAGACCAGATTCATACATATCTGTCTTTGGTGATGAGTTAACTAGAGCAATGGCTAGGACAACTGCAAATTATGACATGGATTGTGAAGACGAGGAGTGGCTGAAAAATTTCAACACCCAGTGTCAAAATCCTTTGTCAGATGATAATTTTGAGTTAATTGTTGATACTTTGGAGAAGGTTTATTATTGCAATCCAGATGATCCGTTTGATGAAAAATCTGCAACTAGTTGTTGTCTGGAGCTTGGTAGCGAGGAAGTGGTAGAAGCTGTATATAACTATTGGATGAGAAAACGGAAGCAAAAACGATCTTTGCTGATTAGGGTTTTCCAGGTAAAATTTCAATCATGATTTGGATATTGCATTTTGTCTGGGAGGGTATGCTAATTGTAAATTGTCAGTTATATGGTGTATGATAAATACTGTCTATACCTGCTTCCTTGCTACTAAAAAACTATGCCATCTAGTCCCGAATTCTCCTGTACTTCTCAGAACATTACACGAACTTAGTTAATCAGAAAATGCAGTGGATTTTATAACCAGTGGAAGCCAGGGATTTCCCTAATTGTTTGGGATATTTTGTCTTTGTGTGGTGAATTTTTGATACCTATGTTGCCTTGATCATCTCATCTTATAGCTTTTAATGTGTTCTTCCTTCTTTTCCTAATATTTGTTTGGTAGTTTGTCTGGGGTATGTCTTTGATAGTGGCATTGTTTTAAATTTCAGTAGATCAACCCCATTTTATAGTTGACTTAGTTAATTTAATTGTGTCAGGGTCATCAATCAAAGAGAGCTCCACTTATCCCTAAGCCCTTGCTACGAAAAAGGAGGTCGTTTAAGAGACAACCCAGTCAGTTGGGTAGAAGCAATCAACCAAGTGTTTTGAAAGGTAATTTTATGGTCTATTTCTTCAACAAAATGCAACGTGGGTTTTTTTCTATTAAAGGTTGTATTTTAGTAGATTTACCTCTCCCAAGAGTATTGAATTTTCCAGTAGTGGATTTTCCATGACCCTTTCTGGTCTCTGTAGTAGACTCTTGCTGTTCATCTTATGCAACAGAAACACTAGTGTTTGAACTGTTTGTCCAATGATTTTGTCTGGGGGCTGATTATTGAATTAAAATGCTTCAGAACATTTCCCTTGCTCGTTACATTGATTTCATAAAGCTTCTTGGTATATCTTGACCATTTGCGGTCATGTTTTTACAAGAATACAACTACTGTGGATGTCTAGGAGAACTGAGCTCTGTATCTCTGTTTTTAGTCATCAACCCATAATCTCTTCCGTTGAGTGTACTATGGATCTGTTAGTACTGTTAGTTTTGGTTGGGATGTTTGTTGGTGATGGTAGAATGACGAGTTCTGCATTCATCTTTTGTTAAAGTCGTGTTGGACTTTAGTTGAAGTGATGTTGGATTTTATTTGACAGGGTTTTCAAATCGCAGGTGATAGGGATGAATGTTGTAATTGTTTGTCTGATGTTGTATTCGTTTTCAGCATTTGCAGCTGAACAAGATGCGATGGAAGAGAATGCAATGCTGAGGATTGAAGAAGCGAAAGCGAATGCAAACATGTCTATGGAATTAGCCATACATAAACGCAGAAGGGCGCAATCTCTTGCTCAGAATGCAGATTTGGCCACTTACAAGGCCACAATGTTAATTAGAATAGCCGAAGCAGCTCTTGGCGCAGAATCAGTAGATGACGCAGCAGCATATTTTCTTGATTGACGGTTAGATCAACTCCAATGCTAATTATCATCACACCACAAATTTTATTACAGGATGGATGGGTCATAGTAATCTGCTGCTGTTTTATTGTAAACACTGTACAGATTTTTGCTTGTATGTATAACTTGGATTTAAATGAAGACCTCACACCAATCTTTTGTATGAGTAGGAGGTTGGTTGGTCTCCATGGAAGGAAGATAGAACCCAAAGAATGAAAATGAAAAATGAAATACAGGATTTCCAAGCCTCATCACATGATGAATTATTAATTAGAATTATTCCTGTGGAAGGCCCAACCTTGAGGCCCACACCAGCTCAAAAGGTAAACCCTGGGGTGCCTCATTCATAGCCTTTCTCTTCCTACCTGCTAATGGACAAATGGGTTTGCTTCCTGCATCTCCATAAAAATCTTTCACATCTTTCATTCATTCTGGATCGAAAATCTTGAAGAATTTTATTAGGTGTGGGGGCAAGAAGAAATAGTCATGGACAATTATCCTTATCTCCTCTTGCTGCTGAATTTAAGCTATGGAAAATCTGGACGTTGAAGGAAAAATTGTGATTTAAATTAGTTATTATCACATACTAAAAATAAGAACTTTATCAAAAATTAAATACATAATTAGATAAATAAGAATATTAAAGAATGTTGAATTAAATTAATAATTTCATCAAAATAATAAATGAAAATATTTTACGAGGCAAAAGTATTGTGGGCAAAAGTATATATGCTATACAGGAATTGGCCTATTTTAGGTTTTCTAAAAATTAATAGAAAGATTTTGTTAGGGATGATTAAAAGATATTTTTCAAACAGAATTATTTAGTTAAGTAAATGCAAATAATATTACTAAAGGAAGATTACTTACTGAAAAAAAGGAATAATATTAACAGTTTACCACTTTTCAATAATATTTATGCAGAAAACTATTTAAAAATATATATATATATATATATATATAAATTTATATATATATATATATATATATATATATATAAATTATATATATATATATATATATAATTTAATTGACAGTTAAAAATAATACGTATGATTGGTTGGTCAAACTACTTTTTTATTCAAATATGAAAATTAAAATATTATTATTATAATTGTGTAATGCAGCATAAAAAATATATAATTTTTTAAGAATAATACTAAAATTGAAAATACTGAGTTTAAAAAAAAACACGTGTGTGCATATATATATATATATATATATATATATATATATATATATATATATATATATAATTAAAATAATATGTTTTTATTAATATATATATATATAAAAGCACACGTTATGTTTTTTTTAAGAAAAAGGAGTTGTGGTTATCTTTTTAATAAAAAATATTGAATTACTTCTTTATTAAATAATAAAAAAAAATTATGACAACCGTTTTGTTGAAAATAGAAAAAATTAATACGACTAATATTCTTTCTTACTTCTTCTCTCAAGCAAATAAAGCAAAATGACTCTAATTCTTATTTCAAGCAAATAAAACAAAATGAATAGAAAAAAAGAGACTGTTGGGATGATTTTCTAAAGAAACACCGGACTCTTTTTATAACATCAAACGTAAGTCCCAAAGTAAGTTTTCACATCACATTTGGAGATTTTGATAAAATTGATCACTAGAATAAAATTGTCATATTAAATGATAACAAAAGTAGTTACTAAAATATGTATATAAACTGTTATTAGATGTAGAAAATATATGTTTTTAGTCTCTTATCGGAAATTTTGATAACAAAAGTAGTTACTAAAATATGTATATAAACTGTTATAGTATATTAATTCAATTATATAAACTTTTTTTGACGTATCAAATACATTTCTCCACTAAATATTGAATTGAAAATGTGTGAAAAAACACTTTAAACAACTAGAATACCAATATGAAAAGCGTTTGACACGTCAAACAAAGTTAAAAGTTAATGTAATTTGGTTAAAAGGATATACTCATTTATTTTGAAATTAAGAACCAAAATGTATCGAAGTTTTATATAAAGACGAATTTCAATTTCAGGTCAAAGTTAAGGAACTAAAAACATAATTAATTCTTTATACAATTGTTTTAGCTTGTATTTTCTTTTTTTTGCAGGAAGCTTTTATTCTAAAATATTATTGTTTTTTAGACTATGGCCTGGCATTTTAAAATAAAATCAAAATATTACTTGAGATATACTTTATTTTTAATTGAATTAAAAATCGTTAACATTTATCATTTTTTTTTCTCATTGGTAGTCATTGTCACGTGATATTTTTTTTACTATATTACTGTATTTTAATAGGTTAAAATTTAACTTTTGTGCACGGGAAATTTAAATGTAGAGTTAGAAGTTTGACATTAAAGAGGTTAAAATTTAAATATGAAATTAGAAGTTTCTTATTTAATAGAGACGAGTAGGATTAAGGTGAAAAAATATCTACAAACTTAATGTACTAAAGTTTTAGGTTTGGTGGTGTCAAAATTTCTTGAGTTATAGTTCAAAATTTATTCGATCTACAATATCCATATTTTGTAATTATCATTTTTCGTATGTCTACTCAAAGAATTCAAAAATATTAATTATCATTTTCAAAAGTATATATTAATTTTAATTTTGCATTTTTACTTAAGTATGAATAAATGTATTATTTTTTGTATTTATTGTGTAATTTATAATTTGAATGAAATAATGACAGGAAAACCATATAGATTATGTATTTTCATAAAAAAAGGAAATAAAAAATGTATCACTATATTATGAAATTGTGGTTGTATGATTATTTTAAGTATATCTTTATTTATTTTTTTGGACTACATATATACATTAATCTTCAATCATTTAAAAAGTACGCTTGACAATTGTTTTTTTACTACATTTTTTTTTTACATTTACTTTAAATTTATTTACACAAAATAGGCTAAACATATGGGTAAGATTTGAACGAATTGATTAGTGTTAGATTGGATTGGATTAGATTTATGTAATTTTTTTTATGTTAAATCTAATATAACCAAACCTACTCTTAAATGGACTGAATTGAGTTGCGCCAATTGGGTTAAAATGTGGAAAAACTTTATTTTCCATTAAAAGTTTTAATTTTCAAAAGTTAATTTAAGTAAAAATAATACAATCTTTACTCAAATAAATTCAACACTTCAAAAAGTAAACCAACAAGTCAATTCATAATAAATTTATCCAAATTAATTTAAGAGATGAAAGAAAAAAAAAAATACGAATAGTTATGTCTCCTATCATCTATATTAAACTGACCAACAAATTTATATAAAAATAGGTTAGTTTGGATTGAGTTACATTTGACGTGATCACAAATAAAATTTAATTCAATTTAATTAAGTTAATTTGGATCAATTTAAATACTAAAACCAATCAACAAAAAGTGCTACTTGAGCTGTGACATATATGATTAAATAGCTTTTTTCTTATGAAAATTAATTGGTAGACATTTGTTAAAATATGAATAATATATAAATCTTCTGTCTTGCTCTTTGTTATGGTGTTTCTGTTCGTCAATCAACCAGTTGATACATATTAAAAGTGCTCTGATGCTAAAGTCAGTTCATAATTGATAGTTTAAAGTAATAAATATTGTGAATATTGTAATTAATGTCAGATAAAAGTTTCAACAATCATACCTTTGATCTGTATTTATAGTCTAATCTTCCTCATTATTGGTATGTTTATGTTAATTAAATGACTAACTGACTTTTAGGTGTATTGTTTGGTCGATCATGATCGATCAACTCAATTACATAATTGTATAAAGGAGGAGGATGATATCATGTGGGCAATCCAATTGTCAATTGGAAGGCTCATTCGACAGAGCTGTGCGACCCAAATTGTAATTCTCAGTCGAGCTGATGGTGACTGAAAAATTGAGTAAGGTGTTGACACACGATTTTCTAGAATCAGTTGATGGCGTGCTCAAAAAATCTTCGAAGCAGTCTTCTCAACCGATTCCTGTTGACTTGACCGCTCAACCACTGTTGATTTGACTGATCGGTCCATACAATACATAAATTATCATTTTGTATTCAAGTGATGTTTTATGAAAAACATACAAAACATATAAACGCTTATTTATAATCACCAAATTATCCGAAATAAATACTTATTTCATAACTCAATGTATTATTCGATTAACTCGTATTATTCAATAAGTGAAATGTATATGTCTTATTTGTGAGATTGAATTATGAATATTTATCTTATTTTTGGTAGTTAAATTTTTTTTTTATGATTATTGGGAAGCTGTTGTGAATAACAAATAGATATAATTCATAATTCAATCATACAAACAAATTGTATATATCAATATAATTGTTATATATATATATATATATATATATATATATATTTAATGTTGTTTTATATTACAATATACTTATACTTACAAAAATAAAATAGTAAATTTATATTATAATTTTAATATGTAATTTATTTAAGAAAATTTGAAATAACTTTTATCTATAAACATTTTAAAACTAGCAAACTCACCCACCAAAGAAATTATTAAGATTATAATATTGAAATTGAATTGTTTAAGATATAGTTGACTTGCAATTGCCTAATACAAAGGTAATTTGATTTTATCACGAGTGGAATAAAAAGTGTAGCCATGATTGAGGATTCTGGTATTTGACAAGGTCCATGAGTTACCTCTTTGTCAACATTGTAAGAACAATAGTTTCATTCATATTTTCATGTGAACTTTATCAATTCCTTCTTTCATAGTGAAAATAAAATCCAAATAATTAAAGATAACAATAGGCAACATTAGGCATGCATGTATGGATTTAGGGAAGATTTTTCAAACTGAGCTAACCCGAATCACATGGATTGACTTATCACGGGTTGAATAAAAAATGAATGAGTCCAATCAACTCATTTTCTGGTGAATTAAAAATTTTACATCCAAACTCAATCTACCACATGTTTGTAGGTTAAGTGGGTTGATTCACTAATCTATATAAAAATAAATAAATATTTTTAATCATTTTCAAATATTCATATTTGTAGGATCGAAACAATTTTGTCCTTTCTAGGATATTGAAATTTGCAAGATCTCAAAGATATTAAGAAATAGAGATAAATATAATAAAATCATGGTTTCTTTTTTTTCTTTGGCCCAAAGATAAAAAAATATGTTTTTAAAAAAATAAGTAGGTTGTGGGTTAAGTAAGCCTAATCTGGATCAAACCCGCATAACCTGTTGGTTAAATGAGTAAGCGAAAAAGAAAAATTGAATTTCTCAACTCAACAAAACTCAAACCCGTAGTAAAGTCAAATTCATCCGTTTTTACACATTACTTTGCTCCAAATACAAATAAATAAGTATTTATTTTATTTTTCATGATTTTGTTTAAGATCTCAAATTTTTTTCTATTTTGGTCCCTAAATATATGTTATTATAGTAAGAATTATTCTCATACATCTAATAATGTTGAGGAGTTGAGGTTAAAAATAATTATATATATATATATATATATTAACTTTTCAAAATGTAATAAAATTTAAAATTCTAAATTGCACATATTTTCATTTAGTTAAGTTAAGAAGTCAAATTCGAAACAAAAATTTAAATAATTAAATTTTAAGATTAAGAAAACTTAAGTTTTCGTTTAACTTGTGATTTTTTTATGACTTTAGGAAATAATATGACACTTAAACATGTACAAGTAGGGCACGGGAAATTTGTGGGAGAGAAAATATTAACTATTTATTAGTAAAACTATTTATATTTATTAGTAAATCTATAATCCAATCCAGCCGATTAATCATCCCAGTCTGTTTTCTTTGTTTATTTTTTTGAAATTACAAGTTTTTTAAGTTATTTTATGTTAATAACAAAACTTTGTCAATTTATATATATATATATATATATATATATATATATATATATATATATATATATAAACATAATTTAAGTTTTATATATTTTTTACTATAGTTTATTTATTAATATTATTTAATAGTTTTAATTGAATCGAGTTGAACTAAATATAAAGAACTTGTAACTGAATTGAAAAAAAGATTAACATGCTAAACTAAATTGAATTTTGTTTGATAAAAGTAAAATGAGGTATTCAATCAAAATAATTAGGAATAAAATGACCCATTTGTGATTTTGGTTGTGCAAGTCTTGATTAAGAAGTTTATTATCATTTATTATTGAAAATTAACTGTTTACATAAATCATCTTTAAGGGACAAAACGAAAGCAGACAAAATCATTATCATGATATTTAGCACCAACTTGCCACATGTTTCATTTTAATTAATTTTTAATTGAATAACAACCTGGGCCCGAACTGGCCCACATTCTGTTAGAAAAAAACCGGCACAAAAAAGATTGTATTTGAATCAGACATTGTCTGATCGACTTATAGCTGGCATTACTTTTTTTTTTTATTGTTAAATATTGTTGATGCTTAAATATTACATGATTTATTTATTGTTTTATTAATGTTATAATTTATAAATTTAAATTCAAATTTTATTATGAAATTTATTTAATAATTTTTATGTAATATTTTAGATTAGTTAATTACACTATTAATTAGAGTATTATAAATTTGGTATTAGACATGCTAAAAAATATTCACATTATCTCATTAAAGAGTCAATGCTCATTAATTAAATTATTCAACATGAATAAAATGTCTATTAAAAATAACATATATCTACCACATGCAACCTATAAAAAAAAATCGACTGAGAAAATATCAAAAAAGAATTTACTTTTATCAAAAAATTGATGGGTTGGTTGATGAATCTATTTGGAATTTTATTTTATAATTTATTTTTTTAATATTATTACTAAAAAAGTACATATTTTCGTTAATTTACTTTTGAAAATTTATGAATAAAAATTTGTAATATTTTTTGTAAAATATTTTGTTTAAAATATTTTTTGTAAAAAAATTTATAAAAAATACTTGCAAATTTAATAATTTTGTAAAAAAAAAATATTAATCAAAAAATTATTTATCAATTAAAACTTTTAAAAAAATTAAAAAGATATTTTCTTATAAATATTTTAATAAATTTACTAAAAAATAAAAAAAAATATTTTCTTATACAAAATTTAAATAAATTTATTAAAAAAAATAGCATAAAATATGAGAAATACGTTATGCATAAACATTGCAAGTTAATATTACCAAGTTTTATCCAACAAATATAATTTCTATGTACATAAAAATTATGTTGAAATAAATAATCTCATAGAAATATTTCAACATTGAATGAAATGAAAATTGTTAAATATTCAGCCCTTACTTGTGGGTCAAGTCACACCACCTTACCTTACGCCATAAAACATTGAGTTATTAGGATATGTAATCAATGTATTCTATCATTGTAGAAAATACTCTGAAAAAGTAATACATTTGGTTTTAAATGTAATTGTGGAGATAAGACACTGCCATACAGGAAGCAACACTAAAGTTTTTAATATTTTTTTAAAATTATATATATATATATATATATATATATATATATATTAAAAAAAAAATAAAATAATAATTAAATTTAAAGATAAAAAGTAATTCATGATTATATGCGCTACTAAAAAAATTCATATTTCTATTAATTTTGTTTTGAAATTTTTTCATAAAAAATACTTACAAATTTTGTTGTGAAAAAAAAAATTGCAAGAAATTGTTACGAATTTTCTTACAAAATATTTTGGATAAAACAATTTTCACAAAAAAGAATTGTAGGATATATTTACAAAATTTATAATTTTGTAGAAAATGATTATCTACGAAGAAATTACCTGTCAATTAATTTTTTTTAAAAAAATAGTAGAAAAAAATCTTTTTTTATAAATTATTTTAAAAATTTATAAGAAAAATATGATGTAATATAAATTTTTTTAATAATGATTACATAAATTAGATATTATTTATAAATTAAAAATTATTAGTATCTAAATCAGTTTTTATTATTTATAGATGGGTGTTTCTATCACTTTGTCAAACAAAAATAAAAAACTGTCAAAGTTCTACTTACAAAACCATTGCAAATCAAGCATCTTCGTTCAACACTGAATATTTAAGTTAAAATAGTGATACGTCACTTAAGAATTGATGATAAAGATGATTTATAATTAAGAATGAGTTATTATTGAAGACAAACTATGAAGATAGTTCAAAATTATCATCCATAAGTTATATATATTATAATTAATGTACTTAACAAGTATAACTTTTCTGCTTCACTTTCATTAGTTTTATATTTTTAACTTAATCATTCATTTAGAACAAATTTATATATAGATATTAAACTAACTGAAGTGATTGATTTATTTTCATAAGTAGAAAGAAGAATATAGGTATTGATTAAAACGCTAACTTTAAAGTTTAAAATCACGTAATGCATGGGTTTCTCTATATATTATTTTAAATTTGTTATTTTTAATATACCTACCAACTTATTATATAAGAACATGTTTAACAAGTTTAAAATAGAAGATTTGAAAGAGCTGAATTTTAATTATTTTTTTTAAAAAAATAAAGAATGGAAAGTATATAAATGTAATATTTATTCATTGTAGAGCATCATTTAGTTTAACTTATGTGTTATCTGTTCAATTACTATAACATAGTTTTTAACACAAGTGTAAATAATACTACCAAGAACATAAATATCGTGAAATGTATGGATGATCTCTTTGGGTATTTATATTTTTTGTATATTTTGAAAAATATTTCTTATTATTTTGAATATAATATATTTAGAGAATCATGTAAATATCAAGGAAAATTAAATTACATTTTTGTAATTCTTGTACTTTTTTCTTCGAATGTTAATACATATATTAATTTGACAATTTAGCTTAAATAAAACACACACATTACTCTCTTTTTTTTTTTTTGACAATTCTTAAATTATATCTTCTCCTGTTTTATTTATATATTTTTAAATCTCCTTTTACTTATAAGAATAACAAAATCTTCTATATTTTATCTCATTTGAATGTAAAATAGTTATTTGGAATATATTTTTTCTCTTTTTATGATTTTGAACATTATTGAAAGTAATAAATATTGAATTTTTATTATTAAATTTTAAAATTTTATCTTTTTGTGATATCAGAATGATTTACTTGTCTCGAAATGACCTGGTCCAATAGGAAAATTCCAAATTATTGGGCCTTTCAATACAATTAAATAGAAAGCCCCAAAGGCGCCATATTTAAGGAGCCCAAACGATGTGATTGCAAAAATCCACCTCTATCTTTTGCGGGTTGGGATGTCAAAAAAATTTGTACCCGTGGGTATCTACGGATAGTGCAAAAAGAGCTTATTATGACAGGTAAAAAGGACTTATTATGACAGGTATGTTGGCATCATAGTTGCAGGAGTTATAAAAAATGCACTTTTTCTATGACATCGTAAAAATTTGTCATAGTAAGTCTAACTTACTATGATAGGTATTTCTACACCTAACATAATAAGTGGGTATTTTTTTAATTTTTTCAATTTTCCTCCATTCATAGGTATTTCTACACCTAACATAACATACTGATTCTCTTCAACTTCTTCTCCAAATCATCAAAATCAAACCACCTCAGTAAAGCCAAAAAGTCTCTAGGGTTATTTGCCCCTCCCAAAGCCACCAACAATCTTCACTGTAATACCTCTTCCCAGACACCATCCTCATTATACTGTTAAAAGTCATTACCGAAAAGCTTCAATAAATTATACAAACAATAATAAAAAATTTAAAAAATTATGGAGTATAATCAAAATTTTGCTATGTAGTCTTCAATAATTTCTACCTAATTTAATTTTATCGCCAAATTTACCTGGATTTGAGTTCCACTTTGGCGAAGGCGTTGCACGAGTTGTGAGCGAGCTTTCGCACGAGCCTCATGCTCTCGTCCGTTCAGATTTCCGAGAAGCAGTTCAAACAGTGCATTGAGAGAACCTCGAGCGACACAATGCGATGGAGGTTGCGCTAGTGGTCACCATAGGGCGACACCGTGACGGTGGTGTTGTTGTAGTCGATGTACTTGCCGGCGAGGAAGCGAGGCCAGTTCGCCAGACGATGTCGTTTTTTGGTGAAGCATTCCTGCACTGCCTCAAGCGACGAAACAGAGCGGCGAACAGAGTGGCCAACGAAGCGGTGACGACAACACGAAATAAGAAGGTAACGTGACTGTTTGAGAAAGAAAGTATACTTCTGGAGAAATAATGGAGACGAGAAAGAGAAAGAGAAAAGAGGGAAGGAAAAAATTAGGGATTTAAAGATATTATGACAGGTTTCTCTAAATCTGTCATAATATATTTTTAACATAATTTCAATTTTGCCACCACGCCTATATACTATGATAGGTCCTCTGCACCTGTCATAATAAATTTTCCCTTCTCACTTACTATGATAGATCCCTTTTTATCAGTCATAGTAATTGTTACTTTTATTACAAAAATGCCACAGGTAAACTTATTATGATATGTGACTTATACTTGTCATAATAAGTTGTCATAGATTCTTCTTTTTCCACTAATATAAAACCCACAACGGGTAAAAAATGAATATTGTAAATGGATACCCGCGGGTAATGGGTACGAGTATTTTTAATATTCGTATGTTAACGGGACAGATAGAGGTATCAGTATCTGTATCCGTGGATACTCGTACCCGCTATACTCTACTTTAAATATAAAAAAAATATGATTAAAATATTAACATATTGATTTTGAATGAGTTAATTTTTTACCAATTAGTTTTAAAAAAATCAATTATTTGTAAACTGTCATTCAACACTATTTAAATAAATTATTTGAACTTTGTTTAAAATTTATGAATATTATATATTGTATTTTATTTGAATTTACGATTAAAATATGTTGTTAAATATTTTTTTTGTAAATACCTGCAGATATCCGTGGATATACGTGGACATTAAAAAATTATGTGAGTACCCACATAACGGATATGGGTACAGATACGGGGAAGCTACTACCCATACCCTACCCGCCCGGTTGACATTCCTAATTGTGGGTCGAGGACTCCTCCCCTTTCTTCAAACTTTGATTCATATTTTTCATAGAAAAATCTCTCATCAACAATAGAATAAGATCCATTTTGAATCCTATTTAAGGGATTCCTTGGTTCTAACCAAAGAAGCAATGCCACTCAATAATCTTTTTCTGTATGTAAGGATCCCACTAGAACACCTTCTACTTCTAATAGGTCATGAACTAGATCTGAATTCTTCTCAACGAGTCCATAAATAAAAATATTATCTGAAAAGGTTATATTGTTTTTATGTAGTGTAATTTATCCACAAAAATACACTAAAATATGGTAGTGATATATATATATATATATATATATATATATATATATATATATATATATGAGATAGATCAGCTTGTATAATATAATTGAGCATTTATTCCTAAATATAAGAATATTTATTTATCATTATTTATTACATGAGAGTAATGTTGGGGTCCTTTTCCTTCAAATCTTAGTTTTAATTCTTTTGAAATTTTTAGAGCACACCAATAATATAATTGAAGTGAACTTTACCTAATTAGTGGAGTGATAATTGAAAGCATGCAACTTAACTTTATTGAAATCATTGACAATGTAAAAAAGAAAACAACTGTTACAAACCAAACTTTTTGCCTTTTATATTAGCATGTGTTTCGGTATCATAGTTAATAGCTTTCTTAAACAAAAATATTTCTAATATTTTTTTTTCGTTATATCTTTGTTTATCCTACATGCATTCTAAAATGATTAAAGTCCTAATCATTTAAAAAATTCTAAAATAAGTGTTGATCTTACAAAGTATTAATTAAATATATATATATATATATATATTATTTATTTATTTATTAATTATGCATTTATTATAATAGTAAAATCTCAACTAATTTTAATTCTGGATATCTTCATACACATCCATTCAAGGAACCATAAGAGTGAATATCATCCCAAAGACAAGACACAAATGAAAAAAAATATTGGTAACATATCATTATCTCAGCTTTCGTAAGAACATTTTTTTATTCAAATTATAAAATTACATTTTTTAACATAATATTTGAAAAATTATTATATTTATTTTTATTATCATCATGTACAACTTTCGAGTCTTATGTTATAAATGGTACTAAAACGAAATTTTAGTTGCAGACTGTTATCATCTCAACTCAACCTATAAATAATACATTATTTAATATTTTTCTTTGCTTCTTTATAAATTCTAAAAAGAAGAATGAGTTGTTAATATTTCTCTTAATTTTTTTTCCTCCAAAAGTATATAACTATAAAATAGTTGGAGAAAGTTTGATATCCATTGATTTTTCCCTTTTTACAAAGATATAAGAATTTTGAAGTTTCAAAATTGTGTTTTTGTAGAAAGTGCTTTTTCCTTATAAAAATTAAAGCGTTGGCGGCAATTGCAGAGTATGTTTGCGGCACGTCATTGCCTTGGTGTTCGGGGTAACCAACTCAAAACTCCAAAAGTCTTCTTACACTGTGAATCACGTTCTGAAATCTCTTTTCCAAACGCGATCACGTCAAAAAAATATTTTAGCCCTTAGATGCTGCAATGCGTTTTGCTACCTTATTTAATCACTTAATTATGACCACCTATTATCATTTTCTTCTTTTAAAATATAATTACCTAAAAAAAAGTTCTAACAGTTGTCAGTGCACAAGTTGAGAATATTAATGAGGACAAAAAAAAAAACTTATGCCTTTCAGAAAAAATATACAAACTTCTAATTTGGTTTAAGCATAGAATTAAAAATGTATCAAACGATTTAAATAACTTTAATACTAATATATTTTGTCAAAAGTTAACATAACTGAATTAAAAGAATTATATTTATTTATTTTTAAAATTTATGGATCAAAATGTATCAAAATTTTGGACATGGACAAATTCTAATTTTGGGTCAAAGTTCACGTACTAAAAACATACTTAATCCTAAAATAAATTTAATAATAAAGAGAAGAATAGAGCATGAAAGACTAATTTTATGTGTATACTTAGCAAGGAAGAAAAATCCATGTTTATAAATACATAAGACAATCCAAAGAGTACAACTCAAGAGTTATATACTTAATGTAAATCATGTAAATATCATCAATAGTAACCAGACTGATGTCAACAACTAAATGAACAATGCATAAATATCAAAACATGAGCAACATTATAGTATTTAAAAATACTAAATTCTGAATCTATATAATTAAAAAGTAATAAATAATTATATATATATATATATATATATATATATATATATATATATAAATGAATAGGATTGTTGTTGGTAGGTTGTGGATCAACGACCTTCAATTAAGTTTGAACCTGTTTAACAAAACCCATTTAATAAAAATAAATATTTTTTAACTAAATTCGACTCAAACCTATAATGAACCAAATTAACTCATAAATTGGATCTTATTTTGACATTTTTAGTTACACTTTTCATATAAGGAAATTTTAGAGAAAACATTAATAAAAATGTGAGTGAACAACTAATAAAATATAAATAAACAATTAAACTTAATATAATATTCACGCTGCAGTAAAAAACATGTTAATAATAAAAACAAACAAGTCTAAATTATGATTAATGATTAATGTATCTATCCATTGGTATATATTTTTTAAGAAAAATATACATAAAAAATAAAAATACATGAGTGAAAAAAAATAGTTATGTAGTTATTATTTTTAACAATATTCAATTTAATAAATATAATAAAAAAATATTTTGCAGCCCATTCGTGTGTTGCATAGAACAAAAGCTTCTATTGAACAAAGGTGACATTTTTTTTTTTGTAAAAAGAAATGCTTCATTAAAATTAAGAGTCATTTTATTTTATTATACAAAAATGCTTGATGTATACGAATTTTTAATGGATCCAAAAACGAAACTATTATATGTCACTGTTATAGATAAAATAGTTTTAATTCATTAGTACAATAATTATTTGAAGAATTGTTACTTTTTATATATCCTTTTACAAGTCCAATTATTTTGAAAATTTGAAAAAAAGGAAGGAGTGATATTATATATATATATATATATATATATATATATATATATATATATATATATATATATATATATATATA
>Ga0214542_1002243_pt1 | contig 40079 bp, 20 predicted proteins | sample CNSS1metaG_FD_160096 | JGI IMG/M metagenome (GOLD analysis project Ga0214542, IMG submission 160096) | Root nodule microbial communities from cowpea collected in UCLA plant growth center, Los Angeles, California, USA - CNSS1 | ecosystem: Host-associated > Plants > Roots > Nodule | place: USA... | reverse complement strand
TGTAAGATTGTTAGTATAATTAACAGTTTAGAGATGATTTATAGCAAAAATTGAATAAAATAATGATATGAAATAAGGAGAAGGTAAGAGATTTACGAATAATAGTTTACCTTGTTCGAAAATGGTGATAGTTTTTTTTTTTTTTGTCCAACATTTTATTTAATTTTAAATAATTTTATTTATTAAGCTTTCTTTTATTTACTTTTTCATAATTATTATTATCACATTAAAAATAATATTTTTAAATCATTCATATTTTTTAAAAAATAATTTATTATTACTATTATTCAGCTATTTATATTTTAAAAAATTAATATTTTAAAATATATATTCAAAATGACAATTTAAACTTATATTAAAAGATAACTTATTAAATTCATTAATTCAATTAAATTAATCACATATAACAATAAATGTTCTATTCAAATTTACTATATTTTAACCACCACCCTCTGATTTGCAAATCTGAGAACCAATAAAATCATATAACTCTTAATTTTAAAGGCTAAATACATATTTCATTTCTTATTTGTATTTTTAGTCTTATAAAACTTTTTTAAAAAAAATGTTATATTTTTATTCTTCATTTAGTTAATTATTCTGCATGTATTGAAAAAGTGATATTTAATAAATCTATCTAAAATGGTATTTTTCTTTTTATTTTTAACATGAATGAAATTACCTAAACCACGTGAATATGAATACAATCACAAATCCAAATAAACAACATAAGATACACAATGTTTACTACTAATCTGACTCGTTGTCTTTCAAAATCACACCAAGTCTTCAAAATAAAAATAAAGACAATTACTTACGAAGAAACTGAATCATTATGTTGACCTCAGAAAAGATAAACACTCGTAATGTTCATTGAATCACAACACTTTGAAATGAAAACTTAGACTTAAAAATCTCAATCAAAAGAGCATACTCTTCAGTAGCCTTTGTATCCACACCATTTCTCAGCAATTGAGGAAAGAACAACCAATTTGCAGTGATGGCTAAGAATGAAATCACAAGGGGCCCTGACACCAGACCATGCAACCGCCACTCACGGTGGCCAGCCACCTTTTTCACAGCCACCTCCACCACCGTGCACACACCATGAAGGACAAAAAAACATGTCACTTCCCACGTGGGAGTCACACGTGTAAGATAATAGTAAATTAACTCATGCATGAGTCCTGATGCAAGAAAAGTGAGTAACATTGCAGCTGAAGAGGCACAAGAGAAGCTCACAAAACTCGTAAGCACAGTACGTGTAGGATTGTACACAGTAGGACGTAGAAGATGAGAAACCATGAGGTTCCATCTGCGACCCCAGAAGTCTTGAAGTGAAGTGGAAAGGTAGGGTTCGTTGAACTGTGGTTCGATCTCAAAGCCGAAAACGGTTCGAACCGTGGCTCCAATGAAGATTAAGAGAAGGTCTAGGGAAAGGTAAACGTGGGAGCAATGAATGGGCAAAAAGAGATTAGGGTGAAGGTTTTGTTTGTAGTCGTAGACACGAATGATCATTGCAAAAAGAAGAAGTTTTAGAGGGAAAAGCCTTTTGGGTTTGTTGGTGATGTGGTTTTGCTTTGGAGGGTTTTGTTTTGGGGTGATGGGGAGAGAAGCTATGGAGAAAAAGAGGAGAATGTTTTGGGGTTTTATTAGGGCAAGAGGTCCTTGGTTGAAGGAGAAAAGAAGAAGCTTGAAAATGGCAAGCCAAAGGAAGAATGAAGTTGTTCCAACTAAGGTTGGTGAAGAGAGGTATAATGGAAGGATGAAGAAGAGATAGAAAATTGGAAGGAGGGAGAGAAACCTCAATAGCCCTTTTGGTATTCTAGAAACTATGTAATAACAATAACTTAGAGATATCATGCTTGAAATCCATACTTTCATGAACCTTTCAATTTCACCTTCCATCTTCATCTCTCAAATGAATGAAAATAATGAGTGATATTATAGATTGCTTGACCTATGTATTGAAGAAGACTTGGTATACAATATAAATAATTAAATTTTAAAATATACAACACTAACGCACACCACATATATTAATAATTGTTATAGCAGAGCAAGAAAGTTTGACTTAGATTTCTTCTGTGATTGTGTTAAAAAAAAAGGGCACATTTATGTTAGCTTGAGAAGATTAATAAAAACTTAAATATAATATATCATTGTGTCAAATTCTTGTATTGTATGGGTTAATTTGTCTTGGATAAATTTTATACTTTGATCGGTTGTTTTTATCAATATTTGTCTCTCTTTGACACCGAATTTATGTTTTAAGTTTGTTTAGTCAGTGTCAATCTGTAGATTTCATGTTCTTGGCATATTTATTATGTATTATTTCGTGGCTCCTTTCGGTTTCTATGTTTTTGAAAAGGAAAAAATTAATTTGAATTTATTAGGGATGGGTAGAAGGAATCTCTTATGTGAGCAAAATTTATTAGTGATTGTCTTTAATAAATTGCTGAGGTAAAGATGATGGATCTATATTCACCATAGCATTTATTTAGTAGTAGAAGAAGGTTTGGGTAATTGATATATTGTATGATTTAAGTGGCAACATGTGTGCATAGGGATGGGAAAGGGTCGGCATAGGTAGCGGGTAAGTCGCACATGCGCACTGTATTTATTTCGTCGGAAAATAATATTTTAATTTACTTTTTTTTATCTATTTTTAACATAATACTTCAATCATCATTAGATCATTTATTTTAATTCTTTTTAGTAATATAATTTAATAATGATTGAATTGGTGAATTAAAAATGAATCAAAAAAAAATAAGTTAAAGTATCATTGTTCTTATTCTCCTTATTCCGTATAAAAGAATCTACTACTTCTGTCCTTAATTATTAGGTATACATATAAAAAATACTTGTAGGTTTTATAAATATATAGATACCCTTGACAATTTTTATATTTTATTTTTTAAATTTTAAATAAAGTATTTAAAAACAAACTTTTTGGATATGAATTTATATAAAGAATTAATCTTGAAGCATAATTTAAACAAAATTATTTATTAAACTATTAATATAAATAAATTTGAATTTTCTAGAAAACAAATGTAAATGAGTAGAATCAAAATATAAATTTGAGAAATTAATCTTATTTTAAAATAACTTCAATTTCATAAGTTAAAAAAAAAGGATTGTAGTATAGATATAAGGTTTAATATCTACATAATGAACTTTTTATTATTCATTAAAAGTATTGTAAACTATGCATTATTTTTGTTTTTACTAACGCTATGAATGTATATAATGTAGGGGTGGGAAAAAATCTAATTTTCTTGATTCAATTCACTTTTGCTCCAATCTAATCCATTTATAATCCATTTTATTAAAAATCCATTTAATGGATCTGGATTTCAATCTAATCTACATTTTATATATTTTATGGATTGGATATCCATTTTATAAATCAAGATTTTTAAATATGGATAATCCAAAAAATCCAATACAAATTTTCAATTTAAATTTTTAGTTGGGTTAGACTAAAGGTTGAGATGGACTAGGCTAAATTTAGACTTGGACGAGCCTTGCTCGATGACCTATACGGATCGGGCAGGCCCGACGACCATAAGAGGTTGGGCGGGCCTAAAGATATGAACGGGCTAGGCCGGCTCGACAAAACCGAACGAGTCAATCATGCCCAATGGTCCAAAAAATTCAAGTGAGCTCGATGACCTGAACGGGCCAGGCGGACTCAATGACCCGATGAGCCTGGTGGGCCCGAAGACACGAACGGGTCAAGTGGGCTCGAAGACACAAACGGGCCAGGTGGGCCCGATGACTCGAATGGGTCAAGCAGGCTCGAAGAACCGAACGGGTCAAGCGGCCCTGAAGACCCGAATGGGTCAGGCGGGCCTGATTACCTGAACGAGTCAAGCGGGCTCGAAGAATCGAACAGGTAAGGCGGGCCCGAAGACCCGAATGGGTCAAGCGGACCCGAAGACCCGAACGGGTCAGGCGGACCCGAAGACCTGAACGGGCTAGGCAGGCCCAATGACAAAAATAGGTCAGGCATGCCCAAAGAGTCGAACAAGTCAGGCAAGTCCAAAGAGTCGAACGAGTCAGGCAGGCCCAAAGACCCGAACTAGCCAAACATGCCTAATGACAAGAACGGGCCAGGCGGGCCCCAAGAACCGAACAGGCTAGACGAGTTCGATGACGTAAACAGGCCCAACGGGCCCGATGACCTGAATGGGCAGGGTGGGCACGATAACCCGAACGGACCTGACGACTTGAATGGGCCCGACAGATCCGGACCGACCTGACGACTAGAACGACCCAGATGGGCCCGATCACACGGACGAACACAACCCCATACACAGGCCCGACGAACCGGATGGGCCTTACGACCTACACGGGCCTTACGACCTAGATGGGCATGACGACACAACCGAGCTCGACGACCCGATTGGCCCGACGATTCGGACAACCCAGGTTGTCAATTCTGTCCGAGTTCTCAGGCCCGTTCGGGTCGTTGCGCCCGTCAAGGACGTCGCGCTCATTCAGGTCATTGGGCCCGTCCGGGTCGTTGTGCCCGTCCTGGTCGTTAGTCTCGTCTGGGTCGTCAAGCCCGTCCGGATTGTCCGGGTCTCCAGGTTCGTCCTGGCCGTCAGGCCCGTTCGTGTCGTCGGGCTTGTTCGGGTCGTCAAACACGTCAGGGTCGTCCGAGTCGCCAGACTTGTTCGGGTTGTCGGGCCCTTTCGTGTTGTCGGGTTTGTCAGGGGCGTAAAGTACGTGTAGGTCGTCGAACCCGTCCCGATCGTTGAGCATGTCTAGGTCGTCGGGCCCGTCTAGGTCGTCTGGGTTGTCGATCACGTTCGTGTTGTCGGGCACGTTCGGGTCGTTGCGCCCGTTCAGGTTGTTAGGCTGGGTTGTTGGGCATGTACGGGTCGTCGTGCCCTAATGGGTTATCGGGCCTGTCCGGTTCGTAAGGCCCGTCCAGGTCGTCCGACCTATTCGAGTCGTCGTGCTTATCCGGATCTATTTGAAAAAATAATATATTTTTCATGGTGAAGATGAAAGCCCATGGGTTGGCCCTGACCCACAGGGATTTTGTAGGGTTTTTGGCCCTATGGGCTTCTTTGATGGAGGCTTTTCAGTGTGGGCTTTTTTGGCCCAAGCCCACATATCCAGGGCCAAACCCTGTGGGCTGGGCCAAATTGACACCTCTATGGGTCGGCTTGACGACTTAGACGGATCGTGCCTAACGACCTGTACGAACTAAAGCATGTTGGCCTTAATGACACAAGTTTTAAAAAATTCAATTTAAATTTCTTTTATAAAAAAATGGATTCTGGATTTTTAACTTGATCCAAATATTTGGATTGGATTTAAATCTTGATCCAAATATTTGGATCTGAATTTTAAAAAAATCTAAACTACTTTTGCTAAAAGAATGGATTTAGGTCAAAAATCTAATCCAATATTTGGATCTAAAATGAATGTGGATTGGATCATTAAAAATCCAATCCATGCCCATCCCTAATATAATGTTTTAGATGGTTAATTTTATCATACATAATTTATATTGAATTTATCTTAAAGTATTTAACTTTTTTTAATAATACTACTTCACCAAAAGATATCTCCATTTATTTCTTTAACTTCTCTTCCATCATCCTCTTTTCAATAAGTCATATCCTCCTTGAGAGAGGATATGAGAATTAGCATTATTTTGTTGGATAGCTTGATATTTCTTTCTCTTTTCGTGTTAAAGAAATCATATTCATAAACAAAGAATGAGTAATATGAGTTTATCAAAGTGTAATGTCAAGCAGAAGTAAACCTATCAAGAAGGATACAATCGATTCTGAACAAAATATTGCCATGTTTTCTCGTCTATGCCATATTTTTAACAAGAGATTTTGTCTTTATATATTTCCCAAATTTGTCTTGAATACCGATTTTGAACAAAATAAACCTGTTAAATCTCGTCTATGCTACCGATAATATTATCTTACTCCTTATGAAATTGGAAGTCTCAAACTCAAAATTTGTTACAAATAATAAATTGGTCATAACTAATTAATATTCAAATCATAATTAATTAATTAATATTATATATATATATATATATATATATATATATAAAAGTTGAGCAAATAACTTCACAAGTATCATAGCAAATCATATTTTTATCTACACCGATTTTTATATAACCATTGAATATCTTGTTGTTATATTGCAATCCTGCACCAGTGCCTTTTTCAAGTGCCATAAGAAATTAAGAAGATTTGAATGATTATTTTGTCATGTATAATATGTGGATCAAAATCTATGTGGGTATTACATATTGTTGAAATAAAGTAATAATTTTAAATTCTCATAAATAATTAGAAAACTATTTTATTGTATATGTTACACTTTTTTGGCAATGGCGAGTCATTGACCAAAGAGATAACAAAAGAAATTCTTGAGAGGAAGATATTGTTTGCTGTTAGATATTTGTAATAATAATTACGATCGTTCATTTGTCTCACTTTATTTTAAATTTATTGATCTCAGAAATATATGATATCATTGTATGGTGTAAAAGTTTTATTGCATTTAAAGGCTTTGGAAACAAGATAAATAAGTAGTTTAAAAGAGGTTGGATTTTTTACATTGTTGTATTCATAACTGGTGTAGAAAAATACATATATATTAATGAGAGTTTTCTTTTTAAATCTGTAAACATCCATATAAAATATAACTTAGAATATTCAAAATAACCATGGCAAAAACTCATAAAATCCTTGTAAAGAATGATTAACCATTTTCACTTAGGAGAGTTAAACACATCTAATAATGGCAATCTAGACTTAAAGAAATTGATCAAAACAGCATACTCTTCAGAAGACTTCTGATCCATACCATTCCTCAACAATTGAGGAAAAAACAACCAATTCGCAGTGACACTCAAGAACGCCACCACAAGCAATCCTGAAATCACACGGTGCAACCGCCACCCACGACGGAGAGCCACCTTCTTTACTGCCACCTCCGCCACCGTGCACACACCGTGAAGCACAAAAAAGCACGTGATTTCCCATGTGGGAGGCACACGTATAACGTAATAATAAATTAACTCATGCATGAGTCCAGACACAAGAAAGGTGGCGAACATGGCCACCAACATGGCGTAGAAAGGACCCATGAAAGGAGTAGACATACGGCGTACAGGGCCGTATATGGAGGGGCGTAGAATACGAGAGACCATGAGGTTCCATCTATGACCCCAAAAATCTTGAAGTGAGGTGGAAAGGCAGGGTTCGTCGAACTGTGATTCTATCTGAAAGCCAGAAATGATTTGAACAGGTGTTGCAACAATGGCGAAAATAACTTCTAACCCCAGGTAAAGGTGGCAACAATAGAGAAGTAGCAGAAAATGAGGGTGCAAGTGTTGATTATAGTCATAAGCACGTGCTATGGTTGCAAAAAGAAGTGCTTTTAGGGGTAAAAGCCATTTGGGTTTGTTTTGTTTGGTGGGTGGTGGGTGTTGTTTGGGGGTGATTGGGAGAGAAGCTATGGAGATGAAGTGAAGAATGTTTGGGGGAGATAGGGCAAGAGGGCCATGGTTGAAGGAGAAAAGGAGAAGCTTGAAAGTTCCAAGCCAAACAAGGAAGAAGGAGGTGTAGCCAACTAAGTTAGGAGAAGAGATTTTGAAGGGAAGAGTGATGAAGAGGTAAATAATGGGAATGAGGGAGAAAAATCTTAAGAAGCCCTTTGGTATTCTTGAAGCTATGTAATAGCAATAACATAACCCTAATATTGCTGAAACCCATACTTTGATTAACTTTTCAATTTCACTCTCCATCTCCTTCATTCAATCTATGTAATGAGTTTGTCAAATTCAATGGAAATGATGAGTGGTGTTATAGATGGGATGGGAGGAACATTATTCATTCATGATTTTTTTTTTTAATCAACATGTGGATGTTGAAGACTTTAGCCTGGAATGAGAATTGTATATGTAAATAATTTATCATGTGTAAAATAAAATATAAAACATGATGCATAACAATATTTTATATTCGAAAGTAAACGAGTGATTCTGTCATTCATGTGTTTTACTAAATCCTGTGTTCTTTTCAATCTGTCATTGTCATTGCCGCCGGAGACAAAAATTTATTGACTTTTCTTCAGTAATTGTCTGCGCCAGAAGAATTTCCACATTTTTTTCAAAAAGAAATTCATGGAGACGAATACCTTAGCAGAGAATATATTTTAATTTTGTAGAGACCACTTATTATTCTTGTGTAGAATAAGTTTGGAAAGAATATATTTCCAATTTTAAGATCTTGATATCTGATTTCAGAATCTTATTTTATTAATTAGGATTATTACTTTATTTATATTTTTATGTCAACTAGAATCTATTAATATAATTGTTAGTTACCATCCTATTAATTAAAATAATAATTATTTTATTTTACCAACTAGGATTGTGTTAGAAAAGTCTTTAGTTGTGGGGTGTTTCTTCCTTCACCTTCATGTTCTTCTTCCTCCACTCCCATAAAATCTTGAATTTGGATTTTTATTGGTTTTTCTATATTATTATTTTGTTGTGCATTCAAAATACACCAATGTTCATTAATTTTAAAATTTTAAAATATATTAAAATTATTTTTAAAATATCAAAATACTGCATTTTTAATGTTTAACGGATAACATAAAAAAAAACTCAGCAGAAAAATCAAACTCTAAAATCTTATATCCCTTTTTACCTTACATTTTTTTTCCTCTTTCTTCTTCCATGAATACATTGCCCGCACTTCCCCCATTAGTTCTTCAGCATTCAAGAAGTTCTCCCTCATCATTCTCCTTCTCCTTATAACACTATTCTCCCTCATCATTTTACTTCCGTTACCATTTAAGTTTGAGAAACTCTCCCTCACCATTCTCCTTCTCCTTCTTCCTTCGCTGTGTATGTATTCATGCACCTCTCCTCTTCTTCCACTTTTTGCAGATTCATTGTGAAAAGAAAAAAAATAATATAAACAATCATTCTTTTTAATGAATTTAACTTACATTCTTAATTTAAAAATAAAATAAAATAAAGGGTTCATAGAAGAATAAAACAAGAATAAGAAGAAAACCAAAGTCATATATTTACAAAAAGTAATTTGGTGAGAGATACATTCCAGAAAACCTAAACCAAAAGAAAATTTTAAATTTGGAAATGATTTTCGGAACATTTGTTTTGAATTTTTTTTATTCCAGAATGACTGTTTCGAAAGATATATTTAGATCTGGAAATATATTCCAAACCCATAAATACATTTCAGAATAAAAAAAATAATTTAAAACAAATATTCCAAAATTTATTTATGGATTTGAAAATACATTTTGAGACACTTTTTCCAAAATTATTTTAAGTGTTCCGAATTAAATGTTCTGGAATGTATCTTTGGATCTGAAAATACCTTCTCAAACACTTAATCTTTTTTCATATTTTTTAGATTGAGTGTTCTAAAAAAATATTTCTAAATCCAAAAATATCTTTTCTTCAATAATGAAACCTAATAATATAAAAGAAAATTGAGAAAGTGTTGGGATTTTTATTATATTTTTAATAAGGGATAGTTTGGAAATTACAACTTTTGGAGTGCAGGAAGAAAGACCATGACCTGTGGATATGAAGGAGAATAGACTAAAGACATAATCCATATTAATTTATGTGTTTCTCTAGATCTTCTGAAAAGCTTATTGGTATGTACTGTATGGGTAGGTCGGTTAATCAATCATCAGTGGGTTGAAATTACTCCTAAAAAGATTTTTTTAGTAGAGATTATGACATGACTTTTTTTTTCTGTTTGTCGATTATTCTAAATGTACAACGTATTACATTGATCAACCCCCCGTCGATTGAGACTACTTCAAAGAAAATGTACAAATTTTGTGCAACAACCAACAATCAAACAATCACTCAATTGTTGAATAGTTATTGGGCAGTACAAGGACTGCACACAAGATTTCACTCAGAGATCCATTTACGAAGATATGTAACAATGATCAGTCACCAGTCGGGTTCTCCTCATGGTGTCAGTAGTTAGACTATCCCTAGGATTTCACTTGGGTGTCCTCTTACGCAAATTAGGTGCAATGTCGTCCAACAACTTGAACCGAACGACATCAAAGTGAATTACCTAGTGTTGTGATTAGTGTTAACATGTTAGTAATTAGGTTTAAAAAGCAATTAAGTTATGATTAGGTCAACCTTAATGATGAGCCCATTAAAAAACTATAAATATAAGTCAAAAGTATGTTTGTTGGAACTTTTCTAACATTTATTACAATATTTATTGTTTTCGTCCGATCAAACTTTATCTTACTTAAACAAGTACTATCGATCAACAAATGAATAGGAAGACTAAAAGGACGACTCAAGCAAGGAATCGAAAACTTGACAAACTGTCTAGTCCTTACACATGAAAGAGAAATGCATTTTATGTTTTCAGAAATTTTATTCCTGAAATCTTATTCTTAAAATTCCAAAAAAAAAAATTGTTCTCAAAAATTGTCAGAAATTGTAATCCGTAAGTCACTTTGATGGAGGGTAAAATAGTCAGTCTGATATTTTGTAGAGGTACGTAAAGAAATTCTGGAAATGCAGGAAGTAAAAGCCGTTTTGAGATGTGAACATATTGGGCCTTTGGTTATTGGGCCAACTATTTGGAAGCAAAGGCCCATCTTGAATAATTGTCCGCGGCAGAAGAAGCAAAAAGTAGGACGTGCTTCTTATATTTGTTATTATTTGATACAAACGAAGGGAACGAAAATAATAATTAATTCATGGCAATAACACTTTAAGAAAGAAAATTAGAAAAGAAAAATAACTTTACAACGTATCAGTAAAAATAAAATGAGAAAAATAATCAAATTTTAAAAGACACCAAGTTTAATCATTTTTATTATATTAATATATAAATTATTTGGTTCTGAACACCCTTCACAACAATAAAACTACTCACTCATAAACCTCAAAACATCAGCATCATCATGAATCCTTTGATTCACAACAGTAACTTTATTTCAAGAATGGTAACAAACTCATTCTCCAGAAGCATTCTTTAGGAACAATGAAGAAGTTAACAAATGTAACGGTAACTTCAACTTCACAAAATTCACCATAGTTGAATACTCCTCGATGGCCTTTTCATCCACACCATTCCTCAACAATTGCGGAAAAAACAACCACCTCCCGGTTGCCGCCAAGAACGCCAACACAAGCACCGCCGAAACAGCTCCATGCAACCGCCACCCGCGGCGGAGCATGACCTTTTTCACCGCCACCTCCGCCGCCGTGCAGACTCCATGAAGCACAAAAAAGCAGGTAACTTCCCACGTGGGAGGCGCGCGTGTGAGATAATAATATATCAACTCATGCATGAGTCCAGACACAAGGAAAGTAGCCAACACAGCAGCGGACAGGGCACAAGAGGGACCCACAAAAGGTGTAGAAATACGGTATACGGGGTGGAATACGGAGGGACGTAGAATACCGGTAACCATGAGGTTCCACCTACGACCCCAGAAGTCTTGAAGGGAAGTTGAAAGATAAGGTTCGTCGAATTGGGGTTGTAGGTTAAACCCTAGAAGGGTTCGAACGGGGATAGCAGTGAGGGCTAAGACAAGTTCTATGCCGAGGTACATGTGAGAACAATAAAGGAGTAAGATGAAAAGGGGGTGGAGATTTTGGGTGTAGTTGTAAGCATTTATGATGAAGGGAAAGAGAAGAAGTTTTAGGAGAAAAAGGCATTTGGGTTTGGGTTTGGAGTTTTTGTGGTTGAGGCTAATGGGGAGAGAAGCTAAGGTGATGAAATGGAGAATGTTTGGGGGTGATTGAGCAAGAGGGCCATGGTTGAAGGAGAAAAGGATGAGTTTGAAAGTTCCAAGCCAAACGAGGAAGAAGGTGGTGGGGGCACCAAGGTGGAAGGAAGAGAGGTTGAAGGGAAGGATGAGGAAGAGGTAGAGAATTGGAAGGAGAGAGAGAAGTCTGAACAATCCTTTTGGTATTTTAGAAGATATGTAATAACAGTAGCAGAGACATGAGATGGTTGTGAGCCACACCTTCATGAACCTCACAATTTCATCATCCATTGTTTTTGTTTTTTTTTTCTTCCTTCAATCTAGGTGGTGGAATGTTTTTGAAATGTCACGGAAATTAGGAGTGATGATGTTCCGTGGATTTGAGGATCTCAAAGATGCAATACCAAAAAGGGAATTGCAATTTTTAATTCACTTTGGATGAGAAGTGACATACAAAAAGATTTTTCTTAGGCTATTTATTTATTGTTTTAAATTTGTTCTCTTCTTTCGTATTACCATACACTTTTTTTAATTATTACCTTATATTTGATTTTTTATCCTCTTTTTTTTCTTTTCTTCTTACGTGTATTGATTATTAGTTACATCAACTTCTCTGCTGCAGCCAAATTCTTTGTCGGGAGAATTTATTAAGCTGTCGTTATTTCATTTTTTACTCTTTTTTTAAGTGGAAAAGGTAGAGGGTTGTGCATTGGGATAAAGAAAAAATAATGGATATAATTATATAAAAAAAAAAAAAAAAACTTGTCTACTGCTGCTCTTAACTTGGTACTCTTGATTGGACTGATAAAGCGGTTGTATTTAACTCCTTGATAACTAATTTCTAGATTATTGATGAGTACAGCGACCTAAAATAAATTAAGATGGGTAGTTGATTTAATAAATGAAATTGAATGGAGTAATTTTTGAAGCAGATATTTTAATTTCACATTATTTGTGGTTGAAGGGAAGCTGGGAGAGAACTGTGCAATCTACTTAGCTTTTATTCATTCATTCTTTCCAAAATCAAAGTAAAGTTGAAAATGACATCAATTTCTGAACTCCATCAATTAACAACCTCGCCTTGCGTTTTTAATTCGTTAATAATATAAGTAATTCAAATATTATTATAAAATACATTTAAAATATTAAATAAAATTAATTAAATTAAATTAAAATATTTAAATTCATATATTTTAAAAGTTTTAGATTAAATTTTCAAAAAATACTAATTCTAATTTTCATTCACTCAAAACTAACTTGATGATGAAGAACGTATTTAATTCTTAAATAAAATATTAAGTCGAGTGTCAGGTAGTCAGACAAAAGAAACTAAAAATGTTTGTGTTATTGAGTAAGTGCGTGTAAAGGATAACAAAAGCAATATTATATTATAATATTACCTTGGTTTTGTAGATTACATTCGGTGCAAACAACTAGACTACAAATCGGATAGATCATATAATTATTTCCTAAAGATCATCAAAGATTTGGTGCAAAGCAAACTAATCAGAAGGTAAAGCAAATGTTGTGAGATGTGTCGTTTCATTCCAATCACCCCGTTTTCATTTTTTGTGTACGTGTCGCTTCATTTCATTTACTAAATGCACGTGCATTAGAATCGTGAGATTCAACTCCGATTCAGGCGATCAAGCTACGAGAAAGAACTTTTAATCGAAATCGTGATTCAAATAGTACTGTTTGAACGATTATAATTATAATGTTTTTGATCTTTTAAGCATAGCATGTTTCTGTCTCTCAAATTTCAATCTTAAATAAGCCAATGTCATATCAATAAATTCTAAATGGGCAAAGAAACTAAAATCAGACAACACAATTTCAAAATAAATCATATTGCTTGATTATAATTTTTTTGTGCACAAGTTTTTACATCCTTATCATTGTCTTGATGCAAAATATATATAGATTTAGAAAAGATACACATACAAAATACTAGTGGTCAGATAACTAACTGTATGGGACGCTTCCAGCATCTAATTGGCTGCCATGGGGAAAACTGGAAGTCTGCAATGCTGACTGAAAAATGAACAAAGACTTCTAGAGCTTGTTCTTGGAGGACAGTAGATTAATAATTAGAAGGCATTCAACCCTCCTCTGACTCTGCACATCAGAATAGATATCAGGTAAGGATTTGTTAGAAGAATAGACATGCACCAAAAAGTTGGGCACTATGGAATTTCAAGGCAGTAACTATATACCGGAAAAGGTATGTCACCACTTTACCACCGGTCTTCATACAATATGGAAAACAATACATACACGAAAATGATAAAGAAAAACAGTTTCAACTTTTTCTTCAGCTATTTCTCTTACCATGTATGGCTTCCATGTTATTTTCCTTGAAAACACCTAGAGGTGACCCATGAACAGAGAGAAGTATCTCGCCAGCTTTGGGCAGTCTAAGTGTTTTGGGTGTCATCCCAACAGACAACCTCTGACTAGTCACCTGCAAAATGCTTACAGAGCCAAATTAAATTCAGAACTAATTTGGAACAGTTGGATTTTCTGAACATCACAAAATCATATAACAGTGAAATGAAAATCCGACAACTCAGGTCTCAAATATATGTTGTAATTTCGATTTACAGAGATAAAATACAAATTAGCTCAATCTTCGTCTAGCACTCCTGAGTTGTTGACCGTGTTAATGCATACAAAAACCAACTAAAATTAATCCAGATCCAATGCCTTCAGCTGTTAAAACTCAGGAGAAGTAGGATATCCTTATTTCTTAGTTAAACAAACCAGAGTTCATGATAAAACAAACATACAATACATAATAAAGTAGCAAGAAAGAAGATACAAACCCCGGGAGTCTGAAGACCTTCCTGCAATGCTAGATTATGAGTGTCAGATGGCTCCTCCAAAACCTGTACAAACAATAGAAATTTAGATCTAAATAGGACCTAAAAAATCCATTCACATTGGAAAATTCTTTGAATTACTTTATAAGTTAGAATGGATGAACAAGAGCAACGCAATTGCACCCATTTTGGAGTTAAGCCCTCTTTGTTACCACATACTCTACAACAACTAAAGAGTAATAACGTTATTGCTAACACGGAAAACATTGAGGAGAAGTTATTTATATGTCAGGATTTATGTTTTTGAATTAAAAATATCACATTGATCTTATGTGTAATATTTTCAGCATTGTGCAACAACATCCAAATCACACTAGAAAAGGTGTATGACAACAACTAATAACCAAACAAAGTGAAAACAGAACAAACATACAATATCCTTGAATTGCAGGTTATCAGCACCAACAAAACTCATTCTCCCTGCCACAGAAGAAGTAACTATTGTCAACTATAAAAATATGTCAGGTTTTGCTAGTATGTATATGCATGGGATAAATGGTAGGACAAAATCTATTTTGATTCCAAAGGGCATGAAACGTGTGTTTAAATTCATAAGAATGAAATAAAGGATGAGGACACATGGAAAGGAAGAGAAATATGGTTTCTAGTATTAGCCCAATATATAAGATACAACAAAGACATAATATAATATTAGCATAAAAAAATAAACCACTCTTTATAGCCCTCCGGTATAGCTTCTCTGTATTATTGAGTTTAAGCTAATTTAAGCTTATGAAAAATTTATTTCATTTTTCTCTTCTATAAGTATCTACGGATAAATTTGTTGAAACAAATCCATTATCTACTAACTAAGGGAAAAGTAAAACAAGACTCTCAAGATATTCAGGAATTTTTAAACTTATTAAGTCGCAAACTGCATTTCCAGAAGCTATGTTTTTCTAATTTTCTCAATTTCAGAACTAATGTGGAAGTGTTGGACATTTCCGGAATTCAAATGGTGTTTGCCCTGAAAAGTACCTCCTGCACTGGCAGAATGGTCAAAGCCTGCGAAGCGAGGGAAAGAGGCGATGGACAACCTTTGGAGCAAAGAAGCACGCGCATCCATTTCATCGTTACAACCCTCGTTCTCTCTCCATTTCACTTCTAGCATCTTGTTCCGTTCGTCGTTCACGACAGAGAGATTAGGTAGGGTTTCCTCAAAAACCTGCAACACAGGCTTACAAAGCTCCTCGCTGCTGAAACACGAGCGCAACAATCGCACTTCCGTGAGCAAGTGTTCGATCTCCACTTCGCGAACCGCCCTAATCGCTCCAATTTGTCGCTCCATCGCTACACCAAAATTCAATGAAACTCAAAACACATCAAAAAATGAAAACAAAAATCGAAATGTAAATGTGAACCTTGAATTTCGAGGTCCATGAATTGAGGCGGCTGCGTCTGAGTTTGAGAGTCCGGTTTTGATACGCGAGCTTTCGCGGTTCGATTCGTTCTACGCTTCGGCATTTTCTGATTCCAATAAAATGGTTATCAAACTCGTGTTAACTCGTAAAGTCGAGTTTACGTTCCCACGCCACTGCCCGAGTTGTCTCGGAAGAAAACTCGATCTTGGAGCAAGAACGGTAGGCTATCTTTGATTCGGTAAACTCGGCCACACTCACATTTTCACATATCTAGTTCTGGAGGGAGTATTAATTTGAAATAGACGAAACTTGGATACAGTATTTATTTATTATTTTACTTTTCTAATCAAAATTCAAGTTTATCTTAATAATTTATATAATATAGAAAATCAAGATCATTCAATTATCATTTAAGTATTGATAATTAAATAAATAATTTAGAGAAAAGATATTAGAAGCATGTGTTTTCAATAATTTAAAGGTTTTCTCGAAAAGCTGTAGGAATTGCTGATAAATCTAACACTTTATTTTTTTTTTTTTTTTCATCTTAGTAAATTTGTTAAAGGATTCTTGTAAGTTGAATTAGAGAGAAACAAACGACATGACTGGTGTTATATTATGGTAATTTTAATTAAATAATTAAGAATGATATTTTATTTTTATTAATGATAAAATCAAGCCACGTATTAGTTAAATAAAAGTAAAATATATTTTAAATATCAACTAATAAAATTTTAATAAATACTCGATTAAAAATATATTGATTTATAATTACTTGTTATTTAATTAGACTTATTAGTATAGTATATATTTTTTGAGTTTGCACTAATTTAAATTTTTATCATATTTTGAAAAAAAAAAAAAATTTTTGAATCAAGTTTAATTGAAAGCGTACTCATTTAAATTTACATCATATCTAAATTCGTATTTGGAAAGAACAAATTTGCAGATCAAGTTTTAAATGATTTTTTTATTAACTCTATATTGTCGACCAATACTATACACTGCAATCTTGATTGTTCCAACAAAGCAATAATTTTCCATTTTGAATTAGAGAAAACAAACAATATAACTAGTGTTGCGATAATTTTGATTAAAGGATTAAAAGTGATATTTTATTTTTATTAATGATATAATCAAACGACATATCATTTAAGCAAAAGTAAAATATATTTTAGATATCAACTAATAAAAATTTAATAAATGCTCAATTAAAAAAATATTTGATTTATAATTACTTGTTATTTAATTAGTCTTATTGGTATAGTATACATTCGTTTGAGTCTATACTCATTTAAATCTTTATCTTGCTTAAATTCGCATTTTGAAAGAGAAAAATCTTGGATCAAGTTTGATTTAGAGCGCATTCATTTAAGTTTGCATCTTACATAAATTCGCATTTGAAAAGAAAAAAAAAATTCTCAGATCAAGTTTTAAATGATTTTCTTATCAAACCTGTATTGTCAAGCAATACTATACACTACAATTTTGATTGTTCCAACAAAGCAATAATTTCCATGCACTAACAATCATTCATATGTAGACTTAGTCTTTATGTTTCGTGCCTCCTTTATATGACCCTCAATATTCCATAATTATTGTGACTCCTAATATTTCATAAGTTTGCATCCTAATTAAATTTGCATTAAACTCTCTAGTGAGTGTCTCATGTGTGTGTGTGTGTGTGTGTCAAAGTTTCTCTAATCTCATAAAGCATAACAAAGCCCTAGCCAATTGCTAACCCCACCTCCCCCTAACCCTCCTCACTATATTCTCTCTCCTCTAACGGAAATATTTGCCCCACAATCCCCCTTGCCACCTCACCCATTCTGTTATTATAGAATTAAGGATGTGTGCTTGTGGGCCGCTAGGTGATGGGTTTCCACTTATTCCTTTCATAGACCTGTTATATTGTCCTATTCTACCTTTCCACTCCTTCATTCGTATCAATACCTGCCCCTTGAAGATTTACCTTGTCCTCAAGGTGAAGTTCATGAAAAGATTCTCACTTCTTGTTCACAGATTCCCATGAATTTTCACAAGTTGGTAGATTGCGCCATTTTACTAACACTTCCAAAATTTGGTCTCTTTCACTCCTGATTGCAAGGATTACTTCGGGTTGGACCTAGAGCTCTAAATCTTAATTTATATACGAAGGTAGTGGTTGGACGACCCCTTCCTCAGCCACCCTTGGTTTCAGTAGAGACACATGAAACATAGGATGAACTCTGCTATCTTTGGGCAATTTCAACTTGTAAGCTAACTCTCCTACTTTTTCCAAGATCTCATAAGGACCGTAGTATCTTGGATTGAGCTTTCGGTTCACTCTCTTAGCCAATTTCTTCAACTTATATGGTTGTAATTTCAAATAAACCATATCTCCCACCTTATACTCCACCTCGCTTATGTTTTTATTGGCTTATTGTCTCATCCTATTTTGACCTTGCACCAATTGATCTTTCAAAATCGCCCATAGTTCATTGCGCTCTTGTAGCATCACTGCCACCTCTTCCATAGGCGTTGCTGGTACATCACCCCTCACTAATAGAGTATGGTCTCTTCTATATAATTGAGTGGTGTAAATTTGGTGGATTCATGGTAGGTAGTATTGTACCAAAATTTTCCCCAACTGAGCCATTCCAGCCACTACTTAGGTCTTAACCCTGTCACACACCTCAAATACATTTCCAAACAACGATCCACCACTTCAGTTTGTCTATTGATTTGCGGATGATATGCAAAACTAAACTTTAATTTGGTGCGTGCAAGCTTGACTAACTCAGTCTAAAATGAACTCATGAAGAAGCGAGCCCGATCGGAACCCATGCAACCTTACCACCTCTTTGAAGAACAATTCAGCAATGTCATTTGCTATGTAAGAATTTGTCAAAGCGAGGAAATGGGCATTTTAGTGAAACGATCAACTACGACCAAGATAGTGTCCTTACCCCAACTTTGGGTAACCCTCTAATGAAATTCATTGAGATATCAATCCAAATTTGTTTAGGAACAGAGAAAGGTTGTAGCAACCCTGCAAGACTCATGGTTTGATACTTATTTCTTTGACACATATCACATTTCTTCACGTATTCTTGGTTGTTCTTTCTCATTCCTTCCCAAAATAATAGGCTCGAGATCCTTTTACAAGTTATAAAAAAACTTGAATGCCCTCTGATAGCATAATCATGAAATTCTTACATAATTGATGTGATTTTAAGGACCCCTTTGGAATGACCAGCCGCCCTTGATAATATTATCGTCCTTGATTGATGTTATACCCCATATGATCTCGAGTCTTCATGAATAAGTCTTGGATAATCTGTTGCAACCTCCTATCTTTCTCAATTTCTGTCTCCAAATCTTCCCATTCTAGAAATTAGACTATATGAATGGCAACATATTGCATTTGTCGAGAGAGTACATCAGCAGCTCGATTATCTTTGTCAGGTTTGTACTTAATTTTGAAATCAAACCCAAGTAACTTATCCATTTATTTTGCTCTTCTCACATCAATATATGATCTCTTAAAAATTACAAACTCTTCTGATTAGTATGGATTATGAAATGTCTCACCAATAAGTAATGGTGCCATTTTTGTATAACCATGACCACGACCATAAATTATTTTTCATAGACTAACTTGTTAAAGTTCTTGTTAGATAATGTTTAGCTCATGTAAGCCACGAGTTATCCATTTTGCATTAAAATTGTCCCTAATCCTTGGCCTAAAGCATCAATTTCAATCATAAAAACCTTTGTAAAGTCAGGCACGCCAAGCACGGGCACTTGTGTCCTGACAGTTTTCAGCTATTCAAAAGTTGTATGAGTTGAGTCATCCGATTGAAACCTGTCCTTCTTCTACTGTTGAGTTAGTGGCCAAGCTATCTTCCCGCAACAAATTTTCAATAGTATCTTGTTAGGCCTAGAAAACCCTGCAATCCTCGCACATCTTTCAAAATGGGCCCTTCCACTATTGTATTGGGTTGTATGACTCCAGCCCCCATCATTTCTTGCACAAAATTTTCAATCTCAAACTTTTGATAATAAGGGTACCGATACGGCCTGATATTTGGAATGTTGGTGTTGTCTTGGAGATAAATGGCATGGTCACAATCCCTTTTAGGAAGCAAACCAGTAGGTTCTCTAAATAGATCTTCATAGTCTTGAATAACAACAATCAAAGCAGGACAAATAGGGTAGGTATTTGTTACCTCTGACATGGTAGTGGAATGACATGATAGTACATATGTCTTTATAGTTTGGAAAAGCCTTCACTATCTCCTTCCATGATGCCTAAGATTTTCATATGAAAGGATCACCTCGTATGCTCGTCTTGTCATCTTTATCGCCCCAAGTTAAAAACAAGGTTTTAAAGTTTGCTTTGACGTTCCACAAACTGGCCAACCAATCCATGCCTAACACTAAATCAGTGCTACCTAACTCCATGATGAAGAAATGTTGCACAATAGGAACCCTTGGACTTTTATTGTCAAATGCTTACATATTCTTCGATTTTGCACCTTGGCACTAGTGCCTACCTCCACCTCATAGCCCTTTGTGTCATTCACTTTTAAGTTAAGTTGCTTAACTAATGTCTTGGAAATGAAATTAGTTGAGGCCCCACAATCCACCAATATTAGCACATCTACCCCCCTAAGCATGCCAACCACTTTGAAAGATGTATTGGAAGTGAATCATTCTTTACTATGTAGAGAAAGTTGCAATACTTTACTAATGAGAGTGTAACATCCTAAGCGGATATTACTTAATAAAAGAAATTATAATTTAAAATGAATTTAAACAATAAAATTGTTCCCAATAACGCGGGAAATTCAAAATCCTTAACGATGGTAAATAAAAATAATTCGTAACAACTTATTACAAGCTCGAAATCCAAGAAAACAACTTAAAAGAAAATTACAAAGTTTATTAAAAACTAGTTCCTTAAATAATTCCCAACAGTTATTCCCCGTCTCGTCCCTATGCTTTTTCATCCTCACATGGAATCACATTTGCTCCCGTGTGACAAGTCACACAATTATCGTCAAACACAAACAGAAAGAGTGAGCTTAAAAGAAAGAAACATGTAATAATCACAATATAAACCCCTCCCCCAAACTAACTTAGCCAATTTATCATTTTGTCAAGACCTATACACCAGAAGGTACGTAGACAACCCCAATCTCATAACTTATATAAGATCAACACATACTCATTCATGGTAATAGGGATTTCATATGCTTCCATGAACATGCCCGCTCGTGATCCAACTCTACGAACCTCTCTGCTTGTAGTCCAACCTCTACGGACATCCCTGCTTACAGTCAACAAACGTGAACACCACCTATTATTAACCTCTCCACTCATAACAACCTTAAGTGTGAGAACGAAACATACGAACATCTCCGGTCATATCCCCGCACAAGAGTACATCCAATACGAACCTCTTCGTCCGTATCAATCACGCATTTCCAACTTCGTTATAAACCTCCTCGCTCGTAACTCATCCAAGCATATCTCATACCAAGATCCTCGTAACAAGCCATGTAAAACACACCACAAATGCATCCTGCCACTGCACTATCGCCTGACGCAGCCTAAGTGCCGTTAGGAAAAATTGCAGTGCATACTGTCTAACGGTCTGAACTCACTATCGAGCGCCACTTGTTATAGGGACTTCCTTGAGTATCCTATCGCCTGACGAATTCCCTTATGCCATCAAGCACTATACCAATAGCGTGCAACTACTGGTTTTGCACCAAAAAGCAGTTCAAAAACCCCTAAATAATTTAGGCACACTATCCAGGATACCATATACATGACTATACGAATTTAACCTAACTCAACAAGTACCAATTCATCTCAGATGCAGCACTTATAGTTATATTCAATTGTATTCCCAATTTAAAACATGCTAATACTTGATTTTGACAAGATATTCCACAGGCTCATAAGGACTTCCAAAACAGAGACTATGAACTGCATAACTTCTGCTAGATCATACCTTACCTCAAACAGTACCTGCAACATCCTATTCTTCCAATCTATCATATCCAATCACATTTAGCATCATCATACAAGTATATTTCATGCACTATATCCTTCCCCCTACCCTGTACCCTATTTATAACCTTACTACATATATGAGTCCAGATAAACCCCCACAAAAAGCCACTAAGCACCAACACAATCAAAATGAAGATTGCACAATTGCACTAGATTGTCGCCTGGCGACAAATTATGTACCGCCAAATGGTGCATCAACTCCTGGGGAGATCCTAGATTTTTCCTGTACCTACACAAACCCTAAAATCCCAAAACGCATATTGTTCACCCAATTTCACATACTAGGCAGTCAATCATGCTTCCAGACTCCACATATGACCAATTTAAACTCAATTTCACAGAATATCTCACAATCCTTAAGCTGAAATCATACTTCCCCTCATCCCCAATCCCTCATGAACCCTTCGATTAATTCATGCAACAATTGATTCAGTCACCATAGAGACATTCCAAACAATATATATGTTCAACAACAATCATAGAGAGTTCGAGAAACCAAGTTTAATACAAAAATTCCACAGAATCCAACAAAACGTAGAGATTGAACCAATCCAATTCGTGTTGCCTAACAGGCCTTCATCACCGCCAAGCGGTTCTTGGCAGAACCCATAAATTAGGTTTAATCAACTTGAGTAGCTTAGTGAACCTTCATTGCTACCAAACGATTTTTGGGCAGAAACTTCAAAAAATGGCGCAAAATGAAGGACCTTCATTACAAACATGAGGTACAACTCCCCTTATCTGGATTTCCTGCTCCAATTGCGCTCCTAACCTCCTTCTTGATCCAAAATTGATCACACCCTTGTCTTTTCCCCCACCAAGAACCCTCACTGTCCTTCCTCTCACTCTTTGGTCACAAGGTTATGCTCTCCCAAAACATCTCTTTGTTGCCACAAGTATGTCCTTTTGTTTTCCTTTTACTAGACTCTTTTCTCATTTTTTAGCCCAAAAAAAAATAGAATTAAATAAAAACAAAAATTAACTACACAATAGTTAATGACCATTCAAGTGTCATTTACTGCACCTTAACTGCCACTCTTCTACCTTTCTGGTTTCTCAAGAACTTCTAGGGTTTCTAGGCCTCTTATCACCCAATTATCAAGCATATGCTCTCCAAGAATATCACGCAATTATCAAGCATATGCACAACTAATAAGTCATTACATGTTTCATGACAGTTCATGCGCATACATTTATGATGCCACATCACATACTCATACGTACATACAAAATAAAATAATAATTAAATAACTCACTAATGGCCTACTCATGATTTGAAACTAATCCCTCTCAACAACACCCAACATGTTCAACCACTTGAATTATCATTGTTCCTTGTTATGATTGACCCATTTAATTTCTTAAGGTGTATCCACAATTATCATAATTAAATATTTATTCTTTATTTATTTTTCCCAAGTCTTACATAACCTTTATCCCCTCTTCGTCACTACTCTCCAATTTGTCCCTTTGTCCCTTTGTGACCCTTTCAATTTGCATACATGATCGTGATCCCAAGTGTTTCCTCATTTTAAACAGAGTCATTTGCGACTTCTTCCTCTTAATTATGCTTGAGAAAGTTTCTCTCCATTGGATGGTTTCTTCTCCCCCGAATCAGTTTCACTCATCATGTTGCTTGTGCCTTCCTTAATGCCTCATCTCTCCCACTTAGTGAAACCACGAGTAGGTTTGCCCGTTGTCTTCTCTCGCCATTTTTTCTTTTTGAATTCATTATCCCAGCTTTGCCTAGAGCTCTATTTTTCTCTTCAAGCAACAGTGCTTGATCCATCAACTCTTCCAGAGACCCGTCGAAAATAACTTCAATTCCGCCTGAATCTCTTCCTTCACGTCGGTGAGGAAGATGCCTGGTAGCATGATGCGCTCTTCTTTCTTCAACGGTGTATATTAGCGTTCGAACTTCTCCCGGTATTTCATCATGGGACTGGTTTGTTGCAGACTCAATAATGTTCCAAAAGGATTTTGTATCAACCCCGATTAAAATGGTCTAATAATAACCCCTTTGAATTCCTCCTAAGTAAGTTCATGACTATGTTCGGTCCACCGTTAATGCCAACTTAAAGCCTTGTCTTCCAAAGCAATCACCACAACATCCAATTTTTCATCATCCTCCAGCAGATTGAGTTTGAAATCTCTTTTAGCTCTCACGATTCAACCATATGCATCATCGCCACGAAATATGAGAATTCGAAGTTTCCGCCTTCCAAAATCATGTGACGACGCACGACTACTGGTGCGGGTAGACTTCAGTCATTTTGTCATTACAAAATCAAGGATGTGTTCTTGTAGAACCCCGGGTGATGGTTTTCCACTTATTACTCTCATAGACATGGTGTATTGTACTATTCTGCCCTTCCGCTCCTTCATTCGTATTAGTGTGCTGTAATGATAGTTTATTTCAAATGTGAAACTCTATGAAGAAGAAATAAGCAATATTACATCATTGATAATAAAAAAATAAAAAAACCTGCTTGGAACTTCGCTTCCAAAAATTTTGAGAAACGGATATTGCAAAAAGTTTTAAGTTATATAATTAAAATTCATAATCATAATAGATGTGTCTTCAAGCATATAAACTATATTTCAAATTTACAAATAAACAATTTAACTTGTTCTGTGAAATATTTAACTAAAGATTAATTCACTTAAAAACTATTCAAATGTGAAAATAGTGTGAAATGCGCTTCTATAAGAAAGGAGAGGTATTAAAATGTCTAGTGGAAAAGCAAGGAGGGCCTTATGTTGTTACTCTTCAAACTATGAAGAAAATGTAGAACAGTACGAAATGTGAGCGGCTGATAATCTAAATTTTAAACTGATTTACAATACAGTAGAGGTAAGTGGTACATCATATTCATATCTACCCACTCCAACGTCATGTATGTACACAGATGATTACTCAATTCCACTGACCATAAGGAATCAGAAATCACCCAAAAATAAAACCTAGACTGAAGATTAGCAGAGAGCATTTATGCAGAATGACATCTAGCATTTTGATGCAAAATTAAAGGGAGGAAACTAAACAATGGAAATTGAAAGCTACTACTGGTTAAAGCGGTCTGCTGAATTCTGTCGTGAATAGAGGTGGTGAGAACCACCTGCAAAACCTGGCATCCAACTCCCATATCCAGGTTGGGGCACACCACGTCCAACCATAGGAGGAGGCTCAGACCCCAGAGGATCCATCCTTACATGGTTTAATTCGTCCAGACGAGGTGCATATCGCTGCATGGCTGGTGCATTCATGACATAAGGAGACTCATATAATGAACCATGGGCTGGATAATATCCCTCATGGTGGCCGTAAGCAGGATCGTGAACAGATGATACATAATTACTAGTCACATTATTAGGATTCTGAAGCCCGTATTGCCGAATATGTTCCCTAAGGTTGCTCTCATCCTCCCTCACATAGGGTCTATATCCCTTGTCTCTCATAAGGCTGCCATGGCGTCCATCTACGCCTGTGACCCCAGAATCATAAAGGGGATTGGCAACACCTGGCCAATTTTGGGTCCCGCTATAGGCTCCTCTAGTATGTGAGGAAGAGGTGGGCTCCAAATTCCTATAACCTTTATCAACAACCTCAAAATCTGGAGGTGGCACGTCATGTTTAGGCGGAAAACGTTCAACTGAGGATCTCACATCAATTGGATTGAGTGGTGAGGTCACACCTAGTCCTCTTCCATCATTTTCCTCAGGTCGTTTCCTCTTCCATGAGGTATTCTCAGCATCGCTCACTCTATATTCCTGTCTCTCTTGACTCCCTCGATCAACACTTCCATGTGGTGAGTATCCCACATGACCTTCACTGATAGGTGCAGCGATTGAATTCAAGATGTCATCACTTCGCATGATATTGACACCAGAATTATCCTCCTTAGTATGACTGGAAGGTGATTCTTTTTCACCAAAGCTTTCCATTTTTGACACCTCACGCTCCCGGATCAGGTGATCATGCTCCCGAGCTATGGCCTTGTGCTTGCTAGTCCAATCAGGACGACTCCAAAGGTACAGTGGGGGTGGCTTTACATTCCACTGATCCATTTGCCTGTCGTTAGTATCAACTGATCCAGGTAGATAAAATGACTGAAGACAAACAAGGACAAGAACAGCGTAAAGAATAAAGTCAGCAGTCAGAACAAGAACGAGCATGTATCAATCAAATTCAAATATAAATTACCACAATACATTATTAATAGTTGTTTACCTTGCCCGATAGAAACCTCTCGTCCTCCCAGACAAGATCATACGGATGCCGTTTCTCATCTAGCCTGCATATAATAAGTAACAAAACATGAAAAGGCAGGACAAGAAAATGAACTCTGTCTCCTCCAACCAAGGAAGCAACATCGACAAGAGTGTGAAGGGAAAGTTTAACTCTCTATTCAAGAAAAACAAAAAACAAACAAGAAAAAAATTCGTTACCTCTGTGTCTCTGATGGTACAATGAGAATCATGAGCTTCGGTCTGAACTCGAGAGCTTTGTCTATAAACTTGTTAGCCAGTGCTGCCTTTAGTCCAAAGGGGGGATTTAAGCCCATGATCTGTTCCAGAAGCAGAAGATAAAAAGAATGAAGAAATAAGTGAATTGGCCATGTGGACATGCTATGCGTGTACATGTCTCAACCGTTAGAAAAATGAGTGTTATTCCTACCAACTTTGACCCTGTAGGCAACTCCTTTGTTTGTACAGACATCCAATCTCGCATCTCAAAATTAAAATCATTCTGTAAACAAAACAAAATCCTGGTAAACAGGTAGGGAAAAATAATATGATAGTCATAGACTGTACTCTAATAAATCCTGTATCGTTTTTTTTCATTCATCAAAATTAGCTGAAATAATAGTATAAGAACCATTGTGCTCATATCATTCAATAAACCTTAACCCTCTTCACTTCACAACAATTTATAGAGATGTTTTGTACAGCCTACCAATTATTACAAAATATTAATTAGGCTCCAAAGCTAGAGAAAGGCACAAAAAGCCTTTAAACTTCGAATGAGATAATACCCCAACAAACTGTAATTCAGTCTTCAAAAGCAGCTAAACAGCAATAATACACACACAAACACACACACACACACACACACATGTAGAGAGAGAGAGAGAGATTTCAATAGCAATGAAATATTCCCAAAGAACAAGTTACAAGTTACTAATAACTACATTGTACGCCACACACTTTAACTTCAATCATACGAATTCATTGTTTAGAACAATTTGGAAAAATCTGGTTAGACATGAAAAATCAAGAACAAGGAAATTTCACAAAACTCTGAAATACGACACTAAAAAGATACATTATGACATGTTATGCTTCTGCTCATATTTAGTACATCAAAATCTTCCCAGGAATGGACTCATTAACCAGTTTTATATGCAATAATAGGTCCTTCCCCATCTTGTCACTCGATGAGAAAATGGTCATTACCAATGTTAATAAAACCAAAAAATAAAAATTTTAAAAAAGAAACCAAATTCATATATAGTTGCATACAATAATATGAAAACAAAAGCATAAGTCAATACAGACACTCAAGAACTATAATCCTATTTCACCAAATCAGTAGAGTTATTCAGAGCTTGAGTATTCTAATACCAAGAGTCAGTAACATAAAATAGAAAGTAGACAATTGATAAACTAAAATAATACAACTGGATGAATGTTGAAAACCTCTGCCAACGTGCCAAAGATGTTCACAACGATATGTAAAAGAAAAAACACCAGTACTTTCACACTTAATAGCATCAACAGTTAACATTTTCAGGCTAGGTGGGATAGCGTACATAGATGAAACAACTCCAAAATATCCTATAGTAAATCATGTCTACAGACAAACATTGTCCTCAAATTCCTTCTCAATGTTCACTGATATTTTTCTCTCAGCCTCTCAATACTTAAAATATAAATAAATCTGTTAGTTTAAAATCAATATTGCGCTGGCAATGAGAAAAAATTAAATTAAAGCGTTTTGAGTAATAAGTTATAACAACTTGTAGAAGTATAATCACCTTCGTCGGAAATAGATCAAAGTTTTTGTATGAGCATCTCTTTCCAGTCTCTTCAAGCTTTTTCTTCATAAGAATGCTGAAGTCATTAGCACCACAACAGAAGTCCACAATCTGATCACAATGTAACTATCCTCAGTCAGGTAAACATTATTAACGTTAGTAGATGTTTAACAATAATACCATCCACCACCACCGGACAATAAAGTATATCACAATTCCACAAGGAAAATGTAATCTTTTGCTATACAGAATGACAAAAAACATTCAGGTGGACCTATAACTATTGTAACTGTCTAAAACAAAAATAAAATGTGAAAACAAGCACTTAAGTATCTTCCAAAAAATTCCAAATTAGCAAGAAATTAGCATGGAAATGAGGAAATGGTATTTCCAGATGTATACTAAATTTAAGTCATGCAAACATAGAATTGTAAAAACCTGCATCTTTCACTTCCTTCCAATTATTTAGCAAAAAGAAATAAAATAATTAAACAATAAGTGCCAAAAGGATATTAAAAATGCTACACTAGGACAAACACACAGCGGGATGGTAATTTAATGACATTGCTGAATAATATTAAAATTTACAATAAATAAAATGCTAAAAAGCTAATCATATATTAATTAAAACTATATCACATTTTACTAGGTTCATTATAGATTTGTTGATACAAACATATTGAACATTAATTGAAATAAAAAATAAATAAATAAATCAGATTAACTAAATATTTTTATTTGATACAGAGCAATACTTGATAAAAAACTTTTTTATTTCAGTTTCTAAAATAACAGAGCAATACTCTTCTGTTATTAAATTAAGTTTCAAATTTTAAAATATCTTAATAAAAAAAAATTATTTCAGTTTCTAAAATATCTTGATTAGAAAATATCTCTACTTAAATTTGACGAGAAAAATAAAATTTTTGAAAGTGCATCTAAAGTAGTATTTTGAATTTTTTTTTTCCAAATTTTGATCAAAAGAGACCAGAAAATCTTAATAAGGGTCCAATAGTTAAAAACTGATGATCCAAACAGCAACGTTAATAATTATGGTCCAATTCGAAACATAATTTGTCGTATCGTATTGTTTTGAGCGAGGGTTGTTTGTAAGAAATGGGTCATCTCTATTCTCTGACCCACTACCAGCAAGTGCAACCAAGAGATTGGAACAACGCACAGAGCTATTAATCTCAGCGAAGCACAATTTGCAAGCTCCGCAAACCATGTTCCACAATTTTGACCAGAAAAAGTACTGTTCCAGCTTGATCACCCTTGGAGGTGTGTACCATGCTCCGGCATGATTAACTACTATGTCAGATCAGTTCTATGCTTTGAGAAAACATTATATTAAATTTCACACCTGCACAAGCCTTTGGAGGACTATCTTCACTCTAATGACTATAAAATCGTACAACTAATGGCAAAATATTGTGCAAACGACAATAAAAACAAAACATTATCCCACTAAGTGAGGTCAACTACATGGATCACATGATGCCATTTTGCAATGGTTAAAAGGCAAGTTTCAAGAGTATTAGCATAACAAAAACCTGTGTAAAAGCAGAAAATAAATTAGGTACTTGTATATCAATCAGCACTTACTGTATCACCATTCTGAACATACCAATGCAGTTTATCAACAATCTGCAAATGTAAAAATTATAATTTAAGCAATGATTGACGAATGTTATTATGCCAAAAAAGAAATTCATTACAATAAACAAATGTGATAAGCATAATCACTCTCCAAATGACCATCCAAATTTTCAGTGACCAAACTCAAGGATGGTTACAACGTCAACAAGTGTAATACTACTCAACTAGTGATCCATTTCGAAAGTTTTACTACTTCTTGTGCTGTTACAATGAAGTTTAAGTGATAATAATGGGGTTTTGAACGTGTCCTTTCATAAATATTTTAAACCTCCAAAAATCCTTAGTAATATGATAATATCCTCACCTCAATCTATTGATGTCACATAATGTATTTTCGCAAACACTTTCAGTCACTGTAAAGCCATCTGAACAGTTATAGTTGAAAACAAAAGCTCATCCCTAGCGGTCAAATCATTCTTGGGTTCTAAATTGAGCTTTAGCTTTTGCTTCAAGTGCACAGTAACAAGCCTAAAACTGGTATTGTTACCCGATGTTGTAAAAATCAAGATTTTAGATAGGATCAGGAGTGAAGTCAAAAATTCTAAATTGTAAAAAATTGCATGAACCATAAGTTCCTACTAAAAAACTAAAATTATACTTGGACATAAAAACCTAAATAAGTTTTTGGTTTGGTAGCTTCAAAATATTTTCAGTGATTTTTATACTCAACACTTAATAAATATGCTAATTTGGTTCTCCTTGTAACTTTACTACTCTTCAATCGGTACTAACTCTGAAATTTGGTATTTAACATGTGATAATTTTAGTAAGATATGTACAATTACGCTAACATGTGACATTCAAGATTGGTATGTCAATCAATATAGTTAATTCAAAAGTAACAGAATAACTATCATGACCGAATCAACATATTTATTAAATGTCGGATATCAAAATCACTAAAAATATTTTGGAGATATCAAAAACTTATTTAATTATGCTATAGCTGCTCCAATCAAACAATTCTGGGATTGAACTCCATGATTCCACTACAATTTCAGAACCAAACAGTTATATTTGCAATTGACTTGAAATGCAGTACTACTAAACTCATGACACTAACGTGGACCTTACCAACCTCGTCTAATACTTTATGGGAAACTGACGTGAACAGTTCACCTTTGCTTCCAGTCCCAAACACAGGCTTTTAAGTGGACCATGTAGATTTTTAAATGAAATCATTCTTTAACCATAGATTTAAGGTGGTATTGAAATGTTTATATATATATATATATATATATATATATATATATATATATATATATATATATATATATAAATGGCCCATCCCACCCTGACCCCACCCCTTATTGAAATTGGTGTTGACATGTAATCATCCTAGTACAATATTCGTAGATCTACTATCACGTCACACACACACACACCCCTTGTTGACATGTAATCATCCTAAACACACACACACACAGATATACAGAGATATATAGTTAAAGAGGTAAAGGAATCTAACAGAATAAATAAAACAATAATAATAATAATAATAATAATAATAATAGAATAAGTATAGTAAGAATACCCCTTCCAGCTTTTCAATTTGTGTAAAATGGCGGCCAAATGATGTGTAGCGATTACCATATAGAACAGGTGCAAGATATACTTTCAGCTTATCCTACAGAATAATCAGTTAATATAGCAGTAACAACTAAACGGAATCATTTATGCTACCTTAAAATCACACTATTGTGTATTATAAATGAAAAGAAAAATTTCAGGAAACAATTTATTACATAAGATAAGGAACAAGACATAGCTAGCACATGTTAAGACTAAAAAAACAATGAAAGAATATCATATGATAAGACATACTAAAGAGGAATGAATAATCCCTAGAATTTTGTTTGAAAAAAAATAACAGAGTACCTTCCACTTAAATATTTGGTTAAGAACATCAGGACCACAAACAGCTGCAGCATCCCGAACATTGTGCCCACCCTCTAGCATCCTTAGAGCTGTTCGAACAGCCTGAATACGAAAGACAGAATAAATAAGCTCCAAACTAACTGTGAAACAAACACAACTACATATGGTAAGATATATACCTCAACTGAGCCTTCCAATTTCCCCAACGTAATGGTTTTCTCCACAACATTTTTCAATGAGTGGGTATGAGTACTAACAAAATTGTGCTCTTTTACAACATCCTCCAAAGTAACTGATGAAGTAGCTTCTTTAAACATAGCCACCAATCTACATCAGAAGAAATCATATCAACAAATGTAATCATAATTAACCACAAAAATAGCTTCCGAGTTTGAAACAATAATCCAATAGAATTACTATAATGGAAAACACAATAAAAAAAGGGGACAATGTAAAGGCAAATGAAGGAAAATAACCAGAGTTCAGAAGTTGGATCAAAAATATTCACCTCCTCTCTGCATCTTCATCTAATGAGGGTAATGCACTACTCAACTTTTTAGTAGGCTTAACATGCTGGGAATTATTAGCCACATTATTAACCTTATTACCAGAATTAATTTGCTCAGAACCATTTTGCCAAAAGGCAAATAATTTTGCACCCAATGAGGACTTATTTTCTGCACCCTCAGACTTTCTGGTTTCCTTTGGGACTAATGGCCTCTTACTTTCATTCAAACCCCTTTTTGATGCCTCATTTGTTTTCTTCCTTAAGATATTTGATCCAGAAATCTTTTCAGACTTCTTGTCAAGCACTTTTCCAGAAGACATTTTACCAGACAGTTTATTAGAAAATTTCAAAGCAGCCTTTTTGCCAATTAAACTTTCAGAGACAATGCTGTTCTTATCCAATATAACCCTCTCTTTGTTTGCAGGCTTTTCATTGTCCTCAGTAATAACTTCTCGAACAGAAGCCTTTACATTGGGAAACTTTATATGATCCCTTACAGGCGTCCCAAATTCACCATCAATCTCATGTTTTCTGTTTCAGAAGAACAGAAAAAGATATTACTAGACGTTTACAAGTAACAACTGGAGAACAATAGCCCCAGTACACTGTAACACTTACAAACAATATATAAGAATGCGATTGTTGGGTAGAAGGTCTTCCCAAGCCCTTGTTACAATATCTTCATCCTCTATGTCATCAAATGCGATCTTCCTGATGTAAGCAACAACTTAAGAATCAGCCCTCCATACGTTATAATCATTAAATAAGTACTAGCAACACAGGCAAAAACGAATGAAATAACCTTGGCAAGCATTTACGATGGTAGGACTTGGGGCAACGCCTACAAACAGCAAAGTGAAAATCATGTTCATTTTTGTCTTCCATTCCTTTACAGACACAACAGTAATGAGTAGGACAAGTAAAAGCTCCTCCTTCAGCAATATTTCTCTCAAGTTCCTTCGGATCTGGAGCCTCCTCAACTACCCGGTGAAGTAACTTTGCAACACATTGTGGATGGTAAAAGAAACCACAGGTTGCAGACGCACATTTGAAGACCTAAAGGAGAAAATCCAAATAACTTTTAGTCCCATGCAGAACATAGAAGATCTAGGAAAACCCTCCTATTTAAAAAATTGCTTGTTATTAGTGGTGCATCATAGTGGTACAGGACATGCTAGAACTAGAGAATACATAATTGAGACACTCACAATAGCTCTTAATAAGACTAGGGTCAATTATCACTCAAAATGCTTTTATTTGGTTATTGGTTATGCATCCGTTTCTTTATACCTGTAAACATTTATGCATGTACCTCGGGGCATTGGAAACTGGGTTGGGAGGCAATGATTTATTTCTGAAGGAAATAGAGGCCAAGAATGCAGAATGAAAAAACAATTAAGCCTTAAGATTTCTAATACAACTTTGGGGAGTGATAACTGGTAAAAGTAGTTTATTAAGAATATGATTAGCATTCAAAAGGATATTTATGCCTTTGGAACCATCCTATACAGCTTTGACAGGTATCCTACTTATTATATATATAAATATCTATTTATTAAACATACATAAATATATAAAAACATGACCTGCACTGCACCCACATTGGGGTCTGTCTTCCAATCTTTTTCTTAAGTCAAAAAATATTGCTAAACATGAAGAAGCCCTCAAGCTAAAATAAAACCAACACCACCAATGACAACAAGTCGCAGTAACGCATGACTGGAGTGCAAAGATTTAATTGTGTACATGTGCATTGTGAGCTTTGAAGCAGAATCAAATCCAATCCATGAGAAAAAAACATATGTTCATAGCATATAAATTAAACTGCACAGAAATTGTCAACATTGAAAAAGTTGACTTCATCTATGGTAAGTGCTAGGCTGATCAGATAATTGTATGGCATAAGTGAAAGAAATCAGCAGCAATCTTTTAGAGAATCCCAAGCACACAATTGACACCCAGCTCACCCAGATATACAGTATGTACAGAACATAAACAATGCAGTACATAAGTAAATAACATAACCATGTTTCTTTTAAATAATTTGTAAATCTTATAATTAGTCTAATTCTATCCTATAGAATCGGCTTATGAGGTTGAGGGTTTCCCCCCATTTCTTTACTCTTTTGAGACTCTATTTCAATGTAGGACACAGGTTTTTCCGAATGCACCCTTACATCCTCCACTAATGGGTTTGGTGCATGGAAAATATGTCAGGTGACACTTTTCAATGGACATTAAGATAAACTCTAATACTATCTTAGAATTTGGACTAGGACTTTGGTTACCGTAGCTGCTCCACACATACATTCTTGAGTCTTATTGAGTGTCTCCAATTATGCCACTGGCTTATCTAGCAGCAGGGGAGGTACATTTCATCTTCAGAAATCATCTTTCAGACTCAATCTAAATAAGTTAAAATCATTATCCACGTCCCAACCCAAATTCTAAAATGGTATTACAATCTATCCTTGATCCATCAAAAAAGGATCACCAACCATATTATTATCTACGCCAACTATAGCCAACACCTCCATGTTAATGAACACGTACTAGCTTCTTTTAAAAGAATTATCATTTTTTTTATTTTTTGAAAAGTCAGTTTGAGTATAACAAAATAGTTAAAATCATGCCTCTTGCTTTTTTTAGGCTCATCATATTAAAAAAAAAAAGCCTAAAAAGTTGGTTTGAGAAGGTGAATAGATATAACTTTATCTTCTTATGTTGAGATTTTGTGAAGAGGCCAATTTTGTTCATTTTGTGATGCCTCTTAATATTCATTTGAGGCTCATCATCATAAATAGGAAGGAAATTGAACTGAACCTACTCTCAAATTCCAAACTCAACCCAACAATTGACTTGCTGAACTTGATTCATGAACCAATAGGCTGAAGTTGAGTAAAAAATTGAGCTCGTTAAATAAACAAGGCAAACTGAATAATGTATAGTTCAACTCAAATGGTTCATTAACCAGCACAAAAGATGTATTAAATAATACATGTATACTACTATATTTATATGACTGATTTCAAATTAATTATACTTTTTATATGACTACTATATTTATATGACTGATATCAAACTTAAGTCAAGCTTCAAGCGTAATCAAATTGTATTGTATCAACTCAACCTTGGTTCAACTCAACTCAAATCCAAACCTAATCATAACAAAAACGTGAATATACAAGAAAATACAAACATTGATTATCATTTAGACCTTTCGTTAGATTGTTCTTACTTCATGTTATTTGAGTTTCCCTCTCTCTCTCTCAAATCATACATATATTAGGAAATGTATCTAGTGAGAGGGTAATCTTTTCATGTGACAATGAGGGGAAGAAATATTCTAGGTCATTAGATGTTATCAAGAATATTCAAAATTAAACAAACAGGTCATATGATCTTCTTTTAAAAAGTCACATGACTTTTTTAAGTAGTTATATAACATTAAAACTTAACCATCCATGTATAATTGTATGCCCTAGATTAACTCTTCTCATTCTAACATTGAAATGTCACTCTCGCTGTATATGACTGTTATGTGTGTATTCATGTGTACCACATGTCTGGTTCCATAGTCTGTGCTTCATAGCATGAAAATGCACTTAGGTATCCTCATGATATTCAGTTTCCAAAAGATACCACAAACCCCATCATCAAAATCTTACATTATAAGTGGGAACAAATATGCCAAAAGCTATTTCTCCTAGAAACAGAACTGACAAAAAGTATGTGTGTGTACCAAGGATTGTACGGTACTTCGAATAATCATGAAAAAAAAAATATATGACAATGAAATAATAAACAATATGAGCCAATTGTGTTTCACGTAGTGATACCTCAGCACCAGAAAATTTATCAGAGCAGCCTAGAGTACCACATGCAAAGCACTGATGTTGATTATATTCACAATTCTTACAGTAGAAGTTCTGGATATCCTGCAATATATTCACAAGCAATCAAATTTCAACCAGCACACAATTAAAAAGTTAAATGAAAATAGAAAAGTTGAATAAATATAAGGAGAATATAAAATTTACATACATCAACTTGCTTCTGGCTAAAACCAAGAGAGGCACAAGCAGATTCTTCACCATCCTCCTCATTAGCATGAAATGACCTCATGCACTTTCCATCACAACTGCATTTATCATTTAATAACTTCAAAATTAAAAAAAAAAATATTGAGCAAGTAAAACATATACAATAATATGTAGAAATTATGTAAAATAACCTAAATACTCAACAAAGAAAAAAGAAATCACTAGATTAAAATAACACGCATAGAAAGAAAAAACATACCACAAAAGTTCGCCACCATTGTCACAAATCGCACAAACAGAATCAAACAACCCATCCTCTCCATCTGAATCTTCACCAATTTCATCAATCAAATCATTGTCGGTATCATCAGTTATAAATCCAGGCCGGGCTAAATCTTTAACTTCCTGAAATCAATAATATTGTTAATATAGCAAAAATGGCATAAACAAAAGCAGGTAGCAGAAGACAATATTTCAGAAATAAAAAATAAAAATTAGCTTCAAAGAAGGAAAACTAAATATCTAACAGACCTCATCAGAAAGTTTCTTAATCTTCAGCTTATCTTTATCTTCCCGAACCATGAGGAAAAGCTGTATAAATCAAATAATTGTCACTGAAGTGAGACTAAAATGTTGATAAGAAAACAGGAGAAGAAATGAATATTATTTTTAGAAAATAATATATTTAAGGATTAATCAAAAACGGCAAGTCAAAGAATAACTAAATCCTTATCTTTATCCTTATAATAACAAAACCAAGAAGAGAGCTGATCTAGCATACTAAAGGAAAACCTAATTTTAAGAGCACACAGTAGATGCATCATCAATAATTAAATACAGTTTACGAAGGATCGCATATTAAGCATATGAAAAAGAATATTAAATTCTAAAACAGCACGAAAACAAGGAAAGATTTATAAAATAATCAGAGCTGAAGAAACTACCACTGCACTATAGTACACAGTATGATAAATCAGTATTCAGACCATACATCAGAATATTGCATGAAAACCACTACATAACCTCCATGTTCTTGACCTACAAATCTTACAAAAACCTTCAATTACATCAAATAACAAGAAAAATCAAGTATCTCTAATTCAATTTAAACGAAACCATGAGTCAATCCAGTGTAAGCTATATGTATAGGTAAGAGTATCGGATCTAATATGATTAATAGTGGATAACACAATTTTCTAAAATCATCATAGAGATAAACCAAAGCAAATTAATAAAATATTTTAGAGTACACTTGTAGAGAAAAAAGTACTGTCTAATTTATAGTCCTTCCTACAGTCATAATTCTAAATAAAAAAACTATAGCAATTGAAACAATAAGCATAAATGATATCTCAAATTCAGATTCAACAAAGATGTAATCCAAATCAGAGTATATTGGAAATTTAAGCCAAATTTATAAGAAGAGATTTAAAAAGAAGGAAGATGTACAGAGAGAACAAATTGACTAAGCATAGAGAAGTACAAACAGAAGGTGATTTGAATCGCATCATGACCCAAATGGAGAAGGATTAATGCACCACTTTGTTGCAATTTTTTTAAAGTTAATAGTTTGAATAATGTCCCAACTCTTTGTAAAATGGCTGACCAAATATGTTTTGGTTTATCAATTAATGGGCTCTAGTTTAGTTTTATTTCAAGTTGTAATAATGGCCCAATTGCAACTTAGTTACCAGCCTTTGGGAGACTAAGAGGATGCATAGTTGAATGCTTTTGGGTTGCCACAATTTCAGTTATAATCAGTCATTAAATAGTGGGATCATTAATAGCTTAAGTAGGATATAATTGCAATTTATGGGTCTTTTGTAAATCCAGTGGTTAAATCTTCTATATAAGCTGAACCATTTTATCAATGAAGAGAAGTTGTGTTTTATTCAGATATATTAGAGTTCTTCTCTTCTATCTTAGTGAGAGTTATTCTCCTAAGTTCTTGAGTGATTCATGAACCCTTGGTTGTATCAAAGGACTTTTCCATCCTTTGTGTGTTGTCTCCTTTGGAAAGAGTGATTCTTTCCTTCCACCTTTCATATTCACCTCTTATTCTTTCTTCTTCACCAAATTTTCAGAAAGAAAAGTCAATTCTGTCCAGATTTATCTCGTGGTCATATCTCTTAAGCCTAAACTAAAGCTTAGAATATGAACTTTCATAATTTAGTTTAGGCTTAAGAGTTATGACCACGAGATAAATCTAGGCAGAATTGAGTTTTCTTTCTGAAAATTGGGTGAAGAAGAAAGAATAAGAGATGAATATGAAAGGTGGAAGGAAAGAATCACTCTTTCCAAAAGAGACAACACGCAAAGGATGGAAAAATCCTTTGATACAGCCAAGAGTTCTTAAATCACTTAAGAACTTAGGAGAATAACTCTCACTAAGATAGAAGAGAAGAACTCAAATATTTTTGAATAAAGCATAACTTCTCTTCATTGATAAAATGGTTTAGCTTATATAGAATGTTTAACTACTGGACTTACAAAAGACTCATAAATTGCAATTACATCCTACTTAAGCTATTAATGATCACTACTTAATGGCTAATTGTAACTAAAATTGTGGCAACCCAAAAGCATTCAACTATGCATCCTCTTGGTCTCCCAAAGGCTAATGACTAAGTTGCAATTGGGTCATTATTACAACTTGAAATAAAACTAAACTAGAGCCCATTAATTGATTAAACCAAAACATAATTTGGTCCGCCAATTTTACAAAGAACTGGGTCATTATTTAAACAAACTATTAACTTAAAAAAAAAAAAAACTGCAGAAAAGTGGTGCATTAGTCATTCTCCATTTGGGCCATGATGCGATTCATATCAAAAGGTGTGAATGCATAACAGAATGTCCACATGACAAGAAGACATTGGAGTAGAATATTCCGTCATGATGAGAAAGATAGTGGAAGACGTGTTCCTAATAGGGTAGGAGAGAATAGCAAAAGAGAGAACAGAAATAGGGTGAGGTATTTGTTAGGCATTTGTTTTGGGCACAGAAGTTGTGTCTTGCAGCTGTGCTCTGGTTGTAATCGGATTTTTTGCATTCCTACTTTCTGTTTTTCCTGGTTTCCTTTTCTAAGCTAGAGTCATACTGCTACTGTAAAGGAGTTGCTCTCCTAAAAAAATCATTCATTTCCTTTCATATACTACCTGCTTCTATCATATATCTTTTGTTTAGTCATAAAAAAGAAAGTGACTATTATCTTTGAAAAAGAAGTTCCTCACTAAGACAGCATTCCCTCCTATGGTTTTTCTAACTGGCTATTCATCCTAAAATTACACATGCGAGAGAGAAACAGGGAAATAACTGCTAACATGAATGGAAGAAGGGAAATACCCGCAAATAAAATAATAATTCATTAGAGGAGTGTTTTTTCAAGCAGAGGGAGGGTGAAAGTGCAACCTAAAATTTTAATTATGGTGCTGAGATATCTGGAAAGAGAAGCACAGGATTTGCATTTGAAGGGAAGCAGGGAGAGAACATTGCAATCTACTAACTTTTTATTCATTCATTCTTTCCATAAACAGGGTAAAGTTGAAAATCAGAGAGATTAAGAAGCTTATTTAAATTTCTGAACTCCATCAATTAACAGCCTCGCCCTTGACAGATGCCACAACCACAACATTTAAAATCTACTTTAAAAATGCAATCCCACTTTACCTCTTAATCCTAGATCTTTTCTGGAACATGTGAAAGCGTACAATTTAGTATAATAAGACAACCTGTTTTCTTAAACAAAAAAAGGAAAAAAAAAATAGCAACAGATACAATAAGACAACCTCCTGGTCTTGCATCAGCTAGCAGACCCAAGTTTAATGTAAAATATAAATTTCACATTA
>Ga0214542_1002236_pt1 | contig 40137 bp, 22 predicted proteins | sample CNSS1metaG_FD_160096 | JGI IMG/M metagenome (GOLD analysis project Ga0214542, IMG submission 160096) | Root nodule microbial communities from cowpea collected in UCLA plant growth center, Los Angeles, California, USA - CNSS1 | ecosystem: Host-associated > Plants > Roots > Nodule | place: USA... | reverse complement strand
TGGTGCATGAATTGGCTAACTAGACTCACAGCGAATGCAACATCAGGTCTCGTGTGAGATAAATATATCAGTCTACCAACTAGCCTTTGATACATTTCCTTGTCCACTGCAGTATCTTCTTCGACGCTTCCCAATTTCAAGTTTGGGTCAATTGGTGTACTTGTAGGCTTGCATGCTTTCTTACCAGTTTCTTTTAACAAATTAGTGATGTATTTTTGTTGAGATATGAATATTCCCTTTTTAGAATGGACCACTTCAATTCCCAAAAAATACTTCAATTTTCCCAAGGTCTTAATTTCAAAGTTCTTGGCCAGATGTTGGCCTAACACCGTTGTTGCTCCTCCTCATCATCACCTGTCACTATAATATCATCCACATAAACCAGTAACACTGTTTCTCCCCTTGACTTAGAGTGTTTAATGAACAGAGTGTGGTCTCCTTGACTTTGTTTAAAGCCTAGACCTATCATAACTTTAGTAAACCTTCTAAACCATGCTCGTGGTGATTGTTTCAACCCATACAATGCCTTTTTTAGCTTGCAAACAGTGTTGGTAGTTGTTTTTCCACCATATCTAGGGGGCAATTCCATGTAAATTTCCTCTTCAATTTTTCCATGAAGGAAGGAATTTTTAACATCAAATTGTTGCAAGTTCCAATCATAATTAGCTGCTAGGGATAATATCATCCTAACTGTATTCATTTTTGCAACTGGAGCAAATGTTTCCATGTAATCCACTCCATAGGTTTGAGTGAATCCTTTAGCTACTAACCTTGCTTTGTACCTCTCAATGGATCCATCAGCCTTGTATGTTATAGTATATACCCACTTGCACCCTACTAGTTTTTTCCCATTTGGGAGAGCAACCAAATTCCAGGTACTATTCTTCTCTAATGCTTCCATTGTGGCATCCATGGCTTGTTTCCATTTTTTATCACTCAATGCCTCAGATAAAGAGGTAGGTGTGGTTGTAGTGTTTAGGCTTGTGAGGAAGGCTTTATGGGTAGGTGAGAAGTTTTTAAAGGATAGGTAATTGGCTAGAGGGTATAGTGGCTTGGTGGTACATTTCCTAGTCTCTTTCCTAAGGGCAATTGGAATATCTAGGTTCTCATAAAGTGGTGTTGAACTGGATTCAGGTTCTTGTACATTTGGAAAATCAGAAGTGGATTTAGTGTATATTAAAGGATTAGGGGTAGTTACCTCAAGTAATGTTGGTTTGGATTGTTGGACATGGACAGATTCTGGAATGGCCTTTGTCTTCCTTGTATAAACCAATTTTTTCCCAAATCTTACATCAGCCCCATCTTGACTGGATTTAGTAGGTTCCTTTTCTGTTGTTACACTTTTAGTCTCTATTTCTGGTCCGAAACTTAAGTCAGGGAGCATAAGGAGTTCATCTTCATTTCTTGCAGTCTCCCCCTGAAGATGAGCTTGGTGGAAGTAACTTTGGTGTTCAAAGAAGGTGACATCTCTTGACACAAATTTTTTGGGATGGGGGGTGATAGCATTTATATCCCTTTTGTGTTGATGAGTATCCTATGAAAACACATTTTAAGGCTCTAGGATCAAGTTTACCTCTATCACCATTGTGGACGTGGACAAAAGAGACACACCCAAATATTCTTGGAACAAGGTGGTTGGAAGTGGACACATTAGGATAAAAAGAGGACAGAACCTCTATAGGGCTTTTGGAAGCTAGAATACTAGAAGGTAGTCTATTAATTAGATAACATGCAGTGAGAACAACCTCCCCCCAAAACCTCTTAGGAACCTTATGTTGAAAAAGAAGAGCCCGAGCTTGGTCTAGAATTGTTCAATGTATTATTCTGAGAATACAATTCCTATATACAAGGCTAGAATCCTATTTTAGGAAATATAATAATAACACCTAGACAATCAAATCCCTATGATTCAGGGATACCATCATACACTACAATTATAATCTGCTAAATAAGGAAATAATAAAACACAAATCCTGACAAAATTAATACAAATAATAAAACAGATTCTAACAGTCTCTTTGGTGAGTAAGCTAATTTATTCCTTTAACTCAAGAAGGAATAGTGGTCCCTCTTAGCAGGGAAGGAGGGTCTTGGCCATAAAGTGCTCTAAAAGGAGACATTCGCATAGATGCATTATAACTTGTGCTGAACCAAAACCCTACCCAAGGCAAGTGTAAACTGTTTTGGTTTTGTATCTGTTAGATATCGTAAGTAAACATTTAAGCACCTATTGACAACCTTGGTTTGTTCATCCATTTGTGGATGAAAAGCTGTGCTCGCCAGAGTTTGAGTTCCTAATGTAAGACCCTATAAAATTTTAATTTAGTAGAATAATGAAAATGAGTTAAGTTTAAATTATAAATTTTAGAATGAGTAAAATAACTTACTAGTTATATAGCTCATTTGGTTAGAGTATTTGGGTATCATATGGGAGGTATTGGGTTGAAGTCCCACCAACAACTTTTAATTGAATTGGGTGAGATTGAGTGAAATTGAATTTATAGGTGCACAATTCCTTAGAAAAAATGGGTATTAAAACAAGTATTGGAAGATTAATGAATTTGGACGTGAAGAAGAGCAATAAACCTGAAATAAGGCCTGAAGTAGTGATTAGGGTTTTTTTACTGCAAAAGCTTTGGGATAGTCTATATATTATGGGATAGTGCCGATTGAGAGCTTGTAGGGTAAAAGAAAGAGAGAGAAAAATACTGATTGTTTGGGAGTTAAGCGCAATACCGGTTAGCAAAGTAAAGTATCAAGAGTTAGAAGTAACAATCCAGGTAAAATGAGTTAACTAATTTAGTTTTTCTATGACAGATTTTGGAGTAGTTTTATTGGAATTTTAGTATTAATATAATATATAATTACGGTTTTTTTGTTTAAGTATTGCGTTTTGTAGCTAGAGCATAGATTGAAATAGGGATTTGATGATTATCAGACTATGGCATATGGAGATGCAACGTTTTCTTTTTTTGGCATGTGCAGTATGTTTCCGGGTAGAATTTAAATTATTTGGTTCTTTGAAAATTTGGGCTTAGGCACCATAATATTAAATAAGAGTATTTAATTTGATTAATGATAATTCTGTGGGGATTTATTTGATTATAGATAAAGTGATAAATTATGAGGAAAGGATATATCTCTTTATGGAGTAATCCGTGGGACACTTTCGATTAGATTTGTTAAAACCAACTTGAGTGTGCAGATAACACGAAAGAATTGGTGGACAGATAATGTGAAATATAATAATTATAGTGATAATGGAGTAAAATTTTTACTAGTATTATTATATAGATAATGAAGGTGGTGTGAATGTGAATTACCATTCGGTGAATTTGTAAGATCATGTGGTTGTGATGCATTAAAAGGTTGGGTTCCTGGAAGTTAATTGGTTTTGTATGTAGGGCGTACAGGTCGTGATGATAGGTGACAATAAATTTTAAAAAGATAAAGCAAGATAATGAATCATACGGGGATTGCTAAACAAAAAATAAAGTTGGATACGTATATTTATGGTTACTAACCTAGGGCTCTGTATTTTCTTCTTTTGGTTATATATTTTTATAGAAGGTTGGAAACTCTGCAGTTTTGGTTCCTTTTATGAATGTAATTACAGATTTTGTATTATTATAATACCTAAAGCATATAAAAGTTAAAGTTCGTTTGTTTTGGATTTTCAGTTGGTTGTTTTATTGTTTTATTTCTTTTGAAGAAAACAAAACATGGATAGCATTGACGTTGTAAAGATTTTTTTGTTGGTGAATAACGGTTGGTTGTTGCATTATACTTTCTGGATGCAGGTTATTATGTATATGCGGAAATGTTTTTTTTAGCATTGAAGGTTTTGTATTTGTTCCTTTATCTTTTTTTGGTATCATAATTAGTATGCGGTGGGGTCATATATATATATATATATATATATATATATATATATATATATATATATATATATAGGAATATTTTTTATGCGGTGGTTTTGTATAATTATATACATTGACAGTGGAGCCTCCATATATATATATATATATATATATAAAAGGTAAGCTTTCTTTTTGTTAGCGTGTATATATAACATAAAGTTAGCATGTCTGGTGTTGATAATTTAATTAGAAGGTTTTGATAATTTAATTAGAAACTGAGTGAGTTATGAATACATAAGATGAATAAAGAAATAGTCTTTAACGCTGGAGAATTATATTTCTTGTTAAATGTGTGGTGGTTTATAGATTTTGTAGTGGTATTGTATGTGCAAGACTAAATTAATTTATATGTGTGGTCATTTAATGAGTTGATGCATGTGGTATTTGAGAGATTGGAAAGAATGGAAAGTGTGTCGTGTCTCAGCAAAAGGTGGTGGATTTTGCCCATAAGACTATCTGGGAGGGCACTAGGAAGTGAACTCCGTATGTCACTCTCTAGAGGTGAGTAAGATGGCTTTAGCTCTTTCGGAGTGAATGACTAGTAAACTCTATGTGGTGGTACTGCTGGTGAACTTCGTCCATTAGTCTCTTCAGGAGAGAAGTATGAAGTGTACTCCATCCGCGTCTAGTGGTGAGCAGTGAGGAGTTTTAACTTTAGTGGTGACCAAATGACTGGTAAGCTACATGTGTGAATTGCAATTGAGAATCTTATATTTGCTTAATTCTTGGAGCAAAAGGCCGGAAACTCTATGCGAGAGTGTGCCAGTAGCAAAAGTAATTTATCATGTGACTCTGTGAGTTGATGCCTCGTGTTGAAATGAGTTGTGTTTTGAATTATTGTGCGGTACAGCAAGTGCTATGAATGGTAGGATAAGATCACATGTGTGGTTAAAATGTTGGGTGAGGCATTTGATGTGATTTATATATTATTTTGTTATGAATTGTGTCTTGTTGTTTGTTTTGTTAGCTCATCTTTGTTTTGTTTGTGTTTGACTGCAATATTTGTATTTTTATGTGGAAGCATATGTTAGGTAGATACGAATGAAGAGGCACATAGTGAGGAGTCATATTGGGAACTATGTGGGGAGAGTCTGTTACTATTATTAGTTGTATTTCGGAAAGGAGTTTCTTATTTATTTAAACGTTTGTTTCAGTTAAGGTTAAGAATTTTAAATTTTGAAATTTGACAATATGCAGTGAATAAAGATTTTAGTTTCCGTTGTTAATATTGTGGTATCAGAATTAAGTAGCAGTGTTTTGGTAATTATCACTAACGTCCTGATCAAAGAAGTTAGTTGTAGTTGTCTAACCAAAGAAGCTACACTAACCAGAGTAAAGAACAAGTTATAGTTAATACTAACTAACTAACCAATATACAGAGTTTTACACTCACGTTGATCTTTATTCTCTGCTTCACTTGTAACAAATGCTTTCTTTTATTTTATTTTATTTTTTATTTCTTAAGCTTGTTGATTTGTTTGAAATATATATTTCTGCATTTTAGTCCATATGATTTGTTCTTCAAATGGATATTAATAAATATTATGGCTTTTCACTATTCTTTAGGTTAATTTAGGAATATATATTCAAGATAGTAGTGTGGAATTCTCGGTGTTGGTGGACCGCTCAGTTGGAGGTTCCAGCTTGCAGGATGGCCAAATGGAGGTGATGCTGCATAGGTGGGTTATATTGGTAAAGTTCAATAATGAAATAATGATTGATATTTACTCGGTTTTGTGATTTGGTTTTATATTTTGTCAGGAGGTTGCTTCATGATGATGCAAGAGGTGTAGGTGAGGTACTCAATGAAACAGTTTGCGTTGCTGATAAGTGCGAGGGCTTAACGGTTAAGTAAATCTTTCCGACAATCCATCTACAATTGCTAGCATAATGATTTCTGGTTGTTGTGTTCATTTGTGAGAGATTTTTCTGATGCTCTGGTAAGGTCTCATTGTGTTGACTTTTGTTGTTGAGAGATAGATGTTGTCATGCTGAGTGCAAGTACGCGATTTTATTTAGTTGATCTCTCCATACATACCATTTTCTTGTGTGTGGATCCTGGTCTGCTTGCAATGTACATTTAAGATATTATAAAAGTGGTTGTATGGACTACACAACAGGTTCCATCTTATAAGGATATTTTATTTCTATATACATGATATGATATGCCCAAAAATCATATTATAATAAATTTGATTTTAACCAGATATTTGTCTAATTATAAAGAGCCTAATTAAATAAGGAAATATATAAAAATATAAAAGAAAAATAAACCCTAAGAGATCACCTAAGATCTCTATATATTTGGCATTGTGTAATTTCTAATGCAGCTTGCTGTTGTATGCATTCCCACTCAGGATCAATGGGCTGACCTCTCAAGGAAGCCTCCCTCCCACATGGTCGCACTTTCTTCGAGACAAACTCCAAAGTGGCTGAGTTTTCTCGATTGCAGCCACCTCGAATGTTTTGTGGGGAGGAGTTAATGTTCTATTGAGGTCAACCTATGTCTGCTATGTCTCAGGCATTAGCTTAGAAGTACACTTCTGTTACGGGATTAGTCCGACAGCATTCCACTGACAGCTGTACCTGGCCGGAGCAGTTAGTTCATCTATAACCACTTCCAGTGGATATGTAAACACTATCAGTGTACTCTCTAGTTAATTGAATGAATTCACTTTTTTATTTAACCTAATCCATTTCTCTTCTCTTCTCTTCACCGTTAACAATCACATAACTCCTAATAATATATGCCTTAGATCCATCAATTGATCCTTCTTTATCCACTTTGGCTCTTGGTTCCCACCTGTTGAAATATTAGCCTTGTCCCAACGGAATTCAATGGCAATATTTTTCCTTCATTTAGGGCTTGTTTAAACCTTTCCAAATTTTTTCATCGGGCAGCCTATTTAATTGTAAAGAGAGGAGTTGAGATTTCTCAGTATAATCCTCTACAGAACCTGATGCACACCTTGTTAGGGGATGACTTGTTGATTTGCTGGAGATTAAGATTCTGATAGGACAATTTTTTCAGAAAACTGGGTTGGATGGAGGAGACAAAATTGCTGAAAATTTAGGAATTAGAGAAAGGAATCAAGTTGTGGTGTTGGTTAGGAATTTAGGGGAAATATGGGGCTGTCGGTTGGATGAATTTTGGGTGTGGTTTTAGGGTGGTTTATTCTTTGGAAAAATACAAAGAATTAGGATAGAGATGATTTTGGTTTTTGTTTAGGGTTTTAAAGGTGGTTGAGTTTTAAAAATTGGACTTTTAGGAGAAAATGGATCCAGGCAAGAAGAGATAGAATGGGTAGGATAGGTTCCATTTCCAAGGATGGAAGATAAACCTTAGGATGCTTACATCGGTTGTGGTTTTCCCTTGATATTTCTCTATGTAGAGTTCAATGAAGAAATTCAAGAATCAAGGAGATTATTCTCACAAAATTCAAAAAATGCCAAAATCTGTCATCTTATTTTTCAAAATCCAAAATAAGTACGAATTGGGGCAGCTACATAGTGCTTGTTTAATTCCCCTTGGATAGCCCTAGAGACTTCATAAAAGTCCCCTAAAAGCTTCCTAATTGCTCCCCTAAGCACTTCCTTAAAACTTCTCGTGTGGAGTTTTAATTTCCACTGCTGCGCCTTGCCTTAAATATTCACTAAGAGAACATGGAAAGACCTTGAGATGTCTCCGGCAAACTTTGGTCAGATCATAAGTTTGCTACATCAGCCCACTTCACAAGTAAAACACAAAAAAGCCCAAAATAAATCAACGAAAACAAATGCCAAAAACTAATGGTCCATTATCACAAATTTTATGCAATATAAAATGTAAATTAATTTGAAATTTCTTCTTGTCTTCAAGACTCATGGTTCTTCATTTAGGCTTTGACAATTCATTAATTTTGGCTCCAAGATCTTCAAGTTAGGGTTGTCATCTTTTTGTTGCAGAGCATTCCTAGCTCTTAACCTAGACATGGGCCTTCCAATTTCTTAAAGTGCTTTGTCCTTGATTGTCTCTTCATCAGAACCTAATTGTTTCGAGGTTGCTAATTCCTGATATGGGTTCTCAAACCCTCCAAACCTTTCAACCAGCTGCCGTTAATTTTCCCTTAAGTGAGGTCATCTTTTTTTTTTCTCCAAGGATTCAGTGGTTGGTTGAATCCATACTTAATTTAACCAATTTTATCTTCATTTTCGAAGCATTTTGCACTTCAAAAGCCTAATTCCTTCTTGGTGATCCAGTCCACTGGGTGTTCCCCATTTAATGGATGACAGTTCCATTTTCTTAACTGCTATACAATGCTCATCCAACCGTGAAATTCAAATCTGAACCCTAGTTGGAAAATTTCCCTTCCTGTTTGAATTATAACTTTCATTCCTTGTTCTCTTCCTGAGCAAACTTTGCACCTCAAAGAGAAGCCTCTCTTCCATGTGTGCAATCCTCTGATCCATATGCACCACATTATTTTGCAATCTAGTTAATTGTTCCTCTGGTACATCAGCACAATCAGAAACTCAAGCTATTTTCAAATGATCAACATGCTGGACCCAGATACCTCTTCCCATTGATCTGACAAGTTGAACCAAAATGATAGAACATTAATTGATAAGCTAAGGCAATATAATACTAGGAGGCACAGAAGTCGTACATAGCACAACAATATACTTGCCAAAGATAAAAGCTTCTAAAGAGGTATTCTCTGCCCACGAACTGCAAATGACAGCAGACTATCCTGATACATAATTGCCATCTGTTATTTTCCATAAATATCTTCAATTGGCCCTTCTAATACTGAACTAATGATGAATTAATGATGCTATACAACTTAAATTATTTTGTATCTCATTCTAATGATAATAATTGACTCAAGTTCGTCAATTATTCCTTCCTAACTGATGAGATTTCCCATAGGACTTGAAAGATCTCACCTCTGAGACTGAGAAGGATTTCCACCCAAAGAACTCAACCAAGAAAACCTTTCAATGTCTTGGCCAAAGAGAAAATCATAAGAAACAAGAGTAAAATGAAAATCAAATGGACAAGGCAAGAAAGATGGAAAAGCACACCACCACCCCTGCAGACTCCAAGGATAACTGCATTGTTAATTCACCTAAATTTAGTATCAAACTCTCAACACACTTAATCTCAAACAAAATCAAGTAATTTCATATATGTCATGTGTGAAAAATACAAGAGAGGAGTCTTTTATTCGTAGAATTAGAAGGTGTGTTCAAGAAGCTAACTAAAGGTGTGAAAGAGAAGTCAAACAACTAATCCTAAGGGAATGTAGATGGGTTTGGCTGGGATTATTGATGCATGAATGAGAACGATTGCAATTTCTTTTGGTTCATATAATCATGAAGTAGTGAGGTGCATGGACTAGCTTTAGCTACAAAGTAGTTGGAAATAGTTTTTGATATTTACCTACTTTGTTCTAGAATATGCTTGAAGTTTCTAGAATATTCTAACATATCGAACAACAAAAAGTTTCATTTTTACAAAAGAGATTGTCTATTTTACAGTCTCCAATTCCTTCCTCTAGCTTCTTTATTCTTGCTCTTGTTCATCTCTCTTGAGAAATTTTGTGGTACTCGTGACTAATCCATTTAAAATTTGTCTCCCATCAAAGCACCAACTTACCTTACCATTTACTAATAGTCCAAGTTTCTGTGATATGTACAGATTCAAGGAAAACTTTACCTTAGAATTGACCACAAAGGTGAAGGTGCCAAGTGGCGTCGTACAGTTGGCCAGGAGTTATATTCACCCCTGCTTTTGGCCTTCGCAGAACAGGTAAAATGAAGGGTGACCCACAAGAAGGTAGTAGCTTAATCATTTGAGTAACTGTCTTCCACTCTTCATGCAGGATGGGGATAATTGGTTACATTTCGCTACATCAACATTTTCAGGCACAGATTCTTCCTACAGTTTACCAAACAACGTTGCTCTTTTAACCCTCCAGGTGTGCAAGGAAGATTGGGAACATTTAGAGATAAAAATAGAATGAGTTTAAGATTCCCTCTAACATTTTACATTATCTTTATCTTTGATGAGTATCTATTGTTTTTATGAACTTCTGCAGGAATTTAAAAATGGAAAAATACTCGTAAGATTGGCTCACCTTTTCGAGGTATAGTAATTTCTTTTACTTATGTACTGATAATAATGAAAGATTTAAACTGATCCTTACAAAATGATCTTCCAAGGATTGTTTGCAATCTTATATTCTTAACCATGATTGGAATTATTTTCTGACACATACATGTTTTACTTGCTCTTAACCTGTGCTATGAAAATGCAAACATGTATACATTTCTATCAAAGAAACGGAAATAATATTTTTTACCTCACTGTTAGGGATCAATAGCAGTTTGTTAATGCTACCATAAACTAAGCTTAACCAGGCAAAGATATTAATCATATGAATGATTTATGATATAGTTTGGAAGCTTTAGGATGTACGACAAGTTTTCCATTGTTTTTATTAGGCACCGAATATCACATATTTTACTCTGTATTCACACATAACCTATATTCATGGATTGTTGTTTGGTGCCTGTTTACATATAAAGATTGGAGAGGACAATAATTACTCAGTAATGGCTAGTGTGGAATTGAAAAAGTTGTTTCCCAACAAGAAGGTAAGAGCGATAACTAACTACTCCAGGTTATGTTTTCACATATCATGTATCCATATATAGGCTTCCTTTTAACAACCCATCCTTTTCAGATAAATAAAGTAACAGAGATGAGTTTGTCTGCTAATCAAGAAAGAGCTGAAATGGAAAAGAGGAAGTTAAATTGGAAGGTAGAAGGTTCCACCGAAGAACCTAAGGTGGTGAGGGGAGGACCTGTTGATCCTATAAACTTGGTGGTTGAACTTGCTCCAATGGAGATTCGGACATTCTTCATTGACTTTAATCCCCTCCAAACAGTTTCTGGAGCAGAAAATCATATGGCAAATTATCGAAGCATCCAATAAAGTAGCATCGAAGCATTGTGTCTGGTTGCGATCTGATGATGTTCCATTGGAATGTATGTTTTCTTGTAAAAATATAAGTAAAAGTTTGCGTGGTTTGTGTCTGGTGACTGTTAAAACGAGGTTTCTTTAGCAAAAAGTTATAACCATTGCTATTGTAAAATCAAATTATTATTATGAAAAGCTTGGATGACAAGTCCTATGTCACATTGAATCCATACCTAACTTCATCCCTTAGAGAGAGCAATTTTCATGGAAAGGATAATCGCAAGACACCGTGAATACTAATAAAAGAGAAGCAACCAATAACAAAAGCTTTATACTTATTGTATGCACATATTCTCCTCGTACACTCCCATTTTTTAAAAAAATTGCTAATTTTGTCCTTTCAGCTTTATAACCAATTCAACCTTCAAAATCTCCGTTGATCTTCATTAGTGCCCTTGTGGTTTCTTGCTTTGGACATTGGATTGCACACTCTATATTGGATTGTTGAATAATATTACGAAAAAAAAAATTGCTTTACATAATCTAGAGGTCTTTTTTGAATTACATAATGCTTAGTGGACTATACAATTTGAAATATGAAGTGAATTATTGTGCTTCATCAAAATAATTAAATCTAGACCATTTCTTCACTTATAACAATAATAATTGTGTCATCCCATTTATGTTTCATAAACAAATATAACGGATAGTCTTATTACAATATCGTTTACCATATTCTCTCAAATCATAGAAAACTTTATAATAGAACCGAAATTTTTACAAAACAATGTTAAATAAAATTTACATCATAAAATATACTTCAGGCCTCCCTTCACATTCACATGACACACTTTCATATGGGGAACAAACTTTCAATGCAGTAAAAGAATACATTCACAAGCAAGAAAAGTAAAGCAAGAGGTTCAATTGAAATAAAGCATAAAATATATTTTAAAAGTTGTAGAGGTGCATGTATGTAGCAATTATAGGGTGTTGGAAGCAAAAGCCCCAACAATTGGTTAGGAGCCTCTCTCTGTAGACTGGAGATATATTTATATATATTGACAGTGCATTAATTTCTATATAAATATATATGTTTTATAGACATTTCATATAACATATGTTTTATATACAGATATTTTGACACCCATAAAATAAAAGACACTTAACTAACAACTAAAAATAATAATATTTTATCATATTTTTTTACTTTTAATTTAAAATTAATGAATGTATTTTTTTTAAGGATGATAAAATATTATCTTCCTTTTACTTATATTTTTTATGCATTTTCAAATGGGTTAAGTTTTGAACAAATTCAAAGAAACAGATATCGCCTTCATGTAGAAATTAATTGCCTTTAGTATACACACATGTAATATAACTGGAAGTGTCATAAACCAAATATGGCAGCTGCGAGTGACATTGGACTTTGAAGACCCACATCGAAGAGTTTTGAGGATCCCAAATAAATCAAAAGCAGCATTCCTATCTGAGAGTGTATATGTCTGAGCAAAAATTGAGCTGCGACGGAATCTGTAGTTCCTTGAGATCTAAAATATAAGGTTCATAGTCATTATATGATGCTAGAAACATTAATAATAATAAGTAGAAAAAGCATGTGACTTTACCATATAATAGGTTGCTTCCATTCCTTGCAATTGCTACACAAAACATTTGCTTAAGCTGGCTTTTCAAAATCATATGACAAATATAGGTTTGCATTCAGATATTGCCAATTTGTTTTTAAGTTATCAACAACTTCTGATTCAAGAACTGTTTGTGCAGAAGCACATTTATTCAATGAATCTAACTGAGAGGTGCGCAACTATGAATTGAGATTATTTTCAGAATAGTGAAAAAATAGTGCATAGTTTCACAAATGAGCAATTGACCTGAGAGTATACAAGATGTATGATGATTGGAAAGGTTAGAAATGCTCTCGTCCAAACCCTAATGCTCTCGTCCAATGACTTGGACACAATGTAGTTTGATTAAGGATTGAAATTCAAATAGAAGACCACGACAAAGTGGTCGCGGAGGATCTTCACACAATCGTCCATGGTGGCGTCCCAGATGCGGATGGTGCAGTCTTCAGAAGCAGAACAGATGACCAAATGATTAGGGTTTTGTCGAGGCTAATAGCGTCCTGTTGTTAGAAAACTTCACACACGAGACAACGTTTTCGTGGCCGGTTAGGGTTTTCAAGTGACGGTACAATTTGTAGGTTGGTTGTTGTCGTCGCCAGCACCACCGTCATTTGCGGTCATCGCCATTCAGAAACTTGCTGAATTCCGAAAGCAATCTCGTATTTTAAAATAGCTAACGAACACAACTCTTACCTAGCATACCTTAATATAAAAAATGGAAGCGCTTCAACTAAGTGATAGTTGGAAATTGGCAGAATTAAATTTCGTCTTCTCCACCTTTGTTTGTGTTCTACGAAAGAGAGAAACCTTAATTGTTTGTTTGGGTGTGGTCTGCGGGATAGAAGAACCCTTTCTCCCTTCGCTTTTGACCCGTTGCCAAAGTGTCTTTACAAAACAAAACACAAATTAAAAAATTAAATACACTTCAGCTGTCAGGTCAAGAAGTAAGAGAAAGAGTAAAAAATGAGAGTTAGAATATCATTTTCCTATATAAATTCTGATAACATGATTTTAATAAAATGCCAGGGTAGTACACCTTTTTGTGAGCAACTATATTGTGAGTCTTTAATCCAAAATGGTGTCAATGAAAACTGTGAATAATATTAATCACTACTTCTGAAGTTGAACATAGTAAATAGTACTCAGTACAAATACTTTCACCGTGTGAATAAATAAACATGCCATTGACAAACACAAACTCTAATAGCAAAAGGTGTTTGGTTATGCCATGTTGGTCATACCAAATGATCCAAAAAATGTCGTTTGTTGTTGATACTAGTTCTTGAAAAAAAAATACAAACAATTAGCATATTAAACTATCATAAATATAAGGCAAAATTAAACATATTTGTACTGTAGCATACTTAATTATATGTTCTGTACCAGTAACGTGTTGATTACTTTCTATTGATGTTAAAAGTGATAAAAAGCCTATGCACTGGTCATCATAAACCTAGCCATGCTAAAGGGGTAATTATTTATTTCCATTTAATACCATAACAAGACATAATTATGAAATGAAAACTAACCATGTTGGTTGAGGTATCCCTTTGAGGATTCAAAATTTCATGAGCTGGTGCAGTTGAAGTTTGAAGTTCCCAATCCTAAAGTGCATGTCGACAAATAAAATTAACAACTGGATAACCTGCGTATTAAAAAATGGTACATTGAATACAACAAATAAATACATACAGTGCCATTTCGAGATGCTTTATTCCTAGCTGCCATAGATTTTTTTTTTTTTTTTTTGCATATCTTCTCGACAGTTGATTGCTTCCTTGTACCTCGTGGTCGACCCTTTCTTTTAACATGAATTGGACTTCGTATCATTGTTTGGTGAGCACCAATATTAATTGGAGAAGAAATGTGCACATCTGCCTGTTCACAGTTTCTCAATGTAGTGGAACAAGATAAGGAAGGATTCCTTGATAATAAGTCTAATTGGGAACACAAGAATTATGTACCCCTCTCGCTTTGGCATGCAAACTCAGCAATGTCATAGAACCTCTTACACAATAAGTCATACCTATGAATAGTTGGTTCGTCTTTCTTAGTGTTATATGATGCTCTTATCAAAGTATGCCTTCACAATATGCGTTTGCTCCACCGACTCAAAATATACTTTTGTGATACAAATTTTACATCCTCTTAGGCAAGGACTATCAAATTGTGGCGGCAAAGAACTCCTCTAAACTCAAAAAGCCGACAAGTGCATTCAATGTCTTTTGTCATAAGATCAAATATAACTTCATTAAATTTGTCTGCACTTTGGTCTTTCCATATCAACGCCTCTTTAACAATATACTTTGCCTTACAACCATGAACTTCAACACTTTTGATATTACAATTCATTTTACACCTAAGCTCATTTTGCACTTCACCAAACTTCGCATGAGTGTATTCATCCTGAAATTGTCTCTCAATAAATGATTGAGACCCAGATGGAAGGGTAGTATTAGTAGAAGCGAAGTCTGCTTCGCACTCTTTCTCCGCCTTAGAACGAAGGGCATTGTCATATTGGGCAACAAATTGTTGGAGTGTGGTTGTAGAGTTCATGAACCCATCAAAGAAAGCATTCATTCCCTCACTTCTTTGAGTTGTGGACATGCCTGCCCAGAAATGACATTTCAAATAACAAGGAACCCATCGACGTCTTTCTTCGTAAAGAGTGTAAAGCCATTCATTAAGTTCTAGATCATACTTTTCAATGAATTTTGCCCACCTATTCTCAAAATCTTCAGCATTAGATGACTCATATACCAATTGTTTTACACCATGCTTGATTTCCTTGTATTTGGTATATCCCAGCAATTTTTCTGGTAGTTTTTTCATGATGTGCCAAAGGCACCAATGATGTCGTGTGTTGGGGAAGACAATTTCAATGACATTTTGCATGGCCTTGCATTAATCAGTGACAATTCCTTTAGGGGTTTTATTTCCCATGCATCGCAACCAACTTTGAAATAGTCACACAAATGTACAAGTGTCTTCAGTACATAGAAACCCACACCCTAATAAGATTGATTGACTATGGTGATTAACACCTACAAATGGTGCAAAAGGCATATTGTACTTATTAGTTAAGTATGTGGTGTCGAAGGACACAATGTCACCAAAATATGCACATGCAGCCCGACTTCTTCCATCAGCCCAAAATATATTGGTTATGCGATTATCTGCATCAACGTCAATTTCAAAAAAGAAGTCTTTGTTCAACTCCCTCATACTGGAAAAGTGGTTTAATAAAGCTTGTACGTCACCTTCCTTCCCTAAAGCGCGTCATTGCTGACCAATATAGTTTCTTGCGTCTCTTTCGACAAAATGTAAGTTCTCAAACCCCCCTGCATCACACACCAAAGAACGAAAGCTCTTGTGAATAGGCACACCCGATTCGTCATCTATGTCAAGTGTTCTTTTGGCTTGCATATTCAACTTCCTATTCCCAGGAATTAGTCTTGACTTGGAAGGACTTACGTTATGATTGTGTTCATGGACCACACTACTAATCATCCATTTATATTCTCTTCTAACCACAGTAATGCGCGCAGGACATTATTTTCTTTGTGTGGATAGTGTCTTCATTTCAGGTGGTATGGAGGACACACACTTTCCCTCCCGCGAACACACTAATGGAAGTAACATAATTGATTGTCATTGTCTTTTCTCGAAGTTCTGATTCTTGTCCCGAAACCATTTCTAAAAGCGTATTCTTTGTAAAATTTCTTGACGTCATCAATGCTATCAAAATACATTCCAACACAGGGAGAAACAACATCCTCAGAGTGCTTTTCTTGTCTTCCTTATGAATGCCTTCATCGTCGAAGATAGTTCTACTATCCCCATCTTCTTCTAATAAATTGATGTCCTCCAAACCTATTGCATTGTTTTCTTGTAAGTAATCCATCTACAAGTAATCCATACAAGTCCCTTAGGTTGGAAAAAATTTAACACATACTCATCTAATTTGTAATGCAGCAACATACATAGTAGGACAAAGTTACGTTTTATGGCCATTTTAGTAAGTTTCCTTTGAAAACCATACCTCATGACCTTACTATAGAAAGTATTAAATGCATTCATTTTTTAACAAAGAAAAAAAATAGAGTTATAGGTTTTCTAGTTATGTATTCACCTTCCAACAACGTCTACCACAATAGTACTTACCTTGATTCGTCGGACGGGTTTGTACAAAACTTCTTTGTGCAGGTGCGAAATGTTAGGTTCAACATTTATTGTGTTTTGCTATGGTTGGTCTCTCCTGCATTCAAAGCAATTTCTTTTTGAAGAAGGAGGTTGGACGAAGTAAAAGCCATTTAATGATCTCTCTGTTTGGTGGGTGAGAAGCAATGTAACAGGGCACACTCTTTCAAAGAAAGCATAATAAGACAACTTTAAATTTGCCGTGTTGAAAAAACAATTGAAGGGCATATTGGTCATTTCGGGTTATGTTTTAAACTCTGATGTTATCAATCCTTCTACTTGAACTATAAATATGTAGGTGCATTCTTCAATTATTGCACACCACGTTGGTCATTATCTACGTTAAAATATCATTGCCTCACCATTTTTTTTTTGTCTTTCGTTTTAGGTATTAAGTGCAAAAGAGGAAACCATTGTTGGTTGACAAAATGGATCCTTGGGAGGCTCTTGCTGTTGATGCTTATGTTTTGAAAGAATTTTTGGAACAGTGCAACGCCAACACCACTTTCATCTCTGGCCCTACTGGACATGCCCAAGTTGTTTTGCTTCACATAGAGTTAAATGAAACACATAATACACAAGAGTTTTTGAACAACATGGTTGTTGCTAGTCATGCACGAGATTTCTATACCAGTGGATGGACATGGGTAGAAAAGTTCATCAAACACCACGGTTAGCATTTTATTCCTTATTGTAAAACCATTGCTATTGAAGTTTTTATGATAGAATTTTAATTAATTAAACATAATTTTCAAGTTTAGTTGACGACGGAGACATTAAAAGTTTTAATTCTACTATCAAAGAGAAAATCAATGAATAGAATTCCTTTTGTGGCTTGTGTTTTCAAAGAGTGCAATCAAACGGCCTTGGGGAAATGCTCATCACTATTAAGGTTATTTTTGATTTAGTGATTTCGGTGCAGTCCATTATTTACTTATTGCTTATGTGGAAAATGACTATGTTAGGACCCAACTGATACAACCAAAGGAAGCCTACACAATAAAGTTCTATCGGATCGTGAGTTTGGTAGTGACATTGGTGTTGGCTCTTGCTGTTGATGATTCTGTTTTGAAAGAATTTTTGGAATAGTGGAACGCCAACACCACTTTCATCTCTGGCCCTGCTGGACATGCCCAAATTGTTTTGCTTAACAAAGAGTTAAATGAAACACATAATACACAAGAATTTTTGAACAACATGGTTGTTGCTAGTCATGCACGAGATTTCTATACCAGTGGATGGACATGGGCAGAAAAGTTCATCAAACACCACAATTAGCATTTTTTTCCTTACTGTAAAACCACTACTATTGAAGTTTTTATGATAAAATTTTAATTAATTAAAATCACATAATTTCCAAGTTTACTTGACGATGGAGACATTAAAATTATAACTCCTACACAATAAAGTTCTATCGGATCGTGAGTTTGGTAGTGACATTGGTGTTGGCTCTGTATTATTATTGAAAGAAGTAATTAAACTATGAAATTATGTCTCTTTATTGTTTTTCCTTTTCATCTACAATTACTCATAAAACTTTATGATTTTTCATTGAATAGGTTGCCATATTAAGACCTTTTGTGTACCTCAACATCACACTTAGGAATGTTGTTAAGGCAAATAACTAATCTTCAAACAAATATATGTTTTCTTTATTTCATAACATGTCTTCAAGTTACACAACATAATAATTTATGACATAAATAGGTTTTTAAGTATGACATAAGTCATCCAATTGAAGAAGTTAAAACTTTTATGCCTGTTGTGCGACTTAACTATGTTGTCAAACAAAACGTGGAAGTCAATGCCCAGACCAGTATAAATTCCAATCCAAACGCAAATGACAACATAAATATGGAACCCAATTTGCAGCCCAACGTACAGCCTACTGACACTACTAATGTGGAGGATATACTGCAGAAGATGGTTCCTCCATCCTCCAATATTCCATGTTTTGAGGTTGGAGAGAGCTCCAAAGTTGAATCTTCTGTTCTGGATAATATATCACTTACCTAACTCATGACTGCTTAATGTCTTTAATTTTTATGCTATTTATTTTTAACTTTTGCGTTTTTGTTGTTAATTTTAATTTTCATGACACTACATGTTTGGAAGGATCTACTACATGTATGATATTAAACTTATTTTGTGCACTTTGGTATCCATGTAATTGACTGTCACTTCAACAACAAACGTTGATGATCTTAGGCCACATCTCCTATAAGGCATTGATTTCAACTCAAGAAATATTATATGGTTATCTATGTACTATTAATTGTTGACCATCGAGAAAGATTTTGCACACCTTCAAAATTTTTAATGTATGAAAAGGGTTTCAGTATGAACCTCACTTACAGTCAATCACATAAATTGAATAAAATATAATGTAGGATATTGCCCATGATGAAGCTGTGGGAAAATTGTGGTACAAGTGGAACATAACATACATGCCAACTATCACAATAATAAATGTTTATCAGTCAAGTATTAAGTGTTGACCTACACTAAACATTTTGCACACCTTCAAAATTCGTGGTCTCTGCTAAGCCCACTATCTTTTAATTAATAAAAATTACTAACATATATTCTACGAATAAAATCATACATAGCAGATCCATCCCATGTACTAGAGTCGGACGATATCTAGATCCGGGAAGACTTGACGGTGAACACTGGACCAGTGCAGATTCTCGACTCGCAAGTGAAGAAGCTTCGAGGGAAAGAGATCAAGACCGTGAAAGTGCTTTGGGATGAGGCTACTCGGGATATGACATGGGAGATGGAGGATCGCATGAGGCAATCCTACCCGCACTTGTTTCCTGGTAAGTCATATTTTTGAGGACAAAAATCTTTAAAGGTGGGGGGAATGTAAGACTCGAGAAAATTAAATAGTTAATTAAATAATTATTTAATAAATGCGGGTAATAGAAGCCTTTTTAAGGCATTTGATGCGGGGTGGTATGATGTGGAAAAGTACTAGCTCAAATGGTTAAGAGTACTTGATTGTGTGAGAGGACTTGGGTTTGAGTCCTATGTGTGCCAATTGTATGTTATTTTAATTTGTGCATCATTTTGATGGTATACTTCAATTCTAGACGTGATAATAAAATCCTAGAATTATAGAAATTATCACAAATATGAATTGGTTTAATTGGTGGTGCACTTGACTTGTTGATTGATGGGTTGTGGGTTCAAACCTTGCTAAGAACAAATTTACTCTCTTTTTGCCAAATTTTCTTTTGGCATGATTAGGAAGGGTTTTAGAAACCCTAGCAGTTGATGCAGGGGCAACGTAAGAGCTGAAAAAGAATGGGTTAACATCCATTGAATGGCTTTAATCATACTTTTAATTAAGAAATTCATTTTAGCAAATTAAAATGTAATTAAGGGAACATTAAGATTGAGAGAGGAAGAGATTAGGCAGAGAGAAGGTCTAAAATTGAGGGTGAACCATTGGGTAGTGGAGTTTTTCGTGAATGGGTACTGGTTGCAGAGAGAGAGTTGGAAGTGAAGCCAATATTGGAGAAGAAACAAAGCTTGGGAGAATCTTTGAGTTAGATACACGCATCAAATTCGAATTTGTGCAAAGATTCCAAGTAAGGGGAGTTGTTTCTGCGTGTTTCTAATCGTAATCACTATATTGTGCCTTGTATGATCATAATTGCATGAACACTATGTCTGGTTGTGCGGTTTTCTGAACAATTCTGGGTTCTGCCCAGAAATCGCCTGACGGGCATGCATGTGTCGCTAGGCGACACGTTAGTTTTCTCCCTATTTTGGGGTTCTGTTATGAACTGCCTGGCGGCACGAAAGAACCGCCAGACGATGCACATTATTCTGTCACTATTTGATTGCAGAATTGTATATTTCGTGATGTATTGATCTCTCTATGATTCTTATAATTGTGAGGTTGCAAAGATATCATGATTTCATTACTGCTTGTATGATTTTAAATTACACATGGGGATGAAAAGAAGATGAATTGTGATTCAACCTTAGGAATAAATTTAATATTGGGTTTTTTTGGGATATATAATGATGTATGGGTAAAACCTAATGGTGCGGAAAGAGTAATAGGATTGGGAGTCGAATTGATAAATTGCGAGGGGCTATTTGATTTTGATAAAATGGGAGTCCAGACCATATCTTGTGAGAATGGGGTTCACTGTGAATGCAGAAACGCTTGTAATTTAGCCAGGTTCTGATACGTCGCCTGGCGGCTCCATGTTGGCCGCTAGGCGGTGACGTGAGCAGACCCAGTTTGGGTGTTGTGCTGTAGATTGGCCGCGAGAGAGTTTTGGGTACTTGAAATATACAGAACAGTTGGTGAGTGAAGAGGGTAAGATTGATGTACTAGGGTACTTTTGGAGGGGTATAATGTTTACGCAATGGAGACTAGGATATGGTGTGTTGGTAGGAATGTTAAGGAAAGAAAGGGAGAAGGATAATTTTTAATTAGTAGGATAGGTTCTGGAAGCATAGTCCTTGCATATGTGTGATTGGATAATTGTTGAGTATGATTTATTGGCTCTAGGTATCACTCGTGACTTATATGCAATGATGGATGATATTTGATTATGTAATATTGCATAGAAATACTAGTTAAATGTAGTGGAGGTGCTGGATTGGGCAATAATGGTGTTATGTTAAAACAAATCCTTGGAGAATGTGATATTATGGTTTCTAAATGCCAATTCATAACTAGTCAATTAGGAAGTGGATCATAGGTAATGGACCATGCGTGGTGTGACAAAATTTCACCAATTCGAGGTTGAAGAATAAGAGAACATGATTATCTTGGTGTTGTTTAGTGGTATAAGTCCATGTGCTCTGTCCTGTGTAAGAAAATCAGATAGTGTGTATGCCACTAGTGTAGCGCCTGGCGGCTCGAGTGTGTGCGCCAGGCGATAGGACTAGCGTCAGGGGTCCTTGCACCGCGTGGCGCCTGGCGGTAAGGTGTGCCCCGTCAGGCGGTGACTGTAAAACAATTGGTTTGGGAGAGCATTGGCGCCTGGCGGTGAGGAGGTATCGCCAGGCGGTCTGGACCTGTTTCGCCTGGCGGCGATTGGGGCTGCACCAGGCGAAAATTCTACAGACTTTGACTTGTGTATGTGTTGCGTTTTAAGTAATGATGCTATACTTGGATCGGGAGATGTTGTGCTATGAGCGGGTAGGTTCCTGGATGATGGTTAACATGTGATGATATGAGCGGGGAGGTTCATATCCAGTTACTCTCGCGTGAGGATACAAGCGAGGTAGGTTTGTATGTTTCGTGCTCACGCTTGAGAGATGCTGCGTGCGGGGAGGTACGTGGTTGGTGGATCACATGTGTTGGACTACGGACGGGTAGGTCTGTAGAGCAAGACTACGAGCGGGAAGGTTCGTAGAGTAGGACTACGAGTGGGGAGGTTCATAGAGGTAGGACCACGAGCGGGCAGGTTCGTGTGAGCATCATATTCCCGAGTCCAAGGCTAACCATTTGTGTGATTGAAGGCTAAAAAGCCTTGGGGTTAAGGTCTTGGCCAAGAACTAAGTAGATTGGATAATATGGGTGGATGACTTATCTTGTGTTATTATATATATATATATATATATATATATATATATGTTATTTTATTTTTATCAGCTCACCCTTTCTGTTTGTGTATGGCGATGATCGTGTGATTCGTTACACGGGAGTAGATGTTGATACAGGTGATGTTGAGGATGCTCAGGCGACGGAGTGAGGACTAGCTTGGGGATTAGAGCTAGGAGGTTTTTACTATATTTTGTTATGTTTTAATTATGAATAAGAATTTTGGAACTTGTAATACTCTTGTTATTTATGTTTTATAAATTTGGCGCGTGTTTTCACATTATAATTTTTCCCGCGTTTGGGAATAATAATATTGCGACTTTTGAGATTCAATTTTCTATTTTTTTATTATTTATTTAAGTAATATTCCTTAGGGATGTTACAACTTCACATAAACCACTCAGAATCTCATAAATCAATTAGTAAGCCAAGAAAAAAATTGTCATAAATCACTTCTACAAAGTCTACAAATAAAAAATATCAAAGTTAGCAATATAAATCTTAACTGCAACAAACATAAATTTTTCTAAATCAACTACTTATGGCACTTCCTCCTACTATATGTTGCAAAAGGAGTTCTTATTGCAAAACTCTTGACACGCATCCGAGGACCATCCCTTCGTCGCACATACATGTTGCTCTATTCAGATTCTTGTGCTTCCTGATTTGAAAATGTACTTCTTCGACATGGCCCCTCTCACTAGAATCGCCAAATTCAATAAAGCCCTTGAGGTGGTTGGAATTAGGTGTATGCAAATCACCAACACTTGGTTCACCCAACTCAGAAAACTTTAGTTTGCCCTCGTGTTGCTGGCGTTGGTTCTTCCCCTCAATCATCATTGCATTCAAGTCTAAAAGTTCTTTTCGCAATTCCCCTAGCACACTTTCTTGACGTTCAACAACTTTAATTAAGTCAACTATTTTACTACCCTTATTTCGACATCCATATACCTCAAAACCTTCTTTAACGAAGGAATTGTCAGCTCTTCTGCAGAGGCAGCAACATCTACATCAACCTGCAACAATTCACAAGAACCATCAATAAGTATAGATGACACATTTAAAAAAAAAATCGTACAAAAAAAAACCGAACTTATAGTGTTATTTGTGAAACTCCTTTTAATTAGATTGTCCCTTGTTTTCATCCAATGCAAGATTCTGGGAAACTTGGTCGTGCACTGACAATCCTTTAAATTCGGAATCAAAAAATGGTCAAAAGACCATAGCTGCCACAATTGTAATCAAAATCAGTCAAAACTCATAACCAAATATTTTAAAGTCATCAAACGAGTTTGAAATTAGTTTAACATACACTACCTATAACAAATAAACACATTTAGCTACATGGAAGTGTTTGGTACTTTGTTTCTCCTTCAAGAACAATTTAGCTTCACAAATACTCTCAACCAAATACTTATACACCACTCGACCCGAATTAAATTTCCCAATACTACCAAGGTCATCAACAATGTTGAACAAAATAGAAAAAACGGTTCCACTACGACTGGGCAACAAAAACTCAGAAATTGTTAACAAAACATAAAGCTTACCAAAATCCTCTAAACAAAGCTCTTTAATATGTTTTAAAATGTAATCATATACCATTTCGATATGAACAAGTTTGGCAGCTCCAAATAAATTCTTTGAATCATTATTTAACCCTTCCTGGTTTAAATCAATGTTTTCACCAACCATCCTCAAACCTAGACCAAGACATACATCTAAATAGGTAAATCCAACAACTTTTGTACTCATGTGAACCCCCCCCCCCAAAACCTTTCCACCCACCTACTAATTAACGGACTCAAAAGATTCCTTGATATTTTCACAGACTCTTTCAACTCAACCAACCATCCAAATGGTGTTCCTCGAATAAATGACTTTTGTTCCTCAGTTAACTTATTATTCAAACTACCAATCAATTTTGTCCGGCATGAATGCCTAAAACAAATATGAAACAATAAAAAAATACAGTTATGTCATTTTTATCATAACAAATTTCAAAATAAATTGAATTCCAAAATATATCATACTTTGCAGTTAACACTGAAATCACTTCCCTCACTGGTTGCACTCATATTTATCACCTGAATACATAAGTCAGGTAAGCACAATGTAAGCACTCAGACTTACTTCAACGTAATTCTTCTCACTTTGAACAACTACTACTCGTGCACAAAACACTTATCACATAATCACTTAATGCAGCAGAGGTCATCACTTGTGTGCACACAAGTCATCACCAACAAATCAGACATGTTTAATCCACTTGGGTATGAAACCACATGAAATGAATAATTATAAATCAACACATATTACACATACTTAATCACCACATAATCAACTATTGACTGGTATGACATGAAAGATCAAAAAATTGAGTCATACCACATGCTTTCAAAAAATTCAACACAGGTCATCATGTATGAGCAAACAGGTCATCACCAATAAATCATACAAGTGTAATCAACTTGGCTATGGAACCACATCAAAGAGATAATTACAAATTAACACAGATTATCGAAAGTGAATCACCCCATAAACAAGTATTGACTGGTATAATATGGAAGTTCAAAAAATTGAGTGGTACCACATGATTGCAAAAAATGCAGCACATGTCAACACTTGTGTGCATACAAGTCATCATCAACATATCACACATGTTTAATCCACTTGTGGATGAAACCACATGAAAGAAATAATTACAAATCAACACAAATTATCCAAAGTGAATCACCCCGTAAAAATGTATTGACTGATATAGTATTGAAGTTCAAAAAATTGAGTGATACCACATTATTGCAAAAAATGCAGCACAGGTCATCACTTATGTGCACATAGGTCATCACCAAAAAAATCACACAATTTTAATCAACCTATTCAGAAAACTAGTATTCATGCACTTATCAAAGTACTTGGTTCATTAAAAATCATACACACCAAGAAAGACTTAATTAAGATGAAACAAGCATTATTTGTAATAAAAAACTTGTCATTAAAATTTAACAATGAAGATTTCATACGTTGCGGCAAATCACCATACACACCCAGATAGACTCTCAAGATTATGCCACCAAAAATAAAACAAAATCACAGTTCCTTAACTTAAAAACCCACAATGATGATTTCAAACAAAAAGCACCAAAATCACAGAAATGAAAAAATAACCCAAACCTACCAACCACCAGCTGAATCAACAACGAAAAACACCAAAAACCCTAACTTTGCGAGGTTTGTCTTTTCCCTTTTTCTTCTTCGATTACAGTGTTGTGGTAATTCACCTGCACAAGATAGATGTTAATTTTGCCTTTAAAGAATGACTCAGACGACTATGCCACCAAAAACAAAACAAAATCTCAGTTCCTTAACCAAAAAACTCACAATGGCGATTTCAAATAAAAAAACCAAAACAGTGTTGGCGTATTACAAAAACGCAAAAAAAAAAACCAAACCTACCAACCAAGACGCTGAATCGAACAATGGAAAACACCAACAACCCTAACTCTGTGAGGTTCGTCTTCTCCCTTCTTCTTCTTCGATTTCACTACAACACACGTCTTCTCCCTTTTTATCCTTTCTTCCTTTTCCCTTTTTTTCTTTCTTTCCCCTTTCTTCGTTTTTGTTGGCTCTGCGCAAAGAAAACCTATTTCTCGCCCCTTCAATTTTCACACCCACACCCACTGTCCATTACGTCTTTCTACAAAAGAAGTTTTAATAAAAAAAATAAAAGTCACGTCTGCATCGAAAATGGTTTTATAAAATTAATTGTAATTTAAAAAATAAAAGCCACATATGCATGTCACCTCATGGAGTCAAAGAAAGGGTCAGAATATGGAGTTAGTTTATCATTTTCCATGTTTAAAAGGTATCCAGTGAATATGTACTCCAAAAGTTTTGGTGTATTTGGATGTTGAATGATGTTAACAACACTGGTTTTATGTGCTTTCTACGGATATGTAATGTGGAAATTTTGCTTCTTCTATATTAATTTTTCACACATTACTATTTCATATATAATAATATTGGCTATATTATTACCTTCCAATAATATATCAGAATGAATAAGTTTCCTCCCTGAGCATTAGTAGTTCGTGCTCACAAATAAGAACATGCTTCACATTGTATAGCACTATATATGTTAAATGAACATCACATTAACTTATGTCTATTTGGCATAATGATATTGTTTGTATGACATGTGTGTTGTGCTCAATTATGAAGTAATGGTGGCATTCCTACTCATACTTCTGATACATGTATATGTATATATTGCTATATACCTTGCATAAAAAGCTTCATTTCTATACTAATTAAATAGTATAAACTGGTATAGCTTGATTTTGACGTATGCATAGCACAAATAACTTTAAGTATAATTTCCCAATGAAAAAGTTAAAGTTAAATGCGAAAAAGTTAATAGTTTACATTTTTTAATTGAAAATTTTTCTTAATTCCAAATATTGAGGTAAGAATTCAGCAAGCAGAATTGCTTTTTGTTATTGAAACCTAGAGATAGAAGAGAGGACTTAAATATAAAATGATGTCTTTTATATTTTATTAGGATGATAACTTGATTTTTACCCTTAATTTTGACTTTCCTATTTTATTTTCTTATGTGTAAATACATTTGTGTTCTATCTTTATTTATTGTTTTGAAGTTTGAAGTAAAAATTATATTCATGTAAATTTCATTTTATTAAAAATTCATCCATATCATATTTTTTATTTACATCATAATGTGGTGAATTGGTTTTTAGTAGGTCTATGAAACTGTGAATTGGGAAACAATTCACTTGTGAAGAATTTTGGTAGGTGTGCTTATTTCTTTTTTACATCTCAATAATTATTTTGGTAGTTATTTTGGTAGAGAAGACGGTAAATTTGAGTTTATTAAAAAATATTTGATATCATATGGAAATTTTTTATTTGTTGAATAAAAAATTACTTGTTATTTTGTGACATGTTTATTTATAGATTCGGATGCATGAATTTGTTAAAACAAAAATACATTGTTGAGCTCAATGGTGTATTGAGACATATACATCGTTCAAATCTAGAAGGTACACCTTTCAAATGGTGTTTGCAAATGGAAAGGGTTGTGGATATCTCAAAACTATTGTTAAGGGAGATGCTAAGGTGATGAGTTACAGAATTTAAAGGTTTTCGTGTAATGCAAAACCCAATCCCACTTAGGTGTGTAGATGTTTGCATCTGCTTGGAATTTAGTGTAATAGGTGATGACGTTGAATTTGATGACGAATTATGTGGGGAAGTTGGGTCATTGTTTGATGGTGAGGTCATAACAATTTAAAGTATAACTAGGAAGATCTATTCCATGCTAAGTAGTGATGAGGTGGACGATGTGGATGGTGTTTGTCGGTTGTATATATTGATGTGTTTTGTTGTTTTATATTTTCCCACAACCTCTAGTAGAATAAGAGTGTTACCTTTCAAATTGTTGGATAGCATTGCATCTTTAAGAATCTACAATTTGGGTGGTCGTTTATACTTTCTTGATAGACGCCATAAGTCGGTCATATGAGGTTTATGTGCAGCAACAAAATAAGCATGCCATTAGCATAGTTAGGACAACTTCAGTGATGCAGGTAAAAGTCGAAATCTTTGTGTTTGTTACATCTTTCAAAGTTTTCATTAGTAGGGTGAAATTAGTTTGGGTTTTATTTTTGGGTTGTGGAGCATCTTTCCTTAGGTCTCATTGATCAAGTATGTTATTTCCCTAGAATTTTAGAATGGCCATATCTCACCATAAGGACAACAAACATTGAGTTCGCGTTTGAAAATAATAAGATTATTTATGTCCATCTTCAATTTTTGTGGTTTAGATTGTGTTGAAATATTTTTTATGTTTAGCTTTAATCATATTTGGTTAATCTATTAATTTATAGATTGTTTTGGAATTTTCTTTAACCGAAGAACACAAAAGAAATGCTATTTTGAGGATTGCACTGAATCTCTCTAAAGGAGGCACGGTGGATGAAGGTGTTGATGACGTTCAAGGTGATCAAGAATATTCCCATTCTGCAAAACAAAAATTGGAAAAAAATAATAGACGCATTGATCACTTATAGGCAGAAATCAAGAAATTTCGTGAAGATTTCTTCAAATGTGAAAACCCTCAATCACCCCCTTCCAAAGTGAGTGCATATGAAGCTGACACTACGCCAAAATTGTCAATATACAGCGCTGTTTTTGTTCATAGATAGCGCTTTTTAAGTGCTCTCTATTGGACCGATATCTATTAATAGATAGCGCTTACAAAAAAGCGCTATCTAATGACATTCAATAGACAACACTTCTCTAAATAAGCGCTCTCTATCTGCTCAATGTTTCTCTACATATCAATAGACATCGCTTCTCTAAATAAGCGCTCTGTATGTGTATTTTAATACACAGTGCTTTGATCAACAAACACTCTCTAGTGGTTGCGTTTCTTTTTATATAATTTATTTTAATTTTCATTCATTCCTTCTTATTTTAGTGTTATTTCTGCATAAAACTTCTATGGCAACTACCACAATCAATCAAAAGTCTAACAAAATGTGATTCAAAAAATATGCATGCATTGCTAGGCAAGTTTTCCTTTCAAGATAGTAAACAAACTACTATAACACACTTATACAAAAAATGCCTAGCAACCAATATCAAATCAAACATCTAACCCAAAATGGCCCAAATAACCAACCAATATCAAGCCACAAAAGTAACAAAATTTATACAAGCTTGACCTAACACACTAATTCCACGGTATAAATGAACCTAAGTCTTAGAATATTCCACATCCAATTGATCCTAGCCAATTGATCCTACAATAGAAAAAAAATTATACTTATCACCAACTAGATACAATATTAAAATGAAATGTACAAATTCAAACTAAATCATAGTTTTATAAGGATACAAACATAACATACCAACCTATAATAAGCATTTACTATTGAGATAAATAAATCAATCTTCCCTAGCTTCAATGATTTGATTGTCAAAATATTGTTGACATCTGCAACTAGGAAAATACTACAACAAAAAAAAAAATCAAATTAGCCAATTAAAACTACACTACAAATATATATATATATATATATATATATATAATCAAGATAAAGATAAATTATTTCTATTAGAATTGTTCGTCTTTCACAATATGTGATAAGTTTACATTGTTATAATTGGAGGCAGAGAAGATAAACCACATTGATTATAGATCAGAATAATTAGGATATGAAAAATAACCTTTGGCTTCAGATTTTACGCATGCTATTTGTTTCACCTGTGATTCATTGTTATCTAGTGTTTTAAATAAATCCTCAACAGGCTTCATACCTCTTTCAGTACATCATTTACAACAAAACCTGCAAAACAGGAGGAACAAATAACTCGTGCAATAATTGTTACATCATTTACACGACATTTCACATGGCTTTCTACATTGATGTTTGCTATCAGTTGTAAAGCCTCAATCACGGGTTGTAAAAAGGTCTCATCAATTTCACAAAAATTCCTATAATATGATCATCACAAAAACTTCAAATTGCTATTATTCAAAAGTTCATAAGCAAATAATCTTGATATGATGATAAATGATGGTACCAACATTATATAACAGGTTAAGAATATTTAAAATCAGCACGATTAATCTTTGTCTTTACCTAATCATAAAATCATATAATGCAATACAAGTTGCACCTTACTCTTAATGAATCAAATCAAACATAAAATATTTATAAAACATAAACAAAACCTCAATCATTCCATTTCTCAATTGATACTAATCTGAGAAAAATTCCATTTCATAATTCATACCAATCATATATCCAATCTCGAGGGTCTGCATTGAGCAAACTACAAGACAGAACAATCCTCCATCAGCACTAACAAGCATAAACTCACTACGAATTGAACCTCATCCATTTGTATGCCATGATATTTAAAATTATATTATGAACACAACACTTGGATGAACCAAACTCTAGTGTGAACCAAGACACATATTTATTTGTTTTAGAAGCATACCTTGCCTAACACTTTTGAATCCAGCATCCATTTTACTAGAATTCCAAATTCTTGGCAAAATGAAAAAGCCATATCTCTCGTAAATGGGAGATACCCTTGCCATTAGTTGATACCCTTGCCAAATCTTGAAGAGTTTTGTAAAGGTATATGGGAGACAATCAAAGGCATAAAAAATGACTACAAGAGAGAAAGCTTTTGGCCATCATTCAATTTTTGATGTTATGACCACGACAAGTTCACTCCAAAGCTTTCTATAGTGGCTAGGTTCAGTTCACTATGCAAGTTAAAAACAAGGACTAAAATCAAAGTCTTTTTAAACATAGAATTAACCTAAAAATAAGTAATTAATCCCTCCCTCCCTCTAACATGTCCACAAAAACAGTTCACGTGAACAACCATTAAAAACTACCAACCACATAATAATGTGTGCCTTTAGATTCTACATCAATTCTGATTGACCCACTACTTGTACACATCTTGAATTGAACTTCAAATAGCAAAAATCACAAAAACCCTAAACCCCATACAACTTAATAATCTCACAAAGGTAAGGGAGGCATATGACAAGTTCAATCGTGTACTCCTTTTCACCCTTTCCCCCTACAAAACTCAATCAAAAATTTCTCAATAAGAGAAATCATATTACATGGAAACTTTCAACAATACTTACAGATGACCTTAGTGTTGGAGCTTTCAGCTTTCAATGTTTACAACCTAGATGAAACGCACAATTGTTGACAAAATGCAAACAAAACACAGACGAAACGCCCGAGTGTGGAAGAATGAATGAATGTTAACGATAAAAGAATGGGCGCGACACAAATAGAATGGGCGAGGGTGAAAAAAGAGAGAACGTTGATGAAGAGAAGACGATCGAGTGTTGAATGGGCGCGGGGAGAAAGGAACATAAAGGTGCTTATTTTTTTAATTAATAAAAGGAGCAGAACAATAGACAACATTTGTTAAATTACATGCTTTCAATAGGTATCCCAATACATGGCATTTATCTCTACAAGTGTTGTCTACTAAAAGAATTTTTGAGAAAAAATTAAAAAATAAATATAGATAGCGCTTATTTAAAAGGGAGCTTTCTTGTGAAGTCAATTAGATAGTACTTATTCAATAAAGCGCTCTCTTTTTATTTTGTATTTGTATAGATAGCACTTATTTAATTAAGCGCTCTCTAAAGTGTGTTGTCTATTGATAATTTTGGCTTAGTGTGATGAGGTCCATTGTCAATCGAATCTAGAGGAAAGACGTGACCTAGCAATTGTTCCATTCAATGAATCAGAAACGATTTCATTGGATGTGGATAGGAGATTGTTGTACACAAATGTGACGTCGCAACTGCACAAGTACAATGCTTGGTCTTTTATTGAAGTTGTAAAGTATTCAATTTGTTAATTGATTCAATTATGTAACATATCAACACAAGATTTCTTTAAAAGGATGGTTGCATCCCTATCAAACAACAAAAACATTGTTGAATCTGATGAGTCAATGACTCGAATTTTGATCCTATATATGATAAATGAATAGAAGAAGCTATTAATCATAAAAAGTGTGAAAGTACAAACAATATTTCAATTTAAATTAATTTTGATGCACAATAAAATTACCTTGGAAAGACTTTCATAACATGCTTATTACACTTTTCACAAAAAAAAAACATCTTAGAATCTAGATAAACAACTTTGTTGCAAACATAAGCAATATACCACCAATCATCATAAGCCAAAATATGTTTAATGCTTCCAAACAATACGTAAGTGATTACCTTTCACAGTAAAATAAAATTGTCACAACAATCATTATGTGAATAAAAAATTTGGAACTGCTAATATATTCTTACCTCTTTACAATCGTTGAGACCTTGTATATTTGTCCTAGGTGTAAGCCTTAAAAAGTCATCTTCAACAATCTGTTTGGAACTCTGGGACAATTAAGTTAATCCTTGTGATGGAGATTCGGTGTTCTCACACATTCTGTCAAGTCAAAAAAAAGTAAACACAATAGATATAATCAAAGATTTTTAATTTATAATCAAATTAAGAAGAAATTATAAATAAATTAGAAGAATGAAGAAATAAAATCTTACCTTGATTTTAGTTCAGAGGCCTCCTTAAAATCAACTTTGTACTATATCCTAGTGTAGTACTTACAATTCTGAACTTGAACCTTATCTAAATTGCAAAAATAGTGTATCTCAAACTAACATTGAGATAATGCAAACTTTAGCAAAAATAGTCTAATAAATAATGCATAAAAGTAATAACAACAATTTACCTTGAAAATTTTTAACTTTAGCAAACTCTATACTTATTGCAACATTTTGTACTTATCCACTTGAAAGAAAGACATCCAGTTCATCTACATAAATGTCAAACAAAGTACATTCTATTCGAAACCTACAAATTCAATAAATGTTATGTGAAATCATTATTTTCATACAACAACAAAAAATGTATGTACTAAACTTTATAACTATAGTACTCATCAACTTCTATGACAATGACATTCAATTTTGTTGTTTTTCCCTCTATTTGCAATTCTCTTTCATTGTCAACTCCTACCAGTAATCCCAAGATATTTACATAATAATACATCAAAATGATGAAACTAAAAGATAAAAAATTAAATAAAGATATATTCATACCAAGAAAATAAGAATACATAATAGAAAACTATAAATCTTAACTTACCTACTAAATAATCTATGTCAAATCTAGTGGAAGTCAATACCGACAAAGGTGTGTATTGTGGTTTGATATCTGGAACCAACTTAGTATCAAGAAAAGTAACTTTTATACCAAACTGAAAATTAATCTTATAAGGGTGGTGTGTAGTTTGGTATATTCCACTATTTGGAACAACACTAAAATTTTCGATTTCATAAACATGGCCTTCAGATATTATATTTAGAAAGCATGAACTCAAAATGAATTAACTTGGACCTTGTCAGAGGAAGGTTTATTCGAGTATGCCTTAAAATTTTTTGAACAGTTGAGTTTGAACACTATTCGTAAATGTTAATTTGAAAAGAACAATTTCTAAAATGTCTTAAGTAACAAAGTTTTGGTAGATGTAACTAATAAAAATTTCTTAAATCACACCAGCCTTTTGTAATCATGGGATTATGAATATCCATGTTGAATGTAACATTGTAAACATTATCGTTCTTATCAACAATAGTCCAACATGGACCCAGTTTAGTCCCTAATCTTATCACAAACAATCGATTAACAAATCCAAAATCCTTGTCAAAGCAGCAAGTTCATAAACAAAGAAACATCAGGAAAAGAAACATAGTGAACAACAATGGTAAATGATTTAATGTGTAAAGTAATTGAAATATATAAAACAAACCTAGTCTTCAATAAAAATAGTAAAGAATTCTCCCTTACACTTTACAACAAATATGGATTGTGGACCAAGTGTGGATTGTGTAGTTGTCATCTGTTTAATTGGTAAGATAGAAAATTATTTGTAGGAAAAGAATATGTACAATTGAAAACAAAAAGTGACTATCTCTCAATGAATGGTATTTAAAATTTGAAAATCATTGAAAAAGAAATCGTGATTCATTGAGAGAATGAAATAAAGGATATAACTTTTGAGATAGAGATTGAATGCATACTTTTCTACATATGATAGTTGCAAAAATGATATTTGTAAAAAATGTAGAAGAACTCTGACTGTCTTTGGTCATGCAATATTGAAACCAATGTTCAAACAAATGATTATCAAACAGAGAAGTTCTTGGATGAGAGTCGTAAATGAAATGTGTAAATGTCAACAGATAAGTTCTTGTTTTTTGTCATAAATATGTTTCTCAAAATGTATTTTTGAATGTGAATATGACGTCTTAAAATGTTGGAATCCGAAAAGGTTCAATCATGAAAGAGTGTTGGAGATGGAACAATATTTGGAGCAGTGCAAATATCTGGAGCAATACAATGATGATTATCTAGAGCAGTGCAAATAATAATGAAATCAATTGATAAAAACATTTAAACAAATTCATATTTATTTTAAAAAAATATTATTAACAATACATTTAATGAGTTAGAATACGCACATATTTTGTAATACCAAGAGGTTTGCATTGTTTTTTGAGCAGTGATGATTATTAACTTATCTTGGAATACATTTATTTGCAATGTTGTCCAATCATTTATGTAAACCATCTAATAAATATTTATTAATGAATTAGTTTAAAAATGAAGTTTTCAAAATGTAAGCAAAGTAGTTATTGTAGTATTTACATTAAATGATTTTAGTGAAAACTATTTAATATTTAATAAAAGAAGTTATTGTATGCAAGTGATGTTTTCATGTGAAATTTAGATGGAAACGTGTTACAATACCGATGGTGCAATGAATACGAAGACATCTTATTAGTTTTTCAAAGTAAATATATTATTTAAAAGTTCTGTAACTTTTTTTACAATTATTTTAAAGTTATTCAAATGTTCTTTAACATTTTTTCACCTCTTTAACACTTCTGTTTTTCATTAATTTATTAAAGAACTTAACAATTTAATTAATGGTTTTTTTGCAAAGTATATAATGTAATAAACTACAAATATTATAAGAACCGAAATAAAAAAGTACATATAAAGTATAAATATTAGAAGAAATTTAAATTATAAAGAACTTTTACATGCAAGCTTATTTTTTCACTTTCAACTTCAAAAAAACTTCATGGTGGTCCTCCACCTTTAGATGATGAAGGGCACATAACTTTTTTCTAGTCACCTCCTATCTTAACAGATGTTGGTCTTATGATCATGTTACATTGGACTTCGTCTATTGGTCCGTGGAGCACAACAGTTGAAACTCTATTGTTGCGAAAATAACTCACATAGTCTTTTTTCAAATACTACAAATACAAGTGAAAAGATATTACTTATTAATAAGGCATTTAAATTTAAATTAAAAAAATACAAAGATAAGAGATTAAGATATCTAACCAAGTGGATGGCTTGACAGTAATATGTCGACAATTTAACTTGAAAATGAAGTAACTTTGACATAGTTAGCAAATGACAGATTGCAATATTGTTTAGGAAGTTGGATTGTATTTTTGAGTCTAGAGAACATCTAGAGAAGTGGATTTTAAAAGAACAACTTCCAACATATTTTAAGACAAAAAATTTGTCTGACTTAGCCGCTTAGAAAGATCTTAAATGATCTCAGCCTTGGGAAATCATTGGATTGTGAATATGCATGTTGTATGTAACGTTGTGAACATTACAATTGTCATCAACAATGGTCCATTGTGAACTAATTTCCTTCCCACATCGTATTATGAACATTCAATCCATGTGTCCAAAATCCTTGACAAAGGAGCAAGTTGAGAAAAAGACAAAGTAATTAAAGATAAAATATAGAAATGTCAGGAAATATTATAAAACACACTTGGTCTTTGAGAAACATAGTAATGAATTTGCCAATAATTTTTGCATAAAGTATGGATTGTGGAGCGGCCATTAATTCCATTGTAAGATAAAAAATAGAGGGGTAATTAAGAAAATTGTTAATAAAGTGATAATGAAGAAGATTAGTAGTAGAAAAGAATTGGTCAGAAAAAAATTTGTCACAGAAGAAAAAGAAAATTGTTCAAGAAGAAAAGATCCGCCAAACTAAAAAACTTTGTACCTTTATTGTTGTCTTCAAAGAGTGAAAGCTTCAATCTTTATTGTGTTCTTTTAATATTCATAAGAAAACAAAAACATGAAAAAGTATTCAGATCTTGAAGAAGAAGAAGAAAAGGTCCGCCAGAGTAAAAAAACATTCATATCTTTATTATCGTCGTGAAAGAATGAAAGCTTCAAAGATTCAACCTTTATTGTGTTCTTAAAATATTTCATCCATCTCCCAAAAAACATTCATTCATCAGACAAAAAAAATATCAAAAAGTATTCAGATCTTAGAGAAGAAAAAATGATCCGCCATAGTAGAAAACTTTTGTACCTTTATTGTTGTCTTCAAAGAGTGTTCTTCAAATATTTCATCCATCTCCCAAAAAACATTCATTCATCAAAGGAAAAAACATCAAAAAATATTCAGATCTTAAAGAAGAAGAAAAGATCCGCCAAAGTAAAAAACTTTGTACCTTTATTGTCGTCTTCAAAGAGTGAAAGCTTCAATATTTATTGTGTTCTTTTAATATTCATAACCAAACAAAAACATGAAAAAGTATTCAGATCTTAAAGAAGAAGAAGAAAAGGTCCGCCAGAGTAAAAAAACATTCATACATTTATTGTCGTCGTGAAAGAATGAAAGCTTCAAAGATTCAACCTTTATTGTGTTCTTAAAATATTTCATCCATCTCCCAAAAAACATTCATTCATCAGAGAAAAAAATATCAAAAAGTATTCAGATCTTAGAGAAGAAAAAATGATCCGCCAGAGTAGAAAACTTTTGTACCTTTATTGTTGTCTTCAAAGAGTGTTCTTCAAATATTTCATCCGTCTCCCAAAAAATATTCATTCATCAAAGGAAGAAACATCAAAAAATATTTAGATCTTAAAGAAGAAGAAAAGATCCGCTAAAGTAAAAAACTTTGTACCTTTATTTTCATCTTCAAAGAGTGAAAGCTTCAATATTTATTGTGTTCTTTTAATATTCATAAGCAAACAAAAACATGAAAAAGTATTCAGATCTTAAAGAAGAAGAAGAAAAGGTCCGCCATAGTAAAAAAACATTCATACATTTATTGTCGTCGTGAAAGAATGAAAGCTTCAAAGATTCAACCTTTATTGTTTCCTTAAAATATTTCATCCATCTCCCAAACAACATTCATTCATCAGAGAAAAAAATATTAAAAAGTATTGAGATCTTCGAGAAGAAAAAATGATCCGCCATAGTAGAAAACTTTTGTACCTTTATTGTTGTCTTCAAAGAGTGTTCTTCAAATATTTCATCCATCTCCCAAAAAACATTCATTCATCAAAGGAAAAAACATCAAAAAATATTCAGATCTTAAAGAAGAAGAAAAGATCCGCCAAAGTAAAAAACTTTGTACCTTTATTGTCGTCTTCAAAGAGTGAAAGCTTCAATATTTATTGTGTTCTTTTAATATTCATAACCAAACAAAAACATGAAAAAGTATTCAGATCTTAAAGAAGAAGAAGAAAAGGTCCGCCAGAGTAAAAAAACATTCATACCTTTATTATCGTCGTTAAAGAATGAAAGCTTCAAAGATTCAACCTTTATTGTGTTCTTAAAATATTTCATCCATCTCCCAAAAAGCATTCATTCATCAGAGAAAAAAATATCAAAAAGTATTCAGATCTTAGAGAAGAAAAAATGATCCGCCAGAGTAGAAAACTTTTGTAGCTTTATTGTTGTCTTCAAAGAGTGTTCTTCAAATATTTCATCTGTCTCCCAAAAAACATTCATTCATCAAAGGAAAAAACATCAAAAAATATTCAGATCTTAAAGAAGAAGAAAAGATCCGCCAAAGTCAAAAACTTCGTACTCTTATTGTCGTCTTCACAGAGTGAAAGCTTCAATCTTTATTGTGTTCTTTTAATATTCATACGCAAACAAAAACATGAAAAAGTATTCAGATCTTGAAGAAGAAGAAAAGGTCTGCCAGAGTAAAAAAACATTCATACCTTTATTGTCGTCGTGAAAGAATGAAAGCTTCAAAGATTCAACCTTTATTGTTTTCTTAAAATATTTCATCCATCTCCCAAACAACATTCATTCATCAGAGAAAAAAATACTAAAAAGTATTGAGATCTTCGAGAAGAAAAAATGATCCGTTAGAGTAAAAAACTTTTGTACCTTTATTGTCGTCTTCAAAGAGTGTTCTTCAAATATTTCATCCATCTCCCAAAAAACATTCATTCATCAAAGGAAAAAACATCAAAAAATATTCAGATCTTAAAGAAGAAGAAAAGATCCGCCAAAGTAAAAAACTTTGTACCTTTATTGTCGTCTTCAAAGAGTGAAAGCTTCAATATTTATTGTGTTCTTTTAATATTCATAACCAAACAAAAACATGAAAAAGTATTCAGATCTTAAAGAAGAAGAAGAAAAGGTCCGCCAGAGTAAAAAAACATTCATAGATTTATTGTCGTCGTGAAAGAATGAAAGCTTCAAAGATTCAACCTTTATTGTGTTCTTAAAATATTTCATCCATCTCCCCAACAACATTCATTCATTTGAGAAAAAAATATCAAAAAGTATTCAGATCTTAGAGAAGAAAAAATGATCCGCCAGAGTAGAAAACTTTCGTACCTTTATTGTCGTCGTCAGAGAGTGTTCTTCAAATATTTCATCCATCTTCCAAAAAACTTTCATTCATCAGAGGAAAAAACATCAAAAAATATTCAGATCTTAAGGAAGATGAAAAAATCCGCCAAAGTCAAAAACTTCGTACCTTTATTATCGTCTTCAAAGAGTGAAAGCTTCAATCTTTATTGTGTTCTTTTAATATTCATATGCAAACAAAAACATGAAAAAGTATTCAGATCTTGAAGAAGAAGAAAAGGTCTGCCAGAGTAAAAAAACATTCATACCTTTATTGTCGTCGTGAAAGAATGAAAGCTTCAAAGATTCAACCTTTATTGTTTTCTTAAAATATTTCATCCATTTCCCAAACAACATTCATTCATTTGAGAAAAAAATATCAAAAAGTATTCAGATCTTAGAGAAGAAAAAATGATTCGCCATAGTAGAAAACTTTCGTACCTTTACTGTCGTCGTCAAAGAGTGTTCTTCAAATATTTCATCCATCTCCCAAAAAACATTCATTAGAGGAAAAAACATCAAAAAATATTCAGATCTTAAATAAGAAGAAAAGATCCACCAAAGTTAAAAACTTTGTACCTTTATTGTCGTCTTCAAAGAGTGAAAGCTTCAATCTTTATTGTGTTCTTTTAATATTCATAAGCAAACAAAAACAAGAAAAAGTATTCAGATCTTGAAGAAGAAGAAAAGGTCTGCAAGAGTAAAAAAAAATTCATACCTTTATTGTCGTCGTGAAAGAATGAAAGCTTCAAAGATTCAACCTTTATTGTGTTCTCAAAATATTTCATCCATCTCCCAAAAAACATTCATACATAGGAGGAAAAAACATCAAAAAATATTCAGATCTTAAAGAAGAAGAAAAGATCCGCCAAAGTCAAAAACTTCGCACCTTTATTGTCGTCTTCAAAGAGTGAAAGCTTCAATCTTTATTGTGATCTTTTAATATTCATAAGCAAACAAAAACCTGAAAAAGTATTCAGATCTTGAAGAAGAAGAAAAGGTCTGCCAGAGTAAAAAAACATTCATACCTTTATTGTCGTCGTGAAAGAATGAAAGCTTCAAAGATTCAACCTTTATTGTGTTCTTAAAATATTTCATCCATCTCCCAAAGAACATTCATTCATCAAAGAAAAAAATATAAAAAAGTATTCAGATCTTAGAGAAGAAAAAATGATCCACTAGAGTAGAAAACTTTCGTACCTTTATTGTCGTCGTCAAAGAGTGTTCTTCAAATATTCCATCCATCTCCCAAAAAAGATTCATACATCAGAGGAAAAAACATTAAAAAATATTCAGATCTTAAAGAAGAAGAAAAGATCCGCCAAAGTCAAAAACTTCGTACCTTTATTGTCGTCTTCAAAGAGTGAAAGCTTCAATCTTTATTGTGTTCTTTTAATATTCATATGCAAACAAAAACATGAAAAAGTATTCAGATCTTGAAGAAGAAGAAAAGGTCTGCCAGAGTAAAAAAACATTCATACCTTTATTGTCGTCGTGAAAGAATGAAAGCTTCAAAGATTCAACCTTTATTG
>Ga0214542_1002235_pt1 | contig 40139 bp, 16 predicted proteins | sample CNSS1metaG_FD_160096 | JGI IMG/M metagenome (GOLD analysis project Ga0214542, IMG submission 160096) | Root nodule microbial communities from cowpea collected in UCLA plant growth center, Los Angeles, California, USA - CNSS1 | ecosystem: Host-associated > Plants > Roots > Nodule | place: USA... | reverse complement strand
ATATATATATATATATATATATATATATATATATATATATATATATATATATATATATATATATATATATATATATATATATATATATATATATATATTTGGATTGAAATATTGAGCATGGACTCAAAACATATTTTGGATTAAAAACGATTGAGCACGAGGACTCAAAAATGATTTTTTTGGATTGAAATATTGAGCATGGGGACTAAAAAATCTAGTTCGTGTGAAATAAGGTGAGAGCCTTCGTGTGGTGTTTGAACCTTGACTTAGAGTGAGAGGATAATGTGTATATTGAATTTCATATTTTGGTATATTTTTATTATAAAGAAACTTGATTTGATGTCAAGATATGATCAATTTTAATATGGTGCGGTGACACATGTTATGCTTAATTTTTCTTTTTATCAATTACATGACGCATAATGTGCAAGACACGGGAAAGAGGTGTTACATGATCACACATGTCATGCTCAATTTTGCTTATGATCAATTGCATGATTCATGATGACAATGATTCATGTTTTGAACATTGGTATGTTAACACATGTTTTTTTTTCTTGCATGATGTATGGTTGTGCTTAATTTTGCTTCTAATCAATTGCATGATTCATGGTGACAATGATTCATGTTTTGAACATTGGAATGTTAACACATGTTATGTCTTTTTATTTTTTTTGAACTTGCATGATGCATGGTTATGCTCAATTTTGCTTCTGATCAATTCCATGATTCATGGTGACAATTGATGAGGCTCCTCCATCGCGGTACTCGCCGGAAAAGCTCTCCAATCGGTGTTCTACCAATCAAAACTCGCAGAGGCGAGGGGAAAACACAGCGGAAGACTCGATTATGGTGTTCAACACTCGGATTGCTCTCGTATCTCACTGGTTTGGTAACCTTAGGAGGAGAAATCCTCATCTAAAGGGAAATGGGAGCTAAGACGTACGGTGGGAGTGATCTCAACCGAACTAACATTCATCAAAAGCTGAAGATTACAAACGATGGCTTGCCTTTTATAGATGAAAAGGTAACCGAGAAAAAAAGAGATTAAAGTCGACTAACAATGTTTCCTAACGGCTAAAGGTTGGGGAAGAAATGTGAAACCCTAACGCTAACGTATGGAAGGCCGTGAATGGAAACCTAATCTAAAAGAAGAAGAAACACGTGAAGGAGGCCACGAAAAGGTTGAGTGAATCTCAACAACGTGAAATAACCCTAGCCGCTGTGAAGGTTTGCATGATGTTTGGCTGGCAGAGTGAAATGTGAAGATGGAAGAGTTGCACGTTCCGTGTTTGGTTGGTCACGCAAAGAAGTGGAAGAATTGGGCTCGTGTCGTGGTGTTGGTTGTAGTAGGATTACGGTGTTGGAAGCAGTTTCAACACAGGCCCCATAAAAGAGAAGGGCGCCTGATGCCTTAAATCACTATTGGCCATAGACACGGAATCCATAATGTTGGCTACAATAGCAAATTGGAGACTCCGCTTGATGCAATTGGGCTGCTATATGTAGGGCCAATTGTTGTTGCTGCTAAAGAATTTGTTGGCTGCTAGCGTGGAGGTGTGGAGGAGAATTGGGTCGCAGGCCCAATATCAATTGGCAGCTTGGAAAATGACTACAATTAACAAAAGACTAATTAGAATCAACCTTTATTTAATTAAAATAAAAGAAATTAAAAGGAAGGGGCCTAGGCGTTAGCCTAATGCTATAAGCCTTCTTGGGGTCACATCATCCCTTCCCTTTTGAAGAGGATTTGTCCTCAGATCAAGACGGTTGATAAAGCTCACAACAACCAATTATGGTTCCACCAGGATCAAAAATAAATTTGTAACATCCCTAAGGAATATTACTTAAATAAATAAGTAATTAAAGAAAAGAAATTAAAACGTCAAGATGTTATTATTCCCAAAACGTGGGAAAATTTAAAATGTTTAAACATCGCGACAAAACTATTAAAATCGTAGTATTAAAACTTTACAACTTCCGAAGTCCAAAACATAAATGATAACATAATGAAAATCCCTAGCTTTAATCCTAGCTAGCCCTCACTCCTTCGCTTGAGCATCCTCAGCATCACCTATATCAACATCTGCTCCCGTGTAACGAATCACACAATCATTGCCATATACAAACAAAAAGGGTGAGCTGATAAAAATAAAAGTAACATATATAATCACAGATTATAAATAAGACACCCATCTTAATTAACCTATTTAGTTCTTGGCCAAGACCTTAACCCCAAGACTTCTCAGTCTTCAAATCACACAAATGGTTAGCTTTGGACTCGAGAATATGATGCTCACACAAACCTGCCCGCTCGTGGTCCTGCCTCTACGAACCTCCCCGCTTGTAGTCCTGCTCTACGAACCTCCACGCTCGTAGTCCTGCTCCACGGACCTACCCGTCCGTAGTCCAACACATGTGATCCATCAGTCACGTACCTCCCCGCACGCAACATCTCTCAAGCGTGAGCACGGAACATACAAACCTACCTCGCTCGTATCCCCATGCGAGAGTAACTGGATATGAACCTCCCTACGCATACCATCACATGTTAACCACCATCCATGAACCTACCCGCTCATGGCACAACATCTCCCGATCCAAGCATAACATCATTGCTTTAAAATGCAACACATACACAAGTCATAGTCTGTTGGATTTTCGCCCGGTGCAGCACCAAGCGCCGCCAGGCAAAACTGGTCCAGACCGCCCGGTGGTTCACTCCTCACCGCTTGGCGCCAGGTTAGTTCAACCTTCTTTGTTGAACATCGTCTGCCTGGTGGGTCACGCCTTGCCGCCAGGCGCTACACAATGCAGGTACTTCCCTGGATGTTATATCGCCTGGCGCACCTACCCGTGCCACCAGGTGCTATATGAGTAGCGTATTCCTACTGGTTTTTAGCATCCAAACTAATTAAAAACTTATGATTATATGTACACCTAAGTGTCTAGATGTGTCCTCTTTGATCCAGATAAGATTATTAGCATTAAGCTACCCCTCTATGATTCATGAACCCACGCCTTAAAATTTCCAATTCCTCTATTCCAAATCTCTAGTTTACCAATTGAACAATTATTATATAAGAATTCAGTCAAGTTTATGGCAGCACCTACCAACCTAGTAAGCGTACAATTCACATATCATAATTCTACTGGTCGGAAATAATATCAGAACATGTGCCTAACATATTTAACTTCCACTATGCAAACCATAAGTTATGTTCACCCCCAATATTGCGAAATCACACATCATCCCACCATTCATAGAAATCACGAAGGACACACAACCCCATATATCATGATCACCAAGTACCCTGTACACATAAGTAATGAACTATGTTTCCAAAGCCTGCATCATTTCTATTAGAAGCATTCTTCCTCCTACTTACTCTTCCCTTTAATATTATTTCTCACTCACATACAAGACTATCCGCCACCGGATTCTCCTCATTAATCCTTTCCATTCCCGGCTTTAATACACCCTTCTCATCACCTTACCTCTAATAATTTCCCCATAACTCAATTCACTAGCTCTCTCTCTCTCTCAATCACAGACCCCGAAATTCTAGGCGGCACATCAGTTCCTAGGAAAACCAGGTTCCTCTATGCCATGGAATACCATTTTGTTAACCCACCAAAACCAGTATGTCATGCACAGTCTAGTAGTTCACGATCATTACAATTCCAGGCGTATAATCAACTAATGACATCATATAAATCCAACCCTAACGAAATTGATTCCTCTTTTCCTTAGTTCTAATTCTTTCATAAGTTTTAACCTACTCGTCTCATACTCACGTTCATGATTTAATTATCCCCACATCATAACTATGATGACACAATGTCAACACACAATTTCACAAGAATAGCCATCTAAATGAAGAGTCATAGCATCACAATTCACGAAACATAACCCAAAACAAAAGCGATCACGAAGCGACGCCTAGCAGACCCACCTTGGCCGCCAGGCGGATGGTAACAGAACCCATAAAACTGGACAACAAAGAGGCATTTCCTGGCGGCATATTCATGACCAACAGGCGGTTTCTGGGTAAAAGTCCAGAAACCACGAAAAACAGTGTCAGAATGGGGAAAAGTTCATGCAATTGTACTTGGCAGACCATAATCATTCAAATACGAAATAAACACATAAGAGACAACTTCCCTTACCTGAAATCCTTACTCTAAAATTGAATTCTTAATGTGTCTCTAACCCAAAACCTCTCTTAGCCTTCTTTTGCACTCCAACAACGTTCTTCAGTCTCACCACTCCTTGCAATCAGTATTACTCTTCTGGAAATTTCGTGCCTAGCCCTTACACGAAATTGCAGCACCCTTTTCTTCTTTAATTAGCCCTCTCTCTCTTACTTACTACCCTAATTGAGTGTGCTTAATGCTAAAACGAAAATTACCTTTAAGTGCCATGTTAATAGCTAATCATGAACCATTATTTGGTTGTTTCTAGCCCATTAGGCTGCCTCCCTATACAACTAGGGTTTCTACGTCTCTTCAATACCATGCAAAAGAAATTTGCCAAAAAGAAAATTAGTTTTGTTCTTAGCAAGGTTTGAATCCACAACCCAACAATTACCAAGTCAAATGCACAACCAATTCATATTTGTGATAATTCCTACAATTTTAGGATTTTATTATCACGTCTAGCATTCAAGTATATCATCAAAATAATGCATAAATTAAATTAAAATAAAACACAATTAGCATACTTAGGACTTGAACACAAGCCCTCTCACACAATTAAGTACTCTCAACCACTTGAGCTAGTACTTTTCCACATCATAGCTCTCTACATTAAATGCCTTAAAGGCTTCTATTACCCGCATTTATTAAATAATTATTTAATTAACTATTTCATTTTCTTAGGTCTTACAAAATCTGTAATAATCATCAAACAAAATAACATTAAAATTATAATGACCATGCAGTAAACTTGATTGGGAAATTTGTGAAAGTGGCTTACAAATTTTGAAAAAGTTGGTATTAGGCCCACTTCACAAAAATAATGGCTCACACTTTGATGAAGATGATATTTGAAAAAAAATTTAGAGTCAAAGTGTGTGTTTGCACAAGATGTGGAGGAGGATGAAATAAGGGAATGAGATGGGAAACAAAATGTTGGAGAGAAAAACAACTTGAAAGATTTAATGAGAAAGTGAATAGAGTTTAAAGATGGAAGAACTCCCTTTGAAAATTGGAACTTAATGGAAGGGATTAGTGAAGGATGGAACACCAAATCCTTAACAATGAGTTCCCTTTTTTCCTTTTGAAATGAGCTTTAACTCAACCACTTGAGATTGTATTAGCTCACTCTCTTGTCTTATGTTCTCTCTTTCCTCTAATTCTTTTCTCTCATTCGTTTCTTTGGCTTTTCTTAGACTCTCCTCTCTAGCCTTTTCTTCCACATCTCGTTTCTTCCTCTCTTTTATCTCTTGTTCCTCTTGTTCTCTTTGAGCGCAAAGCTTCTCAAACTGTTCTTTTTCTCTCTTCTTTTCATACTCGTGAAGCTTTTCAAGTTTTGCTTGCTCTCTCTTATATTTTTCTCTCTTTCTTTGTTCCCTCAAGAGCAAGTCCAAATTGTGCTTAAAATCTTTTTCTAGTCTAGAAAACGTAGCAATGTTTTGGATGAATGCATCCCCAATGTCAATGAAGTCTTATATCCTAGCTTGTTGCTCTTTTGTGATCCTAAATGAAGGGGGAATGAAATGTTTCCACATGCATGTTTTTAATTCATAAAATGTATTGATGCATGATTTTATCCCCTTTTTCACTTTATATTGCCTCTCTGGCCACCAATCAAATGCACGTTCTACAAACCTAGAAGTAACATGCCTAAGAATGTCTATTTGACTATACTTAGTAAACATTGTTGCACCAATTTCTCAGTATCCCACATCCAATCTCTAAATGATATTGGTCCTATATCTTCCCCAAAGAATGGAATGTCACTATGAATGGTATGATGTAACTCATAACTACGATTATGCCTACCTAAATGCACACTACTATGCCCATCTAAATGCATACAGCTAGAAGAAGAAAAACTCATGTTACAAACAATTTTTTTTGAAACACTTTTATCCAAACAAATTTGCACAAAAGAATGTACGAATTCGTAAAGAGAAAATCGAGTGAAAATAGTCTAGAAATACTCCCAGGAAAGGGAGGTGAGTCTCTTTTACAAGCTTAGAAACCAAGTCTTTCATAGCCAGAGATTTCTAAACAACTTTCACAAAAAATTCTCAATAAAATTCTAGAGAAAACAGATTGTGTGAAAATAATTTTGCAAAGTGTGTGGACCAAATAAAACCTAAAGACCAAAAGAAGGTCAACTAGGTGTTAAACACATAGCACATAGATATCACGGTGACCTAAAAAATAGAAACAATCAAACAAATCACACAAAACTTGGACATTGAAAACATAAAACATAAAGACTAAAAACATAAACTAGACGAAAATCCTAAGTAAAAATTCAAATGGCCTTTGGAACCCCTTGAGTCTCACACTACACGTTTAAAAACTATTACAAACCAAGCTAGGTTGGGATTGCTCTAAAGCATTTTCCCACCTAAGCCAAATGAAAAGAAAAAACTGAAATAAAGAACATTTACAACCCCAAAGTACTGTGACATGAAAACATCAATACAAAAGAAAATAATTAAGCTATGTCTCTCAAGCTCTCGGTCCAACCTCCAAATATGTCACCCTCAAGTGTTTGCACTCCTCCTTAAAGGTCCCAGCTCACTCCTTTTTCTTCTCGGTGTCCACTAAATTTATTTTTCCTCACCACAGTTGCACCTTTCATAAAGGTGATCACCTACAAGGCTACCAAAAATAGTGAGTTTCAATCCAAATGAACCAAGAGCAAATGAGCAGTGAGCAGTCAGTCACTTTTGAGAGTAAAAAGCAAAAAACAATAAAAGTTCAAATTTGAGGTAAGGACAACATCAAGTGATGGATTTAATGACAAACTCAATGGAGAGCCAATAAAGACAAACAAGAAAATAAGCTAACCAATAAAGAAGGCACACAAAAGGAACCTATGGAATGTATCTAGAATTTGATGAACAAAGCTAAAATCAAACAAAGACTCAAAACAAGTTGAATCAAGGGCATATGCAATTGACATTGAAAAGAGAAGTATTCAATTGCGGAACTGTGCAAATCAACTTGTATTTTGTTGAAACAAATAATGTGTTCAAATTCAATCAAGACTGAATCACTCTCTTTCAGATGCTTTTTCTCATTATACATTCTTTTTCCACTGATTTCTTTCTCCTTTTCTTTTCAGCTCTCAAAGATTTTAAACACAACTGACACAGTGCCAATGTGCTACTGCTAAATCAATGATCAAATGCATATAACAGAGTTCAAAGGTGATTCAACTTAAAAACAATGGAAACAGACATACAAGAAAGGAATCCATCGGCCAATAGATATAACTCAACAGTATACAGCAAAATTGCGTAAACTAGAATCCAGTTAATATGACACAGATTGCAACAAGAATCAACAAAGAAATGCACAACTAGTGTAGTGAACTAGCAGAATTATACATCAAAGTTCACAGAAATTGTGCCAACACAATCAAAGCAAAAAAATGAAACTGCAGATATATGACAGATGCACAGTCTAGGCCAATCACAGATACAAAAACAATTGTGATATAGCAAATAGAAGTGAGCAAAATAGATTTAATGTCGAATAACTGGAAACTGTTCAAACAAGAAAAGCACATAGCCAATCAGCCAAGATTTTTCCAATTAACAAACTGAAATACTTTTTCCACACATATCAACTAATGAATTGGAAACAGAAATGGCCAAAAACTAAGTCACTCAACCATAACAGATAGGTATGATTTAGCCAAAATAGAACGGTCAAGGGTGAAGTCTGCATAGCAGATTGTATCCACAAAGATAGTTAATCCAGAATGCACCAACACAAAATTATAGGGCAAAACTGAATTTGTTACACAACAGTAAGTATCCACTGTAAGCCAAAACGCAAAGAAGGATCAACAGGATTTTACTTCAAATAGATGGATACGACTCTATGTAGAGCACTCAAAAATCAATCACGAGATAGGACTCATTTGTTGAAAACAAAGTATTCAAGAACAAAGTGCTAACATAGCCTATGCCTTCACATGACCAAACTTGCATTTCCACACATAAAGTCTGATATGACTTAGATTACCGTGATGGAATGCGATTGAGGTGTGTCGGTCACAGCAATCCTTGGACAACAATTTTAATTTCAAGAAAGCAACAAATTCAAAGTGAAATAGAAACGCAAATGCACTTGGACAGGAAATGGAATTCAACAACAGAACAAAGCAATCAGTAGCAAACTTAGCAGAAGTAAACAGGAACAACTAGAATCATACACTGTAGAACAATCGCCAATGATCTAATAGTAATTAAGGAACTCCACAAAACACAGACGCAGACACAAGACTAAACATATTACAAATGAAAAGTAGAACAACACACAAAAAGTAGAGACAAATCTATGGAATCAATGACATATAAAACGAATTACACAAACTGATGACAAAATACGAGATTATAAAACTGAAAGCTAGGTAAGCAAATTGAAAGTAAAACCTATTTGACATGCATTGGAGCGGCAGATTCAACAATCTATACATTTCATCGTAGTATTGATTCAGACAAATCAGAACAAGCAAACTTGAATCAATTTCAGCAAGAAAAACATCAAGAGCACGAAATCAACGGAGAATCATACTCAAATAATCACGAACAAGATGGAATCGAACATATAAAGAGAAAAATAGTAAAGATAAGGGTCGAATACTTAGCTTTGAAGACATCCGAGAACCGAGTGGCTCTGAATACCACTTGATGAGGCTCCTCCGTCGCAGTACTCGCCGGAAAATCTCTCCAATCGGCGTTCCACCGATCAAAACTCGCAAAGGCGAGGGGAAAACACAACAGAAGACTCAGTTATGGTGTTCAACATTCGAATTGCTCTCGTATCTCACTGGTTTGGTAACCCTAGGAGGAGAAATCCTCATCTAAAGGGAAACGGGAGCTAAGACAAACAGTGGGAGTGATCTCAACCGAACTAACATTCATCAAAAGCTGAAGATTACAAATGACGGCTTGCCTTTTATAGATGAAAAGGCAACCGAGAAAAACAGATATTAAAGCTGTCTAACAATGTTTCCTAACGGCTAAAGGTTGGGGAAGAAATGTGAAACCCTAACGCTAACGTATGGAAGGCCGTGAACGGAAACCTAATCTAAAGGAAGAAGAAACGTGTGAAGGAGGCCACAAAAAGGTTGAGTGAATCTCAACAGCGTGAAATAACCCTAGCCGTTGTGAAGGTTTGCGTGATGTTTGGCTGGCAGAGTGAAATGTGAAGAGGAGAGTTGTGTGTTCCGTGTTTGGTTGGTCACGCAAATAAGTGGTAGAATTGGGCTCGTGTCGTGGTGTTGGCTGCAGCAGGATTGTGGTGCTGGAAGTAGTTTCAGTGCAGGCCCAATAAAAGAGAAGGGCGCATGATGCCTTAAATCACTATTGGCCACAGACACGGAATCCATAATGTTGGCTGCAACAGCAAATTAGAGACTGCTTGATGCAATTAGGCTGCTATATGCAGGCCCAATTGTCGCTGCTGCTAAAGAATTTGTTGGCTGCTAGCATGGAGGTGTGGAGGAGAATTGGGTCGCAGGCCCAATATCAATTGGCAGCTTGGAAAATGACTACTATTAACAAAACAAGACTAATTAGAATTGTACCACACCTAGCCAAACTCGACCATATAAGCAAACAATGCATATATCAAGGCAGCCAAACTCGACCATATAAGCAAACAATGCATATATCAAGGCAGCCAAACTCGACCATATAAGCTGGGTGGCCCGATGATCTAGAGGCATGACGGCCCATACTGCACGATTGTGCCGTCAAGTTCGTCAATATGGCCCGGTCCAACTTGTCTAGGTCATTGGCCTAATGCTCTAGATGGGTCCGACGACCCGAACGGGCCCGACGACCTGGACAAGCACGACAATTCAGACAGGGCCGAATATCTAGACAGGTTTGAGTACCCAGACGGGTCCAAATACCCAAATGAGCCCGTACACCCAGACGAGCCCAAAGACCCGAACGGGTCCAACGACTAGGATGGCCCGAGGACCCGAACGGGCCCAAGGACCCAGACGTGCCCGACGACTCGACACGTTCGACGACCCGGACGTGCCCGATGACCTAGACGACTTGGACACGTTCGACGACCTGGACATGCCTGATGACCTAGACGGGCCCAAGGCTCGAACGGGCCCGACAACTCGTACAGGCCCTTTCAAATCGTCAGGCCCGTCCGGATAGTCTGGGTCGTACGAGTCCTTGGGCCCGTCTAGATCGTCGAGACTGTCTATGTCATCGGGCCCGTCCGGGTCATCGTTCATGTCCGGGTCGTTGGGCTCGTTCGGGTCGTCGGGCCGGTCCAGGTCGTCGGGCTCGTCCGGGTTGTAGAGCCTGTCTGCATCATCCTGCACTTCCGGGTCGTCGGGCCCAATGATTTGGAAGGGTCCATCCTGGTCGTCGAGCTCGTTTGGGTCGTCGGGCTCATCCGGGTTGTTTGGCCCGTCTAGGTCGTTAGGCCCGTCCGGGTCATCGGGCTCATCCGGGTTGTCTGGCCCGTCTAGGTCATTAGGCCCGTCCGGGCCATCGGGTCCGTCTAGATTGTCGGGCCCATTTGGGTCGTCAAACTTGTCTGGGTCATCGTGCCCGTTTGGGTCGTCGGGCCCATCCAGTTCGCTGGGCCCGTCTGGGTCGTCGGACACGTTCAGGTCGTTAGGCCCGTTTGGGTCATCGGGCACGTTCGGATCGTCGGGCACGTCCATGTCATCGTGCTCGTTCGGATCATCTAGAATGTGAGGTTGAGTGGGAAAAATTTCAAATTCCACCTATTTTGAGGGTATTTGAATTTATACTAATTTAGCTAATTGAAATCCTTCAAAAAACTGCTTGCATTTGAAATGCTTTTTAATTTCTCTATCCAAACAAAGCATTTCATTACAAAGAAATCTAAATTCTTCAAAAAAATGAATTGCTTTATTAAAATACTCTATCCAAACACACTCTTAGTGTTTCTTTATTGTGATATTACAAATCCAGCCATGACCGTCACTTATAATTTTGTAATTTAATTTTTTCGAACGTAAATTAAAATATTTTAATGTATTAAACAAAGTATAAGTTTATTCTATCTAACTTTAACTTCGTTTTTGAACTTTAACTTTTCGCATACGTACGTTTATTATTACATTGATATAAAAATGTCAATTGCAACAAACATGAGTATAAAAAACAAATGGCATTATACAAATATATGCTTATTTGACTATATAAGATTAAATTATATATCTATTCAATTTATATATTGCAATATCAAGTGGCCTGTAAGTACAAATATCACCAAAATATAGGCAATCATAAAACATCCATATAGAATATTACCACTATACATCTTCCCAAATTTAAGTTTGTAATATGTCACAAAATGAATCATGTTCAAAATCCCGCTACTGATATGGATTCTACCCACCTCATTTCTCTTAGTCCTACAATAGCATACATGTCTCTTAGGGTCTATTAATTTCACTTACCCAGGTTCAAATTCCTTACCCCAACTATATCCCAGAATTTGAAAATCCAAACTATCCAGCATACGAACAAAATTAATACACTGAGTTAGCCAAATTAACAATATTTTACCAACCAAGTATGATGAAACTGAATTGATCATCAAAACCAACCATATACCTTATTGATCTGCAACGAAGTAGTGAAGCAATGGAAGAAACCAATCCTCTCTCCCTTATTGGCCATGAGTACCTCTCGCATCTGCTCCCATCAATAAATTGATGATCGTCGCAAAAGTAGAAGGATAACATACAAGGCATTCAAACAAGAAAGGGTAAGCTAGAGCCAAAAAGATTCCATCAATACAGTCAGATATATTTTCACAGTCCAATGCACACATATCAACCAAGCATGTCATGACTTCTCAAACAATACACTAAGACTCGACTCGACTCATCCGGATACATATAACCTGGTCGGATTCAACGGATGCTTGCACTTGTGGTGGATACCTCTGCTCACCCCCGAGCTGTATGTTACAAGTGTTACAATGAATCAATTCCCTCACACACAAGGTTAGCCCTTAATGAGTTTCAGGCCTCCTGCTACTCTCACCATAGGAGTCAGTCCGCTTTAAGTGAGACTAACTGACTCCTTAGAGTGTCAGGATGCAATCCTTACCAAGTTATATAGATGGGGCACCACCATGGACACCCACTAACAGGGGTCATGGAATTACGTCCCGACTACTGAAGCACGACCTTGAGAATCTCACCAAGAGATCCCAAGGATTACGCACTGACACGGACCAAATTATGTTCACACAACCAAGTAATATTTAGCATGCATGTATATATATCATGCCAACCCTTATAACCAATCCTCTTTCGTGTTCCAGGTCAAATCCATACCAACTTGTCGTACTCCACCCATGAATATAGGGTTTCAACTCATCTCATTACCATGTCACATTCATAACCAACCAATCTCATATTCATCACATGACAAGAATTTATACAAGTTCATCATTCACAACTCACACACCCTCCCATTTCATGCATATTCATTCATTTCATACTTTGGCATAGCAATACAACCAAGCATGTATTTAATACCCAAAACAAAGATTGAAACAGTACCCACACATCCTCTCGCCCAACTATCGCTTAGGCTAGAAGCCCTCGCTCAGGCGAGAGGGGTTCCCTCGCTCAAGCGACAGGCCCTCACGTAGGCGAGATCGCAACAGAGGTAAATGGAGTGTTTCTCACGTACTCGCTTAGGCGAGCCCTCCCTCGCCTGAGCAAGCCCACTCCTCGCCCAAAAATGAGGTCCCTCGCCTGCGCTGCAGCTGCAGCGACCCAACCTCGAACTCCCACGCGAGCTCGCTTAGGCAAGCGTCTCTCGCCTGAGCGAGATAGCACCTTGCTCAAAACTAAGACCCTCCGCCTGAGCGAGAGCTCGAGCACGAGCCGGGGTTGGTTCTCTGCAAGTCTTGCTTAGGCGAGACCAAGTCGCTTGGGCGAGAATAACAGGTCACGCCATTGTTCATCCTGCATCAGCTATATTTCCATACCCAATAATATTTCCAACCATCTCATACGTTCACAACAACATGCAATTTCAACCAATCACGATACTAACACACAACCACAGAAAATGCATCACACAAATAGAGGGTTCTAGCTTCCCTTACTTGGAAATAAGCTAGTAGGATATCCCGACGCGCCCCCGACACAGAACGTAAGAACGCAGCAGCTCTAGGAACGAAATAAGTGGCTGGAAGGAAACCAAGAAATAGAGCAGAACGGGTTATTGAAATGAGTCTCAAGGGAACGCCACTATAGAGTTAGAGGAAGGCTACTACGAGTTCAGGAACAACTTACATGGAGTGGAAAAGTCGAAGTTCGCTTGGAGAGGGTTGACGGCTAACCCTAGCAGAGCTCTGAAACGGAAGGGAGGCAGTGTTTAGGTTCAGATTGCCAAAGTGAGGCTGAAAGGAAAATCCTAGCAGCTTTAAGGCCTTAGCACCCTATGGGCCAGCCTTTAGGCCCAACAGATTAAGGCCAACCCTTAAGCATTAGGGCAAAAAAATGAAACTGGCCTTACATTTTTAATCTCTAATTGCATTAAATGTTTTTGTTGATGATACAATTTTAACTAGAAATCTATATTTGTTGATGTCGAACATTGAATTTCTGTTTTATTGCTTTCTCAAAATTGTGAAACGATAATTTGAAAGATGATGTTGATATATGAAATAGTTAGTATTACTTGATTGAATATATTTATTTATCTTAAAAGGAATATTATAAATTAAAAAAGATTAAATATTTTATAGAAATAGAACTGGAAAAACAAAATTATACAATTAATGTATCGTTTCTCGTATATTAATGAGATATAGATTGGTTTCTCGTATTTGTTCAATAACTATTAATTAACTTATGAGTATTGATATTAAACACACTACCACTTAAACCGTTCAAAAAACAATTTTTTATTTAATTAGGATCTAAAATGCTAAGTAATTATTTTCTGACAAAAGTCATGGAAGTTCTGTTGAATGATTAACTTTAATTTTCTTAAAAAATATATAAAAGAAAATGAGTTAAAAATTATATAAAATTACAAAAAAAATTATCGTTCAATTCATCTCAACTTCTATTGTCTAATTAAGATTACATGTGGTCATTCTAAATGAAACAAAAAAAAATTAGATAAAAATAAATAGAGGAACTAAATTGAGATTTTGTTATAAAGATGGGACCAAGACATGATTAAATCTTTGTTTTTTGTTTTTCCAATATTTTTAAGTTGGGACCAAGAAATTGAGATTTTTAAGATATAAATAGAGGAACTAAAAATTAGCTACCTAAGCTTTGTCTACCAAACTAACTTAATTACTAAATTGTTCTCTAATTAATTAATGACAAATTTAGTGATCGATTATAATTTTTTATTTATATTAGTGTTTTAAGATAATCCCAGAATAATGAGGTAATTACTGCTAAAGGTCGGTAATGGTTAATAATGCACTATTCAATTTTATGGTATGTTTTGCTAATTGGTAGTGTATGTAGTTTGTAACAGGTTGTACACATAAGTTAGAAAAGTACTTCTATGTAGTTCTTGAACAATGTGTAGATGACAGCCACAAAATTGATTGTCATGTTCCAACCTCCAGTGACAACCAAATTGTAAGTATTGATATGATTTCTATTTTTATTATTTGCTAATTTTGACTGTATGTATTTCATCATACAGATTGCAGATTTTAGCTCGAAAAGCACATGTGATTTAAGTGTTGATACTAATAGATTATTGTAAGTATTTACCATAATTAAATTTGGTTATTTATACCAATAGTTCTACTTCTAATATTTTCACAGTTTTCATATTTATAAAATGCACATTTGTGCTTATGTAGAATAATCTCTCAGGTACAACAGACCATGATCCTCATTCATAAGTTTATAGAACACCTGTAAAAAGATTGTCCACTGAATCGACCAATGATGATGACATGTCACAGGAGGAACAATCAAGACAATTATCAACTACTAAGATGACCAAAGTGATAAGAAGGAGAAATGAATATTGACGAATCTGTAAATCAGTTTTGTATATAAGTAGTGCACTGTTTTGGAAGCTTTAACTTATAAGGACTTCATAATGTTTACCCTTTTGGAAGCTTCTGTTTTGTATATATAAGTACTTGCGTTGAAAAATTTAACATTTTAGAAGGTTTAAATTATATAAGTAGTGAAGCTTTAAATTGTTATTCCTCATTAATAGTTTAGTACTTGTATGCAACCTTTTCTATTACAGGTCTCATTAATACTAATGCTGGTCTAATCTAATATTTGTACATGAATCTTTTCTTTGTTTTCCTAAATCAATTTTATACTCAGAACATTTGATGTAGTATTATATAAAAAGCTATTGTGATTTATAAACCCAACATGACAAACAGTAAAACTGGAAGTCATTGATTTGTTGTGAGAGTACTCTCTAGAAAAGTTTCCCAACTAAGAAATAGAATTGGTAGCATTTGTTTTCAGCCCTTTGCCTTTCGGTTGTTGTTATATTTTGGATACTTCTACATTTTTTTTTTATTATAAGTCTTTCACAATTTGAAATAAGTAAAGACTAAATAATTTAAATTGTCTGATTTGTTAATTTTAACTTTCATGTTTTTTTTAATATTAATTAATTTTATATTATTGTTTCTTTACTAATTCCTTTAGTGTTTCTTTATAGTGATATTACAAATCCAGCCATGATGTCTACTGTCACTTATATAATTTTGAAATTTAATTTTTTCGAACGTAAATTAGAATATTTTAATGTATTAAACAAAGTATAAGTTTATTCTATCTAACTTTAACTTCGTTTTTGAACTTCAACTTTTCGCATACATACGTTTATTGTTACATTGATATAAAAATGTCAATTGCAACAAACATGAGTATAAAAAACAAATGCCATTATATAAATATATGCTTATTTGACTATATAAGATTAAATTATATATCTATTCAATTTATATATTGCAATATCAAGTGGCCTGTAAGTACAAATATCACCAAAATATAGGCAATCATAAAACATCCATATAGAATATTACCACTATACATCTTCCCAAATTTAAGTTTGTAATATGTCACAAAATAATCATGTTCAAAATCCCGCTGTAACACCCCCGGATCCTCTTGGGCTTACCAGGCATCCCACCTGCCACCCTCAAACCGGTTGTGTTAGGTCTGCAGCCCAATACACCCCAACCCATCACCCTTCTCTGTCCATTCATACTGAGTATGTTGTTGCCAGTGGGAATCGAACCCCCAACCTGACCTTTAACACCTCTGGCTTAGCACAACTGGTAGCATCTGCTGGTGAGCCAGAGGTGTTAAAGGTCAGGTTGGGGGTTCGATTCCCACTGGCAACAACCCACCCAGTATGAATGGACGGAGAAGGGTGAGGGGTTGGGGTGCATCGGGCTATAGTAACCTGACAGCCTCTGGGACCCGATGAGGGGTAGCCACAGGGATGTTACACCCGCTACTGATATGGATTCTACCCACCTCATTTCTCTTAGTCCTACAATAGCATACATGCCTCTTAGGGTCTATTAATTTCACTTTCCCAAGTTCAAATTCCTTACCCCAACTATATTCCAGAATTCGAAAATCCAAACTATCCAGCATACGAACAAAATTAATACACTGAGTTAGCCAAATTAACAATATTTTACCAACCAAGTATGATGAAACTGAATTGATCATCAATATTTCTAAAAATAACGTTTTTTGGTATATATTGAGTCACTTCTTAATAAAAGAAATTATTCACTGGAAATCTAAAAAAGTTCAGTATTTAATTACTACTAATTAGTTTATCAATTTTTTTGTTAAACATGCCTTTATAAAATGGGCAGTGAGAAAAATTAAAATAATATAATTTAAAAAATATAGAATATTACAAAATTTATGTGGTATAATTTTTAAGTAGAGAAGTTACGTACTTTTTTTTTGTCAGTAAAAGGACACTCTTCACTTAATGAATAAAATATTTTTATTTGTTAAATGATACAATTATTCAATTAGAAGTTAACACAAAAGCTAGTTATAAAATATATTTTATTTTTATATAACAATATAGATATATGTAATTGATATAGGCTTTATTTTAATTTTGATAATGTAATTTAAAAATTTTGTAAGTTTGGCTCTGATAATTTTTTGAGTAATTTTTTATTTATGTTTTAATCTTTAATTATACGTAGTTTTGTTGTTGTTTAGTTTTAAAAACGCTTGTTATTGTCCTTAATGTTAACCAATGTGTTTGGCTGTATAATGTTTTAGTTTATAGTGTTTTTGTTCGAAGAAGCTTAACAAATGTAACTTTAAAACTGAGTTGATTTACTTCTTTGAAAACATATTTGGTTTGTAGTTTTACTGGGCAGGCAAACTTTTGGATATGTGAAAAAATCTTGATGACTTTGATAGACTTCGATATGATGCTCCTAAAGGTTGAAATATAGAAAAATATCCACTTACAAAAAGACTCTTTGACGTTTAAGTCAATAAGAGAGATATGATCTTTAAAGTATGAGAATATGTGTTTTCTTGAAGATATAAGGTTTTTGAGCCCATAGGTCTAAGCGATAAAACTAGTAATGAGATATTGAATAATATTAGTAAAATAACGACTTACCTCAATTAAATAATAACAATAATAATAATATTCTGCCAACATATTTCTTATACCAAATATTCTGTAAATATATGATATTAAAGAATATCATGATGTAATCATACTACTGATATTTGTCATAGATAGTGTTAATATGAGAATATTCACTCTTATGGGTGTATCTTATAATATCTCTATATTATTGAGGCTTAATGGGCCTTGTTGGACCGCATTATTGGACCGAGTAGGTACAATTTCATATATTGACACAACGACTCTCTTTATGTTATAACAGGTAGTAACATGCAAAGTAAAAGAGTAGAGAGTACACTTACTAATTTTAATTTGATTCATTTAATAATAAACTAATGAGTTCCACTAAGTAGACTAATGTTGCGAAATATAATTTGAATATTCTTTGGGCTCATAGCCACTCTTGATTAACCCCTAGAGTACTCTTTTGATAAGGTACTATTGGCTCAATCAAATATTCTTTTTCAAATCACTCTTGGATCAATCTAGGGTATTCTTTTGGCTTTCAACCACTCATAACTGAATTCATTAAAGTATTATTTCCATAAACTTCTTTCCAAAAGCCACTCGTGGCTTAACCAAATATTATTTTACATGCCACTTGTGGCTTAAATGAGTGTTCTTTGTGTAAGGAATTGGGAAAATACGAAGTGTAGAAGTAGGAGGGGCATGCTTGTAAGAATGTATATGATTTTGGTTTAGATATTGGGAAATGGTATTTTGAGAATGTTTGGTATGACAAACTTTGACAAACAATTATTTTTTTAGAAAAATCCCAAAATTTTATTACTTTATTTTTATAAATTTCATAAAAAATAAAAAAGTTATTAAATTTAGTACCATTGACAACTTTGTCAGAGAATTTGTTTGTGAAAAAATCAATTTTGTTAGATATTAGAGGAAAAAACGGGTGGTCCAGTCAATTTAGTCCCATCACGTCATTGGTCTTGACTTGTCTAGTGACAGGAGTTGATGGATTTACCTGCCAAATTTTTTTATCTTTTTAAATTTTACGCACACATAATTTCATAATTTTTTATTAAAGTGGACCACTTTTTTTAATTTAGTAAATTCAATATACCTTGTCAAACATTACTTAATGAAATACACTGTTTTACTATATATGGTACAAATTTGTTTCTCGGACAAACAAAAATACAATGTGATTTTTTTTTCCAGAATCCCTACTGGAATTTGGCTCCCTGAGAGACGAACTATGAGCAAGTTTTTTTTTCTTCTAATTTTAGAAAGTTAAAAAAAATTAAAAATTATTTTTGTTTATTAAAATTTTAAAATTTTTTATTTATTAAAAGTAGTTTATTATAAATTTAAAATTTCGTTGTTGTGACAGGTGAATTTGAAACTAAAAAAATATATTCAATTTAATTTTTATAAATAAGTAAGGAGTAAACAATTTGAAAAATAAAAATATTAAATAAGATAATATAAATATGTATGGAAATTATGATAATAGAAAATTTATGATAATAATATACTATAATGATCGTCGTGTAACACCCCATTTAATTAATAGTCGTAATTAAAGGAAGTGTCACAACAAAATAGTAGAGTAGCACAATCTTAAAGTTTCCACAAAACGCCTTACGATGAACCAAGGCATACAATGATATCGAACCAAACAAATACAGAAATTTAACTGAAACGAACTGGAAGTTTAAAGGACAACCAATACATGGGTCGTGGCCCTAAAAGAAGACAACAAGACAACAAACAGGGTAAGCTAGAGCAAAACAGTTCATCAAGTAGTTATATGTCAATACACAATCCAAGCATTTCATATATCATCCAAACATGTTCTGACTTTTCAAACAATACACTAGACTCTGACTCGACTCATCCAGATACATATAGTCTGGTCGGATTCAGTGGATGCTTGCACTTGTGGTGGATACCTCTGCTCACCCCCGAGCTGCTCACCCCCGAGCTATGTGTTACAAGTGTTACCATGAATCAATTTCCCTCACCACAAGGTTAGCCCTTAATGAATTACAAGCCTCCTGCTACTCTCACCACAGGAGTTAATCCGCTCTAAGTGAATCTAACTGACTCCTTGGAGGACAGGTGACTCGACTTGGGAGTTAGAGGAGGCCATGAGAAAATCACATCCACATCTGTTTACTTGTTAAGTCTTTATTTTCAAGGTCGAAAATTATCTTGTTGGAGAGAATGTAAGGCCTAGTTTTTCTGCCCTAACATTTTACGGGTTGCCTTACAACTATTAGGCCTAAAGGCTGGCCCAAAGGATAAAACCATTCCTAGTTGCCCTAACTCACACTTTCCACTCATTTCAGAGAACCTAGAACTGCAGCCGTCAACCTCTCTGCTGTGGTTTGCTTCCACTGTTATGTTGAGCTAAGAGGACTCGTTGCTCCACGTAAGTATCCCTTTCTAAGTCGTGCTGGTTCCCCTTTAATCATCTTTCGTATTCCCAGTTAGGATCCTCTATTAACCTGATCTACTGGTTCTGTTCACCTTTATTTCAGCCTTGTAGTTCATCCCTAGAGTTGTTGTGCTCATAATCATGTCGTCAGGGTCCTTACTGAACTTTTTCCAGGTACGGGGAAGTTAGAGTTTTGGGTCTTGAATGATTCTCTGGCTGATTTAGAGTTTGTTGGGTGTTGTATGAACTATATGATTGTGATGAATCTGTGAACGACCTTGTACTGTTATTTGGGTGCGAGCATGTGACTGTTGCTGGAGAAACAGTGGCGAGATCTGTTACTCTCGCCCAAGCGAGAGTAACTCTCCCAGGCGAGAGTAACTCGCCCAGGTGAGACTTGCAGGAGCAAACCAGGGGTTTTGCGAACCCTCGCTCAGGCAGAGAGCTTTGGTTTTGAGCGAGGCACTGTCTCACTCAAGCGAGAGTCACTCGCCTAAGAGAGGAGGAGTGAAAGCTTTGGGACGTTGCTGTAGTTTAACTCAAGCGAGCGACCTTAGTTTTGGGTGAGGGGTTGTCTCGCTTAGGCGAGGCAGGGCTCTCTTAAGCGAGGCTGTGAGAACTCCCAGCACTACAGTCAGCGTAAGCCTTCTGCCTACTTTGAGAAGCCTGCATTCTGTTCCTCACCATCCTCACTTTCTCGGTAGTTTGTTCTAATAACTCTGGTCCAACAAGCGTTGCCTCCCCATCATGATACCAATAGAGAGAAGTCCAACACCTCTTGCCATAAAGAGCCTCGTACGGTGCCATGCTAATGCTCACATGAAAGCTGTTGTTGTAGGTAAATTTGATCAAGGGCAGTACCTCATCCCAAGCACCCAAATGGTCTAGTGTGCATATTCTCAACAAATCCTATAATGACTGAATTGTCCTCTCAGATTGGCCATCGGTCTGTGGGTGATAAGCTGAACTCATGGTGAGCTTGCTACCCATAGCACAATGTAGCGTCTGCCAAAACCGAGAAGTGAACCGTGGGTCTCTGTCGGAAACTATGCTCGAAGGCACCCCATGAAGCCTTAATGTCTCCTTAATGTACAACTGGGCCAACTTGGCCATTGACATCCTCAAGTTCATCGCCAAGAAGTGAGCACTATTGGTCAATCGATCCACTATCACCCAGATGGTGTCATGCCCTCTAAAAGTTCGTGGCAAATGGGTCACAAAGTCCATTGAGATTTTATCCCATTTCCACACTGGTATCTCCAAGGGCTGTAAGATTCCACTAGGTCTCTGGTGCTTCACTTTCGTCTTCTGACACGTCAGACAGGCGGATACAAACTGTGCCACATCTTTCTTCATTCCTTGCCACCAGAAGTTTTCCTTGAGATCCTGGTACATCTTAGTCATGCCAGGATGCAGACTAAGACGACTCTTATGCCCCTCCTCAAGGATCAACCGTTTTACCTCAATATCGTCAGGTATACATACTCTGCTCTGGAACCTAAGTATGCCATCATCACCCAAAGCAAAGTCTCTGGCCTCATCTGACCCAAGTTGTTCTCTGACCCTGTTTAGACTGGCATCCAATAACTACCTCTCTCTGATTGAGTCTAAGAAGTCACTAGATACAGTAAGGGTACTACACCTAATGGACTTGGACCCCAACTCCACCTGCAGCCTCATGTCTTTGAACTTCTCCAATAATTCCACCTCCTTGATTATAAGGTGTGCAGCATGTACGGTATTCCTACTCAAGGAATCAGCCACTACATTTGCCTTCCCTGGGTGATATAGGAGCTCGGAGTCTTAATCCTTCAGGAATTCCATCCACCTCCTCTGCCTCATGTTCAGCTCCTTCTGATCAAACAAGTACTTGAGACTCTTGTGGTCACTGAATACGCGAAACTGAGCACCAGTGTCTCCAGATCTTCAAGGCAAACAATATGGCTGCCAACTCCAAGTCATGAGTGGGATAGTTATGCTCATGCACCTTAAGTTGTCTTGAAGCATACGCCACTGCCTTCTTCTCTTGCATCAGAACACAACCGAGCCCAAGATGAGATGTGTCACAGTAGACTTCAAATGGTTTCCCAACATCTGGAATTACCAATATTGGAGCATTAGTCAACCTCCGTTTAAGCACTTGAAAACTCTCCTCACACTTGTCCGTCCAAGTGAAGGGTTGGTCCTTCCGAGTAAGCAGTGTCAGAGGTGCCACTATCTTGGAGAATCCCTCTATGAATCTCCTATAGTAGCCCGCTAACCTCACAAAGCTCCTGATCTCTGTGGCCAACTTAGGACTTTCCCACTTTACCACTACCTCGACCTTTGCTGGGTCCACTACAATCCCCTGGGCGGATATCACATGCCCCAAAAACTGAACCTCATCCATCCAGAACTCACACTTGGATAACTTGGCATACAGCTGCTCCTCCCTCAGAACAACAAGAACCAACCTCAGGTGTTCGGCATGCTCCTCCTGAGTCTTAGAATAAATGAGAATATCGTCTATGAAGACTACGACAAACTTATCCAGGAAGGGCCGAAAGATCCTGTTCATGTAGTCCATAAACATCATCGGAGCGTTGGTCACACCAAAAGGCATAACCACATACTCGTAGTGCCATATCTGGACCTGAAAGTCGTCTTTTGTACATCATCAGCCTTCACCAAGATCTGCTGGTATCCCGACCGCAAATCTATCTTCGAGAATACTGATGACCCATGCAGCTGGTCCATCAAGTCATCAATCCTCGGAAAGGGGTATTTATTCTTAATCGTCATCTTATTCAACTGTCTATAATCCACACAAAAGCGTGAGCTCCCATCTTTCTTCTTCACCAACAGCACTGGTGCTCCCAAAGGCGAAGTATTGGGTCGGATGAACTGTTTTCCCAATAGCTCCTCAATCTGACTCTTGAGTTCTACCAATTCTACCAAAGCCATGTGATACGGGACCATCAACACCGGACCAGATCCGGGTACTAAGTCAATAAAGAACTTCACCTCTCTATTAGGAGGCAACCCTGACACTTCATCTGAAAACACGTCTTCAAATTCATGTACAACCGGTATCACCGACGTCACATTTCCTCTCTCCACCTCCAGATGGGTGAAGATCATGAAACATTGCGCACCACCTTGTAGCTCTTTCCTGACTCCGTGAGATGATAACAGCTCAGGTTCCACTGAGTTGGGGAACAACAATTTCTTCTCTCGGTAATCTATAAGAATGCGATTGGCAGAGAGCCAATCCATCCCTAAGATTACCTCCAACTCTTGTAGGGGCAGGCAGATTAGGTTCACTTTGTACCTGCGTCCCTCCACCTCCACCGGACACCTAGCACATAAGGACGACGTCCTGACCAAACCTGATGCCGGAGTAGATACCACCAGCTCACACTGTAGCTCACACACCGGTAGACCCAAACGTTTCACACAAGCATCTGACACAAATGAGTGTGTCGCTCCAGAATCATACAACACATAGCATGAAGTATCAGTTATTATGCAACTACCCATAACTAAGTTACTTGAGCCAGTTGCCTCAGCTCCTAACATAGCATACACCCTGCTTGTCACTTGAGGCATGTTGCCTGTGTCCCTCCTCTAATGCTGGTGGGGAGTCTGAACTGGAGGGCCTGTCGCTACCTTAGCAAGGTTGGGACAATCCTTCCCAAAGTGGCCTTCCTTGCCACAATTGTTGCATCTACAGTAACCCTCCATGCGCGGGCAAGCACTCCTCAGATGAGGGCCCCCACATATGTAGCACTGCACTCTGCCCTGCTAGGGAGGAAGGTTCCTAGACCCTTGAGCCTGATGGTGAGGTCTGTCATATGGTCTCCTCCACTCATCATGTCTAGGCTTGGACCCAGATGGTCTACCAATCCTTTGAGGTTGTTGTGGTCGTTGACCCTCTACCTCATTCTTCATCTTCTCTATTACTCTGGCCTTCTCCACCAGAGCAGCAAAATCCTTGATTGATAAGGGTGCTACCATCAAGCGAATATCTCCCCTGAGGTCGTTCTCAAATTTCCAGCATCTCCATTCCTCATCGAGCGGAAGGTATAGAAGCGGTTGAGATGCTTGAACTTCTCAGCATAGTCCATCACTGTCTTCCCTCCCTGGGTCAGCTGGAGGAATTCCACCTCCTTGGCATACCGAACACTGTCTGGGAAATATTCTGAGAGGAATTTCCCCCTAAAGGTCTCCCACGTCACCAGCTCTCTTTTTTCGTCCATGATGGATTTTGTACTAATCCACCAGTGCTCAGCCTCTCCGGTGAGCATGTACATTGTGAAGGCCAACCTGTTCTCTGTTGGGCATGTTTTTGCATCAAAGATCCTCTCCAAATCCTTTAGCCACTAGTCTGCTGCGTCAGGGCTAACCTTCCCATTAAACTTCACTGGGTGGTGCTTCAGAAAGTCCTCCAGGCTCCACTCCTTGGCTGCAGGTTGTGGCTCGGGACCAAACACAGGGGCAGCCGCCCTGTTCTCCTCCAACTGGCGGAGGGCCTCTATATGCTGCCTATACGCATCCTCGGCAGCCACTCTTGCAGCCTTCATCTACTGCATCACCATCTGTTGTTGCTCAAGTGACGCCGCCTGTCACTGCATCGATGCCTCATGCTGCTGCATCATCGTCGTGCCTTGCTGCATCATCGCAGCTACCATCGCCTCTATTGCCCTGGCGATATCGGGTACGTGCCATAGTTTACTAGCACACAGAAAATCACTTGGTTAAGCTTGACAAAGGCAAGAATATAACTAAGAACACTCAGAAGACACAGAGAAAGCTAAGAGGACATCCAAGTTCACAAAACTAAGGAGTGATTGCTCTGATACCATAAATGTAACACCCCATTTAATTAATAACCATAATTAAAGGAAATGTCACAACAAAATAGTAGAGTAGCACAGTCTTAAACTTTCCACAAAACGCATTACGATGAACCAAGGCATACACGATATCGAACCAAACAAATTCAGAAATTTAACTGAAACGAACTGGAAGTTTAAAGGACAACCAATACATGGGTCGTGGCCCTAGAAGAAAGCTCAAAGAAAAAGAAAATCCAGCCCAGATGGCTAAGCAGCGGAGTCACCGTTCCCCTATTGACCGCGAAGACCTCGCACATCTGCTCCCATCAATAAATTGATGATCATCGCAAAAGAGAAGAGCCACATACAAGACAACCAGACAACAAACAGGGTAAGCTAGAGTAAAACAGTTCATCAAGTAGTTATATGTCAATACATAATCCAAGCATTTCATATATCATCCAAACATGTTCTGACTTTTCAAACAATACACTAGACTCTCATCCAAATACATATAGTCTGGTCGGATTCAGCGGATGCTTGCACTTGTAGTGGATACCTCCGCTCACCCCCGAGCTATGTGTTACAAGTGTTACCATGAATCAATTTCCCTCACCACAAGGTTAGCCCTTAATGAATTACAGGCCTCCTGCTACTCTCACCACAGGAGTTAGTCCGCTCTAATTGAAACTAACTGACTCCTTAGAGTGTCAGGATGCAACCTTAACTTGAATCCTTACCAGACCATATAGATGGGGCACCACCATGAACGCCCACTAATAGGGGCCATGGAATTACGTCCCGACCACTGAAGCACGACCCCAGAAGTCTCACCTACAGACTCCAAGGAATTACACACTAACACAGACCAATCATAATTCAACAATAAGAGAACACTAATCATGCTTATGATTTCATACCAACCTCTAAAAATCAATCCTCATTCGTATCACATGTCGAATCCATACCACTGGTTATTACCCCTCCATGAATATAGGGCCTCACCTCATACCAATACCATGCCTCTTTGATTTCCAACCCACTCATTAATTTCGCATGCCAAGATCCCTTAATCACATCTATTCAATTTATAATACAGAACATACCATGCATTTCATTTCACAGATTTCATACCTCATACAAAATACATCATAAACCAACAATCCAATTACCAATTGAAGAAAACCATCCAACCTGCAGCGGATCTCGCTCAAGCCAAGAGCCCTCGCTCAGGCGAGAGAGGTGTTCTCGCTTAGGTGGTAGACCCTCGCTTAGGCGAGATCACGACAGGTGCTGGGAGTTCTCGCAGGCTCGCTTAGGCGAGCCCTGCCACGCTTGAGCGAGATAACCCCTCGCCTAAAACTTAGGTCCCTCGCTTGGGCTAAACCACAGTAGCGTCCCAAAGCTTTCACTCCTCCTCGCTTAGGCGAGTGACTCTCGCCTGAACGAGATAGTGCCTCGCTCAAAACTAGAGCTCTCCGCTTGAGCGAGGGTTCGCGAAACCCCTGGCTTGCTCCTACAAGTCTCACCTGGGCGAGTTACTCTCGATTGGGCAAGTTACTCTCGATTGGGCGAGAGTAAAAGATCTCGCCACTATTTCTCCTACAACAGTCATATGCTCGCACCCAAATAACAGTACAAGGTCGTTCACAGATTCATCACAATCATATAGTTCATACAACACCAACAAACTCTAAATCTGCCAGAAAATCATTCAAGACCCAAAACTCTAACTTCCCCGTACCTGGAAAAAGTTCAGTAAGGACCCTGACGGCACGACTATGAGCACAGCAGCTCTAGGGATGAACTACAGGGCTGAAATAAATGTGAACAGAACCAGTAGATGAGGTTAACATAGGATTCTAACTAGGAATACGAAAGATGATTAAAGGGGAACCAGCACAGACTAGAAATGGATACTTACGTGGAGCACCGAGTCCTCTTAGCTCAACGTAATAGTGGAAGCAAACCCTAGTAGAGAGGTTGAAGGCTGCAGTTGTAGGTTCTCTGAAATGAGTGAAAAGTGTGAGTTAGGGCAACTAGGAATGATTACACATACCATGTTTGATGTACTTGGTATGGACCATAGTAATTACATTGAAGTGCTTATGAATCCAAACTATTGAATTGTCTTGTCTATTGTCCCAAATAAATGACATACCACCCCTCACCCATATATGGTAAGCCTTGCGCAAATAAATGGGGAGCTGGGAAGAACTTTTTGTACAAGTTTTTAAAAACTCAGAATGTTACAGACACCATGTTTGATGTACTTAGTATGAACCATAGTAATTACATTAAAATGCTTATGAACCCAAATTATTGAATTGCCTCGCCTAAAGTCCCAAATAAATCCCATAGCACATGTCACACATATGTGGTAAGTCCTGTGCAAATAAGTGGGGAGCTGAGAACGACTTTTTGTACAAGTAATAAAAAACTTTGAAAATTATACACACCGTGTTTGATGTACTTGATTTGGACCATATAAATATTTATAGATATTTTAAATATAGAAAAATATAGAAATTTTTAATAGAATTTAAAAACAAAAAAATTAAAATAGAGAAAGTATAATTTTTTTTTAAAAAAAGTTTATTTTAACAAAAAAATGATAAAGAATAAGTTGAAGATGAATACAAAGAAATGAACATGCATGCATTAAATACATTAAGTAATGGTACATGGAACACACTTTTCTAAATGAAACATAATCAACAAGTGAGAAGTGGATGCCCCAGCATTGTTCAGACATGTTCTTTTGGTGTGTCTTGGTGTTTGGTAGTATGAACATTTTTTGGGTCAATCATATTGTTCCTTTACATCCATCTCTGTTCTAATCCTACTTGACTTAGGTCAACCCTTTGATGTTCTTTTCATTTGTGGATTTGGACGTAGTTTTCAGCCAGTGTAAGGAGGCCAATAATCTTCATTTCTTAGTTCACCAAACAAACTTTCGTATACTTGAGACACTTGGTTCAATCTATACATAGGTGTGATGTACTTTTCAAAATCGTGGTGTGCATATTTGCATGCATCAAGCACATGTGAGCATGGTAAGTGTAGTTTTTGGAATTTACCATAGTCACACAATAATTCATCTAAGCGGATAGCAAATCTTCTTGGTGGTCGTATGTTTCTTGGATTTTGTTGTTGTCGCTGCTAGATTTGCTCCGCCTGTCATCGTCGCTGGATCTGCTCTACTTGTCGTCGTCGCTGGATCTGCTCTGCTTTGTAATCAAATCTGCTACTTTAATCGTCGTTTCTACTCCACTCATTATTATTGTTGTTCCATTCATCGCTAGTGTTGGTTTGCCATAAGGATTGTTGTTCATCATCAAAAATGAGAGTTGTTAATGAGATTAATGTATTAAAATTTAAATCTTTGATTTGATTATCTTGTGCTAAAGAACTCCCCTTGTAAGCGCTTAACTATGAATTTATGTTGAGAATATTTGGTTATATTGATCTTGGCTCGAGGCTAGAGTTCTATGTTTAATTCATTTAGTATGTATATTCTTTTATTAAGTAGCAATTGTAAAGATCATATATTGTAGTTGACAAAGATGCCTTGTTTTGTAAAAATAGATATTACATATGCTATTATTCTTTTTGGTCAAGATTGCTAGTAGGAACAGTTTATGTATGTGTAACTTTTTTTTCTCTAATACAATATGTTACATCGATTATCGTAGAACTGATGTAAAAAAATGTAAAACTTATTATATTGTTAATATTTACATCGGATTCAAAATTGATGTAATAAGAAGTAAATAATCAATGTAAAACGTATTTTTTGTACCGGTAAGTGAGTGAGTTCTAAATAATTCTTTTTTTATAACATTGTAGCATTAGTCATTCTAGTAGAACTTAATAAGTCGATAAAGAACTCGACATAATTTACATTTATAAACGAACTACGAACTAGTATAAAAAAATGCATAGCGTAAATTTCATGTTATAAAATATGTCCTAAAAAAGAATGATAATTATAAAAATAGTAAGATTTAAGAAATTTGTCTGATGACATTAAAAGTTTGAGACTATAATTATTCTATCATACACAACTTTGCTAAATATTTAAAAAGTTTTGATACACAATTTAACTCCGATTCAAGGGCGGCTCAACAGTTTGGGAAGTCTAAAACAAACTTAAAAATTGAGGCCTTTTATTTAAAATTTATTTTTTGAGTTTTTTTTATACAAAATTATTTATTAAATTCTCATTAGTAATTTCATTAAACATTTCTTTCTCAATATACAATAAGATTAATTTGTTTAATCTTTCTTGAGACATTGTTAGTCTTAAATAGATTTTTATTATCTTTAGTGTTGAGAAACTTCTTTTGGCTGAAACAACTAACACTATAAAGGTTAACATTATTCTATAAGCTATATATGTATTTGAAAAAAATATATATTCTTTTTATATAATTAAGAATTTCAATTGGTTTATCATTTTCCAAACCTATAATTAACTTCCCTTAAGATAACTTCCCTTAAGATATTTAATTGGTTTATCGTAATACTCAAGACATTTGTTCTTTTCAGAGCTCCATTTTGTTATGCAATTAAAGCCTCAATTCTTCTTTTATTTTGAATTTTTGAATAGCCTGATTCAAATTTTCTAATTGACATGTCTATATATTTTTATATGAAATAAAAAATGATAACATATAAAACACTATTAAAGATAAATATATAAAACGAATGAATTAAAACAAAAAAACCTGGTTCTGGTTATCAAGAAAATAAACTCGATAGTAGACTTGTATCTCTTTTTCGTTCTTAAGTCTCAACTTTTTCACAAACCTGCCAAGTTATTTATTTTAAGATTAATCATTAATAAAAAATATATATTACTTTTCTCATCTCGATAGTAAGTCTTTTTTTTTCCTAAACTTGAATTATCTTTTTACAAAAAACTCAACTATGAATTATGCTTCAATTAATCTATTATACACCAAAAGACTAAATCATAATCTAATTGATATTTTTGTAAAAATATTCAGTTCTTCCTCAAGATATATGCAAAAAAAAAAACTCTCGAAACCCGTAAATCTAAAAGGACTGAAAAACAAAAATCGTCAAAAGAAACACATTTCTAATCCTAGTACAAATCCAAAATAGAATAAAAATAACAACAACACAAATAGAAAGAAAAAACATACTAAAACTTGAATTATCTTTCTACAAAAAACTCAACTTTGCATTATGCTCAAATTAATCTATTATCCATCAAAAGACTAAATCATAATTTAATTAATAGTTTTGTAAAATAGAATCAATTCTTCCTCAAGATATCTGCAAAAAAAAACTCAAAACTCGTAAATCTAAAAGTACTGAAAAAAAATTAGACAAAAGAAACATATTTCTAATTCTAATACAAATCCAAAACAAAATAAAAATAACAACAACACAAATTGAAAGAAAAAACATACTAACCATAAATGAGGATGAAAAAATTGGTACACACGGATAACATGAGATTCAAGATATTTAAGGAATGTAATATGCCAAAACCCCCAAAAAAAAGACTCTTAGAAGAAATTAAGGTAAGAAGAAGTAAGAGAGGTCATAGAAAGATAAAAAAGAAATATATATATATATATATATATATATATATATATATATATATATATATATATATATATATATAATCCAGATCGATTATAAGGGAATAAAGATAGTTAATTTATAATTTACTAAAAAAATGTTTTAACTCATTAATTATCATTTTTACTACCAATAAAAATAAAAATACACTAATAATAATTTAATTAAATTTTATTCATAAACATAAATTTATAATTAATTTAATAGAGCTACATTTGTAATAAAATATTTTTTTGAGGCCTTTTTTTTATCTTAAACATAATTTTATAATTAGTTTAATAAAGGTATATTAATTAGTACTAAAAAAATTTGAGGCCTTTTTTTTTCTTAAACATATTTTTATATTTTATTTAATGGAGAAATATTAGTAGTAAAAAAAATTTGTTGAGACCTTTTTGTCCTTGAGGCCTAAAGCGAGTGCTCACTTTACCATTGAGTCAGCATTGCTCCGATTTTTGTCTATATGTTTTTCACACTTGAGAAACCATAAAAATGGGTGACATTAGCCATGGATACCTATCATTTACATGTTTTACATCACTATAACAAAATCTTCGATTAGAAATCAATTTTAGAAACAAAAAATAGTTAATAATTATAGTTGACCAACTTAGATACCAATCTATAAAATTAAAAATTATTGATTTCTAAAATAGTCATTATTATAAATAAAAAATATAATTAGTTACTAAATTTTTTACTAATTAATTAGAGACTAATTTAGAAATTAATTCATTTTGTAATCGAAACTTAAATAGCTAATTTGTAGTAATTAATTTCCTTTGATAATTAAAATCATGGTAGCTAATTTTAAAGATCAATTTAGTGACTAATTATAATTTTTTATTTATAATAATAATTATTTTAATAACCAATAACATTTAATTTTATAAATTAATATTTAAATAAATGGCTATTTAGAAATTTTCTTCTAGAGTATCGTTTGGAGTTCATTGGGCTGATGTTTGTGTGTCCACTTGTAAGTAATGCATGAAGCAGACGAAAAAGATTCAACTCGATGATTCACTGAGTTTATGGTTCTATTAGCCACTGTAGTAGATCATATATATTTGAAAATAATCTACTTTTATTTTCAAATAATAAATATTTTTTATATTATAGTTCTTAAATTTTGTAATATTGATATAATTTTCGTTACTTAACAATATCACAATATATTATTGTAGTGTTCGTATTAACTATTTTAACTATCTTTAAGATTTTTTGTGTTATCTTTCTGTTACGTATTAAAAAGAAAGATAAAATAAAGAGACAACACAAAAACTTTAGCAAAAATTTAAATTATTTTACAAACCATCGGTAACATGTTAATTCAAAAATTATTACAACATATTTTATTGATGATAATTTATATTACATTTGGAGACATATATTGTGTTCGAGTTACAAAGGCTTACTAGCTATCCACCTGCTGAACATGGCATAACCTTCTTCAGGCTTGTACTCAGGAGCTGTGTGTCCTGAATCCTATAACCAATTATGATATCATTAATAACTTATAAATATTAATTTTTAGTTTGGTAGAATAAATATTTACGTATTTATTTTTAATATAATAAAAATAATAATAATTCTATTCATTTTATTTAAATTTCATAGAATGTTGTAATATAAGGAAAGAACAGTTAAAATATCTAAATTGGATGCTGATATGTTTACCTTCACAGTTGCAAATGTCATTTGATTAGAGTATGTTCTTGTGTATCTGCGTGGAATGCAAATTATTCACAAATTAGTATAATAGTAAATACTTTTTATCATTAAAAAAAAGTAAAGATTGCTTTTTAAATACCTACAATATTAATTTCACTGAACTCATCTTCACTCTTGGTAATTTTATATTATGATATATCATACTGTTTCCTATGCTATATAGTTCTTTTGTTGATAAAAAAAATTATAATATATCAATGATAAATCTCTTTAAGATCATTTCACCCAAAACAAAAAAAATATAATAATAAGTGGTATCAAATTGATGGTGGTTTATTTTGATAACTGACTTAAACAAATAGAGTATAAATTAGGTGAAACTAGGTGAAATATTTCAAGTTTATAGATTTTTTACATTAGAAAGTCTAAGTGAAAAGATTTTTAGACAACCATTAATAATTTATTCACGATTAAAAGATGATTTCACTAAAAAAGGAAGTGAATGTATCATACTATCAAGAAGTTCACACTTAAAAAATATTATTAAATTTTAAATTGAAACTCTTGTGCTGAATAAAAGTCAATAAAACGAACAAATATATAAATAAATAAAAAAACCTCACGTATCTATTATTTTTAATATTTGAAGTTTAAAATATAAATTCTTTCAACTTGATAGCGGCTCAAATCCCCCCTCTTTAATTTTAAAAATACGTTTATAATCTCTTATCTTTAATAAAAATTAGAATTAATTTATATTCAAAATTTTGGTTAAATTTAATCTTATAATTTTAAAAATAGGTGAATTTAATCTTTTTAATTAAATTTTATTAAATTTATTTATATTTAAAACGTGTTTTTGAGTTAGTATTAAAGTAAAAATATGTAAAACAATATAAACAACTCAAATGTTATCATGAAACACAATTTAAATGTCATATAAACTTATAAAGTTTAGTTAAAAAAATTAAATTTATGTATTTTTAAAATTAGATGACTAAATTAGATTAAAATTTAAAAAATGAACTAATTTCAAATTTAATTAAAAATTAAAAAACCAAAATCATAAATTAATTCTCACCCTGCAACTTGATCTTCTAGAAGCCATGGCCTCCAATCTTGTAGAATGGAGTAGTTCAGAGCTCTGATCCATGCTTGAGTCGACATGAAAGGAACAACTGTATCATGATCCCCACTGCCAACAAAACACCAAACATCCTTAACACACAAAACATATGCAAACACAATTTTTCAAAACAAAACATATAAAACTCTTCACCTATATATTAAAGAACGATATGCTTTCGCACTCAGATTTACATGAAACGGGAAGCTACTATAGATCTCATACTCATAATCACTACTCCAACAACGTTCCCATTTGCCCTTGGTTCCCTGCAATCAACATATAAAAGATTAAAAGTTTATTTAAATCACTATCATCAATTTATTTGATTTAACACACATCCCAATATATATATATATATATATATATATATATATATATAGGTATATATATATTTTTGTCTCTTAACTTTCGGTGAATCTTGAAATTAGTTCATTTTAAAATTTTGGACCAATTTAGTCATTCATCTTTCGAAATATGTGAATTTAATTCTTTTAATCAAATTTTGTTAGGTTTATTTGATGTTTCGTATGGATTTCAGGATTGTATTTGAGTTGTTTATACGGTTTTGACAATTTTGTATTTTAGGATCTTTGTTGGAAGTCCCACATCGACAAAAGATAAGGCAATTTCATAGTATATAAGTGAAGTGCAAACCTCACCTTCCAAGTTGATTTTGTGGGGTTGAGTTAGGTTTAAAGCTCACCACTAACATGGCAAAATTAACATAACACACATCCTTTCACCATTGTAAAATTATATCAATTATAAAAAAAAGTGAATTATGTCAAACCTCTCGAATGTGCAGCGATTTGCGAACGCTCCCATCATTGGCCCATTGAGTGACAAGGAAATTACGATATGTCTGCAACAACGTAAAATGGTGAAATAAAATTGAAACCATGGTGGACAAAAAGTTTGAGAGTGCATTTAAGGTAGGCAAGAATTACTTGGCATCTTGTGTCTAACTCTGTGAGATGAGAATTAAGAGAAGACTCAAAGTTTTGAGTCAGAGATCTTATCCATGGACCTTCCTGTTTCTTAGCAGAATCATATTTGCAATAGCGATCCAAAATGTTGAATGCATTGATTCCTGAAAGCAACTGAACATAAGAAATAATATTTATTATTACGATCAATAAACAAAAATAAAATAAAACAGAACACAGAACTAGGATGGTCGTTACTTGCCTCATCATAGTAGTTGAGATCTCTTAAACACAACTCATTTGTAGAATCTACATATGTATATTCTCCTTTACAATTTCTCTTCAGTGACTGTCCATACATGATGATTAAGAATTCATTTCATTTAAACAAGTTATTTTTTAATAAGTAGCATACTATTTTTGAATAATCACCATACACTTTTAAACAAACAACGTATAATTTATTAATAAGCAACTTGTTTTTATCAGTTATGTTTTCGTCATTATATAAATTTTTGAAATAATATAAGATCTACCACGATATCTCTGAAAATAGCATATATAACTGATATTTTTCATAACAATAAATTATTCCTATCATTTATGAGTAATTAATATCACTCTCTTAATTTTTGGTTGATTAGAATGTACTTATCAATATAAAAAGGATGCCTAAATATTTTCACACACAATTTAAGTCATCACTTCATTTTGGTACGTTAGAAGGGAGGATAGGAGATATGTGATCAACTCCCCTCACATAATACTAACATGGCGTAAGTATACTTTTAGTAGTATATGAGTTATTTACTCCAACACATCTCTACTTTAATATTTACAGGAAAAATGCATCTCACATGTACAAATATTTTAAGATAATTGAATGAAAATGACTATATTCATTCATTTTTAAAATTTGAAAACTAAAATATATCAAAATTTCAAATATGGACCAATTCTATTTTTCTTTCAATATCCAGAAATTAAAAACATTCTTAACCCTAACAACTAACCCTTGTCGAGATAAAAAAAAAAAAGTCAACAGTTCAGCGGTTGCGACAAACTTTACTCAAAAGTACAATGCAAGTAGCATTATTAAAGAGAAGAAGAACACTTTTATTACCTCATATAATTCATCAGAAATAAGTCCCATCCCATGAGAAAATGGGATTTGGTCATTTTTTTCTTTCCTTGTTGTTATTGGGTTCCCTAGCAGATATCCCTGAAAATAATGGTGGATCTTGATAAGAAAGTTTGAAGGGACCAAAATAATATACTCAAATTTTATATATTTAATTATTACTAATATAACAAAAGTATATATAATTTAGTATTGAAATCCTTGTATGTTTTTTAGTAAAAAAAAGTATAGTTTTGAAATTGTATATGATATGAAACTCATTTTAAATAATTTTTTTTAATTTAATCTCTTCCCCTATATATTTTCACATTTGAGAACGCTTTCTTATAATAAATTCCAAGGAATTAATCAGAAACATTTGTTCTTGTAATTTAAAAGAATTAATATGAAACTTCTCACTTATAATTTTTTGAATATTTAGGAATGGTTCTCTAATTCAACAATTGAATTCCTAACATGCTTGAAAATAGGTGAAGCAGTGGATTTGTATTGTTTTCATCTTCAAGGGTATCTTCTTTTTATCACTTTAAAAAAATAAATATATTGTTTTATTTTTCATCAATATACCTATTAAAATAAATTAAGACTAAAAAATAATTTATCAACATCTAATCAAAGATTGAGAGACATAATTACTAAAAAAATAAATATGATAATCAAGTCACATCTAAGAAATGGTTATAAAAAAAACATATAGTACATATATAACTTTTATTTTTACATTCATAAAAAAATAAATATACAAAAAACTTAGAAGATGAAAAAAAAATAAAAATATCAAACTAAAATTTTCCTAACAAGAGAAATGAGAGAGTTGCCTTTTTTTATCTTAAACTAGTAGACTGACTCGTGCATACGCATGAGTTGTATTTTTTTTATATTTTGTATATTAAAATAATAAAGTAGTGAAAATATTATGTAATGAAATATTATGAAAATTATGTTATATTATTGTAAATATTGTTATTAAAGTAATGAAGTAGTAAATCTAAGTGATGTAATAATAATTTCGGTTCTAAATATAATAAATAGAATTGATATCATAATATAGTACAATTAATTAATTTTATGAAATAATTATAATAGCATGTGACTTGTGACGTAAGCACGTTTTTATTTTGTTTTTTTTTATTTCAAATCTTTTTATAATAATAATATAATTATTATTATATTTATTTAACCATTAAAAATACTAATAATAATATTAATTATAAATTATAAAAATTTTAAAAGATTAAAAATCTATTTAGTAAAAGTATTTAGTATAACAATGTTTTTTATAATTAAAAAAGAAAACACTTATATTAATAACACTACTATGAATAGTAATAATAGTAATAATAAAAATAATAATAATACCAATAATAATAAACTAATGATAATAATAATGTTTATGCTATAAATATTAATGTCAATGTTAATACTAAGGCTAATGTTAACCATAATAATCCATAATTATATATAAAGATATACATAAAAAATAAAACAAATAAAAAGAATAAGTAATTGAAATATGATCCTGTAATAAATTAAATTAAGGTATGAGTCTAATTATAATAATTATAACACCATTATAATAGTATCTCGTAGTGATAAAAATAATAATAATAATACAACAACTACATGAATAAAGAGGTACATATTTTGTGTGTCCTCTTTTATTTTTACAATTTCATCCTCTTAATTATTATTCGTTAAATTTAAATAATTATTTATAATAAAAAAATATTTGTCAGTTTTATCATTTTACTAATTTCAATAACTATTTTTTTAATTCAAAAAGTTACACAGATCTAAAGATAAAATGAACAACAGAATAAATAAAAAGTGCAAGTAATTGAAATATAATATCGTAGTAGATAAATGTAAGATGTATGACTAACTATAATAATAATAATAATAATAATAATAATAATAATAATAATAATAATAATAATTAATAATAGTAATAATAACACTAAAATAATATCATGTAAAAAATAAAAATAATAATAATAATACAATTACATATATAAAGAGATAAACATCTTTGGTGTTCTTTTTTGTTTTTTCAATTATATCCTTTTAATTATTATATATTAAATTTAAATAATTATTTATAATAAAAAATTATTTTTAGTTTTATTATTGTATTAATTTTAGTAACTATTATTTTGAATTGAAATAATTGTTCAAATGTAAAGATAAATGAACAACAAAACAAATAAAAAAAACAAATTGAAACATGATTCCTATATGGTAAGTAAAAGTAAGATGTGTAACTAACCATAATAATAATAATAACTATTATAATAATTATATTTTTTATTAATAATAATAATAATATAATAATAGAAATAATTATAGTTAATAATAATGATAATAATACTTATAGTTGGAAGTAACAATGATCATAATAATTATAATTGATAATAATAATAATAATAATAGTTAATAATAATAATAATTACAATTATAGTTAGAGCTGCTCATAATAACAATAATTCGCTACTAAAAAAACTCATATAACAATAATTTTTTTTTTAGAAGATTGCAGCTCTAACTATAATAATAATATACTAATAGAAATAATTATAGTTAATAATAATGATAATAATACTTATACATGGAAGTAACAATGATCATAATAATTACAGTTGATAATAATAATGATAGTTGATAATAATAATGATTACAATTATAGTTAGAGCTGTTGATAATAACAATAATTTGCTACTAAAAAAACTCATATAACTATGATTTTTTTTGTAGGAAAATTGCAGCTCTAACTATAATAGTAATATAATATAGAAATAATTATAGTTAATAATAATGATAATAATACTTATAGTTGAAAGTAACAATGATCATAATAATTATAGTTGATAATAATAATGATAGTTGATAATAATAATAATAATAATTACAATTATAGTTAGAGCTGTTAATAATAATAATAATAATAATTTCCTACTAAAAAAACTCATATAATAATGATTTTTTTTTTAGGAAATACTTAAAAATTTTATTATTAAAAAAATAATTGTATGAAATTACTATCAAATTTTTTTTGCAAAATATTTTGTATAAAACACATTTCATAAAGGTTTTGTGAAAAATACTTACGAATTTTATAATTTTGTAGGAAATAATTAACCACGAAGGAATTACTTGCCAATTAAGATTCTTAGAAAAAATCACGGGAAAAAATCTTTTCTTGCAAATTTTTTTAACAAACTAGTAACATGCTCACACAAGAGTTGTATTTTTTTTATTTTGTATATTAAAATAATAAAGTAGTGAAAATATTATATAATGAAATATTATGAAAATTATGTTATATTGTTGTAAATGTTGTTATTAAAGTAATGTAGTACTAAATCTAAGTGATGTAATAATAATTTCAGTTCTAAATATAATAAATAGAATTGATATCATAATATAGTGCAGTTAATGGATTTTACGAAATAATTATAATAGCATGTGACTCATGCATGTATACACATTGTTTTTTTATTTCAAATCTTTTTAGAATAATAATATAATTATTATTATATTTATTTAACCTTTAAAATACTAATAATAATATTAATATAAATTGTAAATTGTAAAATTTTTAAAATTTTTAAAATATTAAAAATGTATTTAGCAAAATTATTTAGTATAAGAACATTTTTTATAATTAAAAAAAGCACTTATACTAATAACATCACTATGAATAGTAATAATAATAAAAATAATAATGATACGAATAATAACAAACTAATAACAATAATAAATATACTAATAATATTTATGCTATAAATATTAATGTCAATGCTAATATTATGGCTATGTTAACTATAATAATCTATAAATATTTATAAATTATATGTAACGATATACATCACCAACCAAACAAATAAAAATGAAAAGTAATTGAAATATGATATTATAGTGAATTAAATTAAGATGTATGTCTAAGTGTAATAATAACAATAATACCATTATAATAAAAATCTCGTAGTGACAAAAATAACAATAATACAACAAATATATATATATATATATATATATATATATATATATATATATATATATATATATATATAAAGAGATATACAATTTTTTTGTCCTCTTTTGCTTTAAATATTTTATCCTCTTAATTACTGTTTGATAAATTTAAATAATTATTGATAATAAAAAATTTTATCAATTTTATCATTTTACTAATTATTTTTTTAATTCAAACTACTAGATAAATATATAGATAAAATGAACAACAACAAAAGAAAAAGTTCAAGTAACTAAGATATGATCTCGTAGTAAAATATAAAATGTCTGTCTAATTATAATAATAATAATAATAATAACACTAAAATAATATCGCGTTAGTGATAAAAATAATAATAATAATACAACTACATATATAAAGAGATAAATATCTTTTGTGTCCTTTTTTATTTTTTCAATTTTATCCTCTTAATTATTATATTTTAAATTTAAATATTTATTTATAATAAAAAAATTATTTTTCAGTTTTATTATTCAACTAACCTTAGTAACTATTCTTTTTTTTTTTTTTGAATTAAAACCATTGTTCAAATGTAAAG
>Ga0214542_1002234_pt1 | contig 40146 bp, 27 predicted proteins | sample CNSS1metaG_FD_160096 | JGI IMG/M metagenome (GOLD analysis project Ga0214542, IMG submission 160096) | Root nodule microbial communities from cowpea collected in UCLA plant growth center, Los Angeles, California, USA - CNSS1 | ecosystem: Host-associated > Plants > Roots > Nodule | place: USA... | reverse complement strand
TAAATTATATATATATATATGTATGAGGTATTCTTGTTTAATAATTCGGAAAGGTATAAGACTTTGAAAGTTGGTGTCTTCTGGTTTGGTAGGTTCACGGGTAGGCTATTTTTTTTTTTTTAATTTCTGGTGAGGGCAAGATCAAAGAATTGGGGAGAGATGAGTTCGCTCTTGAAGCTTTCAAGGAGGGCCTTGGAAACTGAGATGCCCGTTATGGTTCAGGTACTAAGTACTCAGTACTCACTCTCATGCCATTTCTTTCTTCATTGGAATTTGATCCCTTCCAATGGGTGTTTGTTTGTCTTTTGGATTGATGATGTTTGGTTTGGTTTGGTTTGATTTGAGAATAAAATGTTTTTGATAACCAAGGTTGTTGGTGTCTGTGTGTTTGCAGATGCAGGAACTGATCCGAGGATCTAAAAATGCCGTGTCTTTGGCCCAGGTCTTTTTCTTCTCTCCAAAATTAATGCTTGTTTATAGTAATTAATCTAACCCCTTGGTGATTTTTGCGAGGAACTCGGAGAAGGGGATGGAGGTTTTCAATGTTTGATTATTATACATTAGTTTAATTTGCTTGGGAGTTTGGTGTGATTTGGAGAGAGATTGAGAAATAAGGATAATTTTACCTTCTATTTACGAATTGGGACTTGTTTTGGTGCGAATTCAATGGGTTCGTTCCGTTTAGTAAACTGTAAATGATGATTATGGACACGGCCTTAAAATGCTTGGGGAGACTGTTTCATAAATCTGCTTCTTTCTTGATCTACAAAATTGCCGAGCCACAACATCTTTTTGGAGAAACAGGAAATGAGATGAACAGAATTATAGTTTTAGTTGTGTTGCTCTATTTGAATGTTATTTTTGACTTCAATTTCCAAAGGTGGATTTCAAGTTGAATTTAGGGTCTGATTTATGTGATGTAGATTACTTTTATAGTTTTTAGGCCATGTGTTTTGATTATGCATCTGATTTTGGTTCATCTCATTTAATAATCAACTGAAGTTTGTCCTTCAGCTTTTAAATTTTATTGTTCTGACTGCTGAACACTAGAATTATTTTTGATTTTAATGTATTAGCTGCAATTTGTAATGGATTTTCTTAAAATTATGTGCTGTAGGGAGTGGTTCATTGGCAACCTCCAGAGCAAGCTTTGAAAAAGGTGAAAGAACTTGTATCTGATCCTATAGTCAGTCGATATGGTGTTGATGAAGGTATTCCTGAACTTAGAGCAGCTTTGATAAAAAAGGTAAATGGTATAATTCTTCGTACAATCTGTATTCTGTACTAGTGGGAATTTGGAATCTCCAGTTATCTGTTTTGAAGTTCTTCAATTGATCAACCCATAGAATTTCATTTCTAGCAACAGAAAACTAAACCAAATAGGAACCTAATTGCTTTCATTACAAATTGTGTTGTATCTTACTGCTCTGATAAACTATTTTGCTATATGAAATTTGGATCTCGGTGACCAATGAATTAACTAATTCACTTTTACCACGTTCATGTAGTTGCGTGATGAAAATAATTTGCACAAGTCTTCAGTGATGGTTACAGCAGGGGCCAATCAGGTGAGGTTATCAATAACATTCGACCTGTAAATTTTGTTTTATGTTCATTATTTTGTTATATCCTAGAAAAGCTAACACAGTTTCTAACAAGATTAAGCATTAGCATTCCAGCTTCCATTTGACTTCTTTATAACAATTTAAATTTAGCCTTTCTTATGTAAAATTTCATCTATAACCATTATTGTGTTACTTCTTCCTGAACATCAAAAAGCATCTTATTGGATAGGACTAGCATGGTTTTTGTTACTGTGGAGACAGTAACTGTTGACTGGATTAGCTTAACAGCAGTGTATATATTCTATGATTTGTTGTCCGTTAATTTTATGCTACGTTGATCTCTTTTGAGTTTGAGCTTTAAACAGTATTGTTGTGCTCATTTCAAAAATCTGTGGTAACTCATTCTATTCCAACAAATACAGGCATTTGTAAATCTAGTTCTCACTCTCTGTGATCCGGATGATTCTGTGGTTATGTTTGCTCCATACTACTTCAATGCATACATGTCGTTCCAGATGACTGGTGTTACCAATATACTAGTTGGTCCTGGTAGCCCAGACTCACTTCATCCTGATGCAGGTAAGAAGCTGCATGATCTTGTTACTGTAATCCATTTTTACAGCATGAACTAGGGTTGCAAACTCAATGTTTGGTTTCTAAGAGAATCTATTTTCCTCCATCCAAGGGGTTCACATATCAGTTAAATATTGAATGGATTGGCTTTGTATTCTAGTAAACCTTTCCACTTTTCAGAAGGTATATTGGATTGTTCATAAATTTGTGCATGTCTGGTTGAGTGTTTTATTAGGTTTCACTAAGTTGTATGCTGCATTGTCTAACTGAATTTTTGGTTTTCTTTTACTTTGTAAATGACTGACTCGTTGATGTTACTCTATCTGTAATTTCACTTGTTGCTATGTCCTAAATGCTCATGCTGATGAACAACTACTCAATGCTATCCCTTACATATACAAAATAAAAATATTAGAAGGCTGGTTGATGTCTATCATCCAAGTTAGTTTCTTCTGATGTTGATTTCTATGTTTAAGGTTATTCATGAGAAATGTCTTGATTTGCAGATTGGTTGGAAAAAATATTATCCGAAACTAAACCACCTCCAAAGCTTGTAACTGTTGTTAACCCGGGCAATCCAACCGGAACCTACATTCCGGAGCCTCTTTTAAAGGTTTGTCTGTCTTCCACCCTCCTTCTGAATATATCAACAGCTACTATGATTTTAGATTTGCTACATTCTTATGTTGATTGACCCTGATGCTATTTTTTTTTTTAAATTATAAAATTTCTGAGTTAGTATCTTCTCTTATTTGATCAGAGGATTTCAGATCTGTGCAAGAAGGCTGGCTCTTGGCTTGTTGTTGATAATACATACGAGTAAGCCTTTTAAACTTGCTGTGCTAATAGAATTTATATCACATTATTTTCTTTAATTATGAAAAGAAAGAAAACAAAAAAGTTTTTGTTGTTCTGCTAACCTTTTAATTAGTTGTCAGCCCCTAGTGTACAGAATCCTTATGAGATCCTACTTTCAGTCTTCTTCTCTAACTATGAACACCTACGAAAATTCTACAATTCTCTGAATCATATCGACTGAGTTACAAGTTCATGTTTGAAAAATGGAGTGTGTAAACAGATTAATTTTTCGTGCAGGTATTTTATGTACGATGGCCTGAAACATTCTTGTATTGAGGGAAATCATATTGTTAATGTTTTCTCATTCTCAAAAGCATATGGAATGATGGGATGGCGGGTTGGATATGTAAGTAATCCTTTTGAAGTTTTGGTATTGATCTTCTTTGAAGTGTTTTTATAAGTAAATTTTAATTGCTCAAGTAATGCAACCAAGTATGCAGAGTCCTAGATTTCCATAACTTCTAAAGCGATGCTTTGGTCTACTATATTTTTCTTTCATGGCTTAATTAAATTTTAAGTCACATAAATTTATGTAGCCTCAATTAAGTTCGTATAAGAAAATTTATTCTATTACAAATCCAAGATCTTTCCTAATACCTGATTATTGCAGATAGCTTACCCCTCTGAAGTAGAAAACTTTGCTGAACAACTTCTGAAAGTTCAAGACAACATTCCCATCTGTGCTTCAATATTATCACAGTATCTTGCCCTGTATTCACTGGAACTGGGTCCTCAGTGGGTTGTGGACAGAGTAAAAAGTCTTGAAAAGAACAGAGAAATTGTTTTAGAAGCTCTCTCTCCCCTTGGAGAGGGTTCTGTGAAAGGAGGAGAGGGTGCCATATACCTGTGGGCAAAGCTTCCACATGAAAATGCCTACGATGATTTCGATGTTGTTCGCTGGCTCGCTCACAAGCATGGTGTTGCAGTAATCCCAGGAAAAGCATGTGGTTGTCCTGGCAATCTTAGAATTTCATTTGGAGGCTTGACAGAGAATGATTGCAGAGCTGCTGCAGAAAGACTGAAGAAAGGCTTAGAAGAATTGGTTAGAGATGGACTGAGTCAGTAACTGAAATTAATCATACAACATCATCCCCTTCCTCCATACTGGAAAAACAAAAACAGTAGATATCAATAGAAACAAATTTCACTTGCCAATGTTGCAAGTTTGCAACTGATGAATTTTGAATAAATGGAGGATTTACTTTCTACCCGGTCAAGTTGTGGGATAGCAAGTTTTCATTATTTTCATTTTCATAAATTTCAAAACATTGGCTTCAAATGCATGCATGCACTTCTTTCATACAAACTTATCTGATTGATCTAACTGTCATAAAATCCGACCTAACAAGCAAGAAGGACCCTTCTTGTTTTTTAAAGCTTTATGGAAATTTATTTTATCCATCCTTCACAATCAAGAGATTTACAGCAGAATGTTTGTGGTGGATTTGTGGTCTTAGAACTTAGAACTCCTCAATTGTCTTCCATTTTATCAGTCACCTATTTGTACTGTCTGTAATGGCTCGATCTTGAATCTTGATATGTTATTTTCTTTTGTTGCTCTACCATATATACTACCCAGTTTATGAACACATTCATCGTAATATTAATTACACCATTCTTTAGATCTGAGACATTTGATGTAGAAGCAAACAGTAACTAAAATTTGACCGTAGAAACACTTCCGTTCTCCTCTGTCTCTCTTGTTTTATCGTGATTAATTACCTCATTTTTCCATCCTCATTCGTTAACTTAATGCAACAACAAACAATTTGCACCATTAGTATTGGTTGTTGGAGCTGGTTGGTTGTTGTCGCTTGAGTTTGGGAAGTGTCAGTGCATACTTGAAGCAATCTCAACATTATATTCGCATCAAGCATAACAACAGATAGATACAGTACTGATTATTTGATCTCATATCAAACATCATAATTCGTGGGGTGTGAAAAATAGCCTTCACTTTCACTTTCAGCTAAGGTTCGGTACAATAGATCATACAAGAAAGGGTAATATTGATTAACTAAGTTAAAAGTAAAGAAAATGAAAAGGAGTTGGTGGAAGGTGGCGGCGTTGGAATTGACTGTGATAGTGACAGTGGTTCAAAAATTGAGATGGAAATGGCAAGTTTGTTGGGTGGTGGTGGTGGTGGGTCCATTCCGTCACCAGCAGCCAACGCCAACCACTCCAAATCCGATCCTACCCTGACCTCACGATGAAAGAACGAACCCAGATGAGATGAAGAACAGAACATTATCGTTGGTGTGAAATGCTAAAAAAAATAAAATGAGTGGGAAGAGTTGGTTGAGTGGCATGCATGAGCACCTTAAATTGGCGAGAGAATACGCGGCGGAAGGACTCTACGACACCTCTATCATCTTCTTCGACGGCGCCGTTGCCCGAATCGGCGACCACCTCAACTCCGTCGACGACCCTTTAGTGAGAGCGAAATGGATGAACGTGAAGAAAGCGCTGGGCGATGAAACCCAAGTGGTGAAACAACTAGACGCGGAGAAAAGGGCGTTTAAGGAAACTCGACCACGATCACGATCACGATCATATTCCTCCTCGTCCTTTGTTTTTCAACCGTCGGATGAGTATCCCATTCCCACTACCTCTCCTCGCGCTTCCACCGTCGACGAACACGACCCCGACGTCTGGAGACCGCCGAGTCGAGATTCCAGAAGGCCCGCCATGCCCACTGCCCGAAAGGACGGGGCTTGGAGCCGAGGCTCTACCAGGCCCGCTGCTGGTGCGGTAAAGCCCAGCAGGGTAAGCGCTGGGCCCCGACCACCGGCGAATGGAAAGAACGGCGGCGGCGGCGGCGGTGCTTCTGGAAAGGGGAGCAGAACAGGTGATGGTTCACGTTCAGTTGTAAGTAAGTTGTTTGTGTTGTGAATAGGAAGAATTTGGAGTTGATTAAATTGCATATGAATGAAATGAGATTTGATTGATTTATTGATGGATTGCAGAATGAAGATGGGAAGAAGTCAAAAAAGTATGAATATGAAGGTCCTGATCCTGAGTTAGCGGAAATGTTGGAAAGGGATGTGTTAGAAAGATCTCCTGGTGTGAGATGGGACGATGTTGCAGGCCTCACTCAAGCAAAAACCCTTCTAGAAGAAGCCCTTGTACTTCCCTTGTGGATTCCTGAATATTTTCAGGTTAGTTCACTTTTGAAGTTATCAATTGTTTTTATTTTAGTCTCTATCAAAATTAAAAATGCTGCTTGATTTTGTTTAAGCCGAGGAAGTTGTTTTGTGTTGTTGCAGGGAATAAGGAGACCCTGGAAAGGTGTTCTTATGTTTGGGCCTCCAGGAACTGGGAAAACTCTTCTTGCTAAAGCAGTTGCTACTGAATGTGGTACCACTTTCTTTAACGTTTCTTCTGCCACTTTGGCTTCTAAATGGCGTGGAGAGAGCGAGCGCATGGTGCGTTGCTTGTTTGATCTTGCAAGAGCACATGCACCCAGCACCATTTTCATTGATGAGATTGATTCTCTATGCAATGCTAGGGGGTAAGTAAGCAAAGCAAGTCAATAATCTTCTTCTTCTTCATGATCCATGTATTTGTGCTTGTTCAGATTCACCAACTCACCTCACCCTTAAAAAGGGTTGAACTCTGATTGAGTTGAGTTGTTTTCATCAGGGCTTCTGGGGAGCATGAATCATCCAGAAGGGTGAAGTCAGAACTTCTAGTTCAGGTTGATGGTGTGAACAATAGCTCCAAAAATGAAGATGGAACTCGTAAGATAGTAATGGTTTTGGCAGCCACTAACTTTCCATGGGACATAGATGAGGCACTGAGGTAGGTATCTATTAGCTTTTCTGCATAATTTGTAATACATTCTTTATATTGTGCCACTAATTTGATGGCAATGCAAAGCAGAAGAAGGTTGGAAAAGCGTATATACATTCCTCTCCCAAATTTGGAGAGTCGAAAAGAGCTGATCCGTATCAATCTGAGGACTGTAGAGGCAAGTTGTTTATTATTATCTTTTAGTTATGGAATGAAATGTGAATAGATGTTACTTGAGCAAAAGCAAAGTGAAAGAAACTGAGTAGCGTGGGTGGAATTTGGATTTTCTGCTGGTTTTTTTTGGTGCTGATCCTGCTGGTTTTTTTTGGTGCTGATCCTCTACTGTACATTTATAATACATTGATTATCCTTAATTTTGATGTTTTAAAATATATTAAAAAGATATTTAAAATATCAACACAGTATATTTTTAATGTTCAACAAAGGACAGCACAAAAAAATCAGTAAATAATCTGAACTCTGAGTTGTTGTTTGGTACATGCAGGTGGCACCTGATGTGAACATAGATGAAGTGGCGAAGAGGACAGAAGGGTACAGTGGAGATGATTTGACAAATGTGTGCCGTGATGCTTCCCTGAATGGTATGAGGCGTAAGATAGCAGGAAAAACGCGTGATGAGATCAAGAAGATGTCGAAGGATGAGATTTGGAAGGACCCTGTTGCAATGTGTGATTTTACAGAAGCTTTGAAGAAAGTTCAACCAAGTGTTTCTCAGGCTGATATTGAACGCCATCAAAAGTGGTTTTCCGAATTTGGATCAGCCTAAACACATTTTTTTTAACTACAAATCCTGCATGGTGCAACAAAATGTGCCATGAAAAATGGTGAAATGGCTACGAGTTATCTATTATTTTACTGATATGCCTCTGAATGAAGAAGTGCAACTTTGAGAGCATTGTGTATACACAAATATGCTTTTACATGAAATACTTCAAAGCATCAGAATCAAACCTTGAAATTGATTTAGATTAGAATTGTAAGCATCAAACTTTGCCAACAAACAACAATCACCTGTTAATACCAAGAGTTCCTCTCACGATCTCTTTTGACAGTAGTGGAACATTTACAAATTTCACCACCTTCATCCACCAGGCTTATCAAGCTTGAATTTTCACTTTCCAATGCACTAAATAGAGAAGAAAAAGAAAACCATGGATTTAGAAAAACGTGGTTTACCTTCGGTTGAACGGTAACCATCGTCCGAATAATAGTTCACTAGAGAAATCATGTCCATTGGAATGAATATACGCTTATCGTTTGGGTTATCTTAAATCAATAATACATAAATTTGTAGTTATGATTCTATGAATCAGGATCGAAATGAATTTGAACCCAAAAGAGTATTCATATTTAGGTGTCTAGATTCCAAAGTAGAATATCTAAGGTTTTATTTAGGTCTAATTTAACATCACAAAACTAATTTAAAAATTAAGGTTTGCACTAATTTATATATTATAAATTAGTTTTATTTTTAGTCAATGTGAAACTTTCAACATCTTCTTTCATAAGGTCAGGCTCTAATTCATAATTCTGATATCATGTTAAAATAGTGAGTTTTAAGTCTAACTTAAAACCAAAAAATCAGTTTGTAAAATGAAATTTGTATCCACTTAGATATTGTGCATTGATTTTATTTTGATTCGACGTGAGATATTCAAAAGTGGACTTACAAATATATGTATATTTTATACTTTAAATTCACTAAGTATAAAAGATTTTAATAGTAAGTCAGAAAATGAAACTTTGGAACACTGATAATTGAGAATAATATTTGAGAAAATGATAGATTAATTCATCTCATCATATTTCTAGAATACCAAAACATAATCTTATAAAAAAACTTATACTTATCCACTTCTTTTATATTAAGTAATTGTTAGAAAACTATAATGTTCTTAGAGCATATTCTTCCAACTATGTAATATATAGTTCAAAATATTATTTCTAGAAATGTCTAAAGATATTATATATAAGAGAGGTATATAAATTATAAATATGTTTTTGTGTATAGATTTAGTGAGAGGATAAAATCATAGACAGAAGAAGTGCAACAATATCACGTCCTTGGAATTTGATTAGTGAGTTTGTGAGTGAAATTACATCTCTTGTCAATGTTGATCTAACTTTTCATCAAAGTACAGTGAGAAGCATCAGAAACGTATTGTTGCGAGCTGACATATCACGGTTTTGGGTAAAACAAACACAATAGTAGAGAAGCCCAACATTGATGTTTGCAAATTTCATTTCAAGTACATTTTGGACCATTCAAGCTTTCGTTATTATGTTTTGTCATAGATAAGTTATTCACGTAAATGCAATGCAATAGCATTATCACCAACCTATAGTGCTATAGATAAGTGGAAACCTTACTCAAAAAGCTCCCAAAGTTCATGTTCTTTAAACATTTTTTAGACAAGACGTTTACCTAATTAACCCCCTTTTTTAGTCTAGATTCTTTACTGATTTTTTTTTTGTTCTGCTGAACATTAAAAATACACTGTGTTGATATTTTAAATATTTATAAATATGTTTTAAAATGTCAAAATTAGTGATAATCAATGTATTATGAATGTATAATAGAGGAACAACACAAAAAATCCAGTAAAGAATCCAAATTCATTTTTTTCTACCAAATTTAAGTAATTTGTACAAAATTATGGAAATCTATAAATTTTTATAAAAATACCAAAATGGATCAATTGTGCTTACAAAAATCATTACAAAAAAAAAATGTATTTATAAAATATTTTTAATTTTTTTTTAAAATTAAAATGAATTGACTGGTTAACCTATTTAACTTAATCCCAACTTTAGCAATAGCACAATAGTGCCTGAAGTTATAAGAAGGCAAAAGTTTGGCCTGCAAATAGTTAGTTTAAAAATAATCTAAATTACAACCAAAATAATTAAAATAATATACTAATAACTTGAAGAATAACTAAACGTGAAGGAATCTTTTTAGAAAAAGAAAAAAGAAAATTCGCCTTTAATTTAACTGAAATGCCTAATCATTGATCATTGAACCGAATCAATCATTTGACCGGAAAATTTGCATTGATTTAACTTTTGAACAAAATAAATCATTCATTTGACTTAAAGAAAAGGTAAAATCACGCGAAAAATTAGTTCATAGGATCAATACAAATGTTTGATGTAACCCCATTTATTTATTTTGTATGAACATGTTATTTTCAATTAAATGAATAGTTTTTATTATCAGTGGACGTGGCTTTATGTTATTGAAAAACTTAAAACTAAACATTGTAGTATAATTGATTAAACGTGTATGAATATTTGAATTTTAAGAACGTATAAAATAAAAAGTTTAATCATCATTGTTATTAGTATTATAATTAGTTATAATATTAGTTTAAGGAGTATTTCAAATAATGTCATGTTAGATATTATCATATATCTCAATTATGTTTGACATTTTTAAAAAGTTCATCTATCATTTGATATGATATGAGAATTTATTAAAAATAAAAAATAAAATAAAAGAATACAAAATATGAGGGATCATATCAAACCTATGATAAAAATTATATTTCACCAGAGACAAACTATATATCTGTTATGAAAAAATTCTAAATACATGAAGATAAAATATTAAACCATTTATATTGTTTTCTGTAAATCAAAACTAAATTAGTCAATTTATCGTCATAATGATTTACTTCACGAAAAACATGAATAACTTTGAATTTCATATACTTATAAAAATGTAAGCACCGACATCATCTTTCTCTAAGATTTCAAACCACCACTCTTTGATCCAAAAAATCATAATAGACTAAAGAAAAATCACTCTTAAATCACTCGTAAACTCTTTCTCTCAAAACATACTAGAATGCATAAATGACTCCATAAACTCAGCATAAATATTATTATTTTATTCATACAAGTTCAATTTTGAAACCACATTTCTTAAGGATAAAACTTAGATTAGATACACTCTAATAGGTATTAGATTTCATCTTGTTCCATTATAATTGGATTATGATTTGGTTAATAGATATTATTTTTGATGATAATGGTGAAGAAGAAGAAGAAAAAAAAAACAGTAGCATTTAAGGTTTTTGAATTGTTAAAGTATGATTTTAAAAGCAACAGATGTAATGAGTAGGCAAAGGAGGGTCCAGTTTGAAGGAAACACGTGCAATAATTATGGTGAGTCTTGTCTCCACCATAGTTTGTTGTGTTGTTGAGAAGGGTCTAACGTTGGTGTTGTGTTGTGATGAATGAGTGAGAAATGAGAATGAAAAGCCTAGAATTATGTAAGAGTTGCTTCTCCATTAGTGTAGTTTGATGCTAAGTGTTATCATATATGAAAGATGCCTTTGTCTGTGCCGTGATCTGTTTAGCCACGACACTAATTGGTGATATTGGGTTTTCTTGTGCCTTTTAAGAACAACAACATGCTACCAAATTATCACCACTTTCGTCTCATAATGCTTAACATTTAGAGTAGAGATGGATACACTTCTATCGTACTCGAGTTTGGATTCTTTACTAAGTATTCTCTGTTATTCCTCTATTGTGTCTTCAAAATACACTAATAGTCACTAATTTTAAAATTTTAAAATGTATTAAAATTATCTTTAAAATATCAAAACAATGTGTTTGTAATGTTCAGCAGAGGACAACACAAAAAAACTCAACAGAGAAATCGAACTCTATCATACTCATGTGTGGCTATTGTTATGATAATTATTTGTTGGATTATATATGTTTTTGGTCCCTCAAGTTTCAGTGAATTTTGGGATTAGTCTATTTTCGAAATTTTATACCAATTTAGTCATTTATATTTAGAAATGCGTAGATTTAGTCCTTTTTACCAAGTTTTGATAAGTTTATTTGACGTTTCAAACACATTTCGTGATAATATTTGAATTGTTGATACATTTTCGCTTCAACGCTAACTCAAATATTATCAATAAAATGTATTTAAAATGTCAAATAAACTTAACAAAATTTGGTAAGAAGGACTAAATTGGTATAAAATTTCGAAGAGGTACTAATTCCAAAATTCACTGAAACTTGAGGAATCAAAAACATATTTAACCCTTATTTTTTTAACCAAAAGTTTAATTAAGTTTTAATTTTCAATTAAATCGAGTTCTTATTAAAAAAAAAAAATTCATCATTTTTAACCAAGTTAAATAACCATTGATATAATTTTCTTAATAATTCTTAAAAAGAAAATCCCAATAATGTATTGAATACAATATTAATCATTATAAATTTATAATTTCATCATAATAATAGCAATTTGCGATTGCATTTGTCATTATCAAGATCAATAATGAAAAGAATGTTTGACCTAGATTCACTTATACCATAATCACTCCATGATCACCACGTGATTAATCAGTTTTTAGTTAATATTCTGAAGATAAATGTAAGTAAAAAACAAGAACAAATATTTTATACGATATAGTTTTATTTTATTTTTAACATAACATGATAGCATGCATAGGCTTATGAACCCTAATAAGCATATACTTTTGTAGATAGCTGCATAGGCTTATGAGGAAGATGCCACCCAGTTATGTTGAAACATAAAGAATCTTGCTTTTATGGTGCTACTTTCTTCATCAAAATCATTTTCCTGCAAGTAGAAAGCTAAACAAACTCCAATATCTCCAAACATAAACATCCTAGGACTCCACACTTTTTCGTATTCCTCCTTTCTTTTTGTTTTCCCTACTAAACTACACAGTGTAACGTCTGCAACATATAGATACAAGTGTTTCATCCCATTCAATTCAATCAACAAATTTAATAACTCAAATTAATTAAATATAAATTTGGCTTATTTTTGCGATATAATTTGATTATTTTCACTGTAAGTTTAAAATTTTATTTTTCGATTGAATTGCACAAAGAGGAAAAAATTAAAAAAAAAATCGCTGTGTTATTAGGTTATAATCTTTGAACCATAGCCTTTAGACATTTTCACAAACATGACTCCATATGGACAAGCACTACATGCAAGATCTGAAAAGAGTTTTTTCACACACCATTCACGATAATCAAACATAGTATACAAATTTTCTAATAGATATGTTCTTTTATCCGTAGGTAGAAATTAAATATACAAGATTAGGTTTGCATCTAACATGAGACTAGACATTAATGGGTGGACTGATAGAATAAATCTAATTAGGATAATTAAATATATCTCTGATACTAGGTTAGGAAGTGGACTTTAAGTCTAACTCAACCCCAGAAAACTGACTTGTAAAGTGAGATTTGTATTCACTTTATATATTATGAAATTGTCTTATCTCTAGTTGATATGAAACTTTCAACATAATTTTTTTTAACTTATTATTAAAAATTCATAAGTTATTTATAAATTGAAAATACAAATTATACGAGGCTTCTTCAAATCATAAGAAAGTAGGAAAAATAACAATATTAATTGATTTTATATAAGCAAAGGAATTAATATGAGGAAAAAGATATTCCATGCATGGAATTTTGCTGATCGTTAAAAATGAGGGAGCATGGGGTTTGATTTCCTTGTATAACGTGTCCTATTTGTTCCTAGATCTTAGGTATTTCCTAGTTTTTCTTTTCATGGGAAAAAGACAAGGAAAAGAGAGAAAGAAAACAAAAGAAAAAAACTTTCATGCAACAAGAATAAAGAAGTAACCATACGGAACCAAACTCCACTCGATTGGTTAAATCAAAATTAATTTAGGTAAGAATTAATGTCATATAATTGAATTCACTCATCATAATTAATCTAAATGAAAAGGCACATTCTTTGATCTTATGATATTATAAAACTTGATTAGGCATTATTATGATTAATTAAGCTGTTTTTCCGAATCTCTTAAAAGTCACTAACAATATGCTAATGCATGTTTGAGATGAATTTGGATTGCGTAATCCATAAGCACCACACCATAATATATAACAAACTTTGTTTTGAGATATTGCAAAGAGATTCAACCAATGTTGCAGAAGCGACCCTTTTCTTTTAATTACAAGAATCCCTAATCAAAAGTCAAGACAGAATCTTATGAAAAGAAAAGAAAAGAGTGAACTATGTCGCGTGGTTTAAACTCGTTCCTTATGCATTCTTATGTTTAAACTATGTTCAATATGCACGCCTAATTAAATGTGATTTTTGTCGAAACTTATATATTTAATTCATATTTTGTGTTTTAGTACACATAAGTCTTACATCATTTAAAAATCAAGCTTAAATAAAATTTAAATATTTTTATTTTTCTTCAATATTTGATATGTTTTTTAAAAACAAAATTATAACGGAATTCAAAACTTCGAATACTGACGATATCTTGAAAATACAAAAAATTTTGTTTTCATATTTGATTCGTCAAATAACATTGGTAAAATCAATAATATTGTTTTCGTTAAAGAATATAATTTTATTAAAAAATGACCGTAAAATAAGAAAATATAAATAACGTCCACAAAAGTTTCTTTTAATTTTCTAATTTCTCTCACTCAGATATATCTATAACTACTTTTACTTATTTAATTTGAGAAACAAAACAAATCTATTCTTTGCCGTCCATGTGTAAAATGATTTTTTTTTCTTTTTTGCCGCATTCTTGCATACACCGGCATCTTCATCATACAATTTAATATTATTATGAAATTTATATTGTTCTTTTTAAATTAAAGATTTTCACGTTTAGTCTGAATAGAACTTTCTTAAAGAATTATTATCTAATATTTCAATTAATTTAATAAAAATAATATATAGTATTTTTTACTGTAGTTAAATTAAGGGAAAGACTATAGTTTTTCTACGTTATTTTTCTAGTAAAACTCCCTTAATCAATTAAAAAATATATATTACATAAGAGAGCTTTTTATAATATCTCCCTTAATTCCATTTTACTAGTCATGCGCTAGAAAAATTTATAGGTCGCTTTAATGAACCATCAGACAAAGAATTCTCGTACTAACTTTGAATCTGCAATAAACTAAATTAAATTATATTCAATTTTGATTAAATTCCTTGAAAGGAAAATACCATTTTGATCCTTACCATGAATTATTTATCAACCAAATTAAGAAAGTTATAAAGAAATATCTAGATATTTAAGTTGTACTACATACTATAATTATACTTATATTTAGTTTTAATAATTTTTTAAATGTTTCATAAACTTAATTAAACTTTAGAATACACAAATTTTGAATATTTTATAAATAAATAAAATTTAATAATATACATTTAATGAAAAATATATAAATTTATTATGAACTCTAAATTTATTAAAATTTTTATTTTATATTATAGATAAATGAAAAAGAAAAATAATATTAAAAAAAGGTGTCGGTTCAGTAGCGACCCAAACGATTCCGACCTCACCATGTTTGAGCCACGTGAAGTGCATGTGCAAGTAGAGAGTAGAGAGAGTATTATCATAAAATTAAATTATTATAATGAATGAATGAGTATGCTATGTGTGATGTTGTGAACACATACACGAGCCCATGTCCCGTGAATGCATGTCATGTCATCACCAATTACAAGAACAACAGGCCCATCACCAATCCAATGATGTCATACATACATGATTATTTTTTAATATCTAAGATTTTATTCTTTTACTATTATTTTCTGTCTTCTTTTAGGAAAATTCTAAAGACCAATAAAAAGGAAAATATATATTTTTACTTATTTCTTCGATAAAAATAAATAAATAAATAGTGTTTGTGAAGGTACTGGGGACAGGTAAAAGACTAATGTAACCACAAAATACCAAAATACTTTACTCGTTTCTTCTTGAAAATAATGATTCATATATACATATACATCTGAATAATGAATAACACAAACTCCCATCCACTCATTTTCACATTTTGCATATTTATTATTAAGGATTAAATATGTTTTTTCTTTAAGTGAATTTTAAAATTAATCTATTTTAAAATTTTAGATTAATTTAGTCTTTCATCTTTCAAAATACGTAAATTTAGTTTTTTTAATCAAAATTTGATTTTGTTAGGTTTATTTGATGTTTCGTACACGTTTCAGGATTATAGTTGAGTTATTTATACTGTTTGACACATTTTTACTTTAATATTAAGTCAAATACTATTATGAAATGCATTTGAAATGTCAAATAAACTTAACAAAATTTGATTAAAAGGATTAACTAAATCTACGTATTTCGAAAATGAATGACTAAATTGGTTCAAAGTTTCAAAATTGTCTAATTCCAAAATTCACTGAAAATTAACGGATTAAAAACATATTTAATCCTATTATTAATAATTTTTTATTTAATATTTAATATTTAAATTTTCCATGTTTATTTCCTTATTAAAAATAGTTTATTGTTGGAATAAAATGAGTGTGAAGAAAAAAAAAATAGAATTGTAGTATTGAAATTGAAAAACTTGGTAGAAGCTCACATTAATTGATATGATATTTCCACTTTGTGTATGTTTCTCAATTATATGCTATGATTGTCTTCTTCTCTTTAAAGTTTTTATATGTGTTTCTGAGTTGTCATCCGTCAGTCAATTCCTTCAAATTCAGTTTTCTGATACCTTCATTGCCACAATTTAGTTTACATAACAAAAATTACTTGAGTAATTTTATTCTGTGGGAGTTTTAGAACTTCTACTTTTATTAACATGTCTTGTTTGGTATATTTGTTTTCATTTTTTTTTCTATTATTTTTGTATTTATTTAAAAATTATTAATTTCCAACAATTTTTTCATTTTTTAATTGAATTTTTATTAAAATGTTCGATATGAGTTGAAAATATTTAAAAGAAAATAAGCAATTTCATTAACAAGCTACAAATCAAGATATTATTATCTCGTTAATAAGCAAATAAAATAATAAATTAGTTAAATAAAAATAAAATATATGCTAAATATTTAAATAAAATTAAAAAATATTTTTAAACATATAATTTTTATTGAATATATTCAAAATATATTTTTAAACATATATTTTCCATCCAAATAACTTACTTTTTACTATTTTGTTATTAAACATATTCTTTATTTTCAATTGTCTTTCGTCTTTAAATTAAATGATTATGTATTTAATCTTCATACTTTTATAAAAATTATGTAAAACATCATTCATGCAAATGATAAAATGGAGTGTTTTTGATATAATCATTTGATTTTTGGACTATAATATAACTTCTTTATATCTTTTGTTGGATAAAATGTTTCGAAGTAATGTTTTACAAAACTTTCATAAAGAAATTAATTTAACTTAAGACTGATCATAATTTTTTATAGTAATTTAAAACTATATATATATATATATATATATATATATATATATTTACATTTTTTTTTATTTTTTTGGTTTAAAAGAATTTTCCTATAGATATGAGAGGTTGAAAAACAAGAGAATAAAAGATATATTAATTTAAATAAAAAAAATAAGTAAAAAGTGAAGTCTATTCACTTATTATTAATATTATTATTTTATTTATTAAATTTATGATGATAAAAATCTAAATTTTAGTAAAATATTAGCAACAAATTTTAAGGAGTAATGTAAAAGATATCATGATTATGAATTTTTTATATAAATTTCTCGAAATTAAGAAGGCGAAAATGAAAAAAAAAAAAGTGCTTTCATTGGATTATATTTTTAATATTCAGGACTAGATTTATGGTTAATATTTTGATATAATCACAATGGATTATGAATATAAACACCATATTTATAATTTTTCACTAATGATTAAAAAATGACTTATATGAGTTTATGATAGAAGTCTACATTGAAAGACCAGAAATAAGATAATTTCATAGTATATAAAAAGAATGTAAATTTTATCTTATAAATTAATTTGGTAAGATTGAGTTAGACTTAAAATTAATTTAGTATCAAAGTCACTTAAAGAGATAAAAATATGTTAACTTTAAATTGAACAAAATTCTAAAATTAAAATATTTATAGTTAATAGTAAATTAACTGGTTTAATTCCAAATTATTTTATTTCACTTTTTCCTTTTTAAAAAGTTAAAACTTTGATTTTGTTTTGTCTAACATGAGATTGTTAATAATTTATATATGTCTAAGAAAGAACATGATCGTCTAGATATTCACTATATTGGTGTTTATTCCGTACTACTAATATCATAAACCTTTAAAATGATCGTTTAATCCAAAATATTATTGTATGCCTTAAAATTAACTCTAAATACTAAAGAGTTAATATAAAATATTTTACAGAGACCAAAAGTAAAATTTAGTTGCTCTATAAGGATTGAGATAAAAAGTTATTTTTTCAAAGATAAAATATTGAAAATATAGACTGAAATCAGCATATATTCATTTTATAAGAATTCAAAATATATCTAAGTCTTTATTCTAATAAATAATATATTTTAAAATATAAATACATTTGAACACAAAAAATACAAATAGTTATACATATTTAATTAATATAATATATTAAGATATTTTAACGATTACGTTTGTGAAATTTAGAGGCATATGTCTTAGTTGTATATTCTTTCATGATTTTATTTGAAATTTAATACACACACTAATATATATGTCTCTCTCTAAATATACACATCCACACTAAAATACATATAAAAAAGGTTAAATATGTTTTTGTCCCGTAATTTTTAGTGAATTTTAGAATTAGTTAATTTTAAAATTTTAGACCAATTTAATCATTTATCTTTCGAAATACATGAATTTAGTCTTTTTAATTAAAATTTATTAGATTTATTTGATGTTTCGTATGTATTTCCAAATTGTATTTGAGTTATTTATACTGTTTGACACATTTTTGCTTTAATGTTAAATAAAATACTATTATAAAACGCGCTTGAAATGTCAAATAAACTTAATAATATTTGATTAAAAAGACTAAATTCATGTATTTCGAAAGATGAAAGATTAAATTGGTCCAAATTTTCGAAATTGACTAATTTTAAAATTCACTACAAATTAAGGGACATTGACCCTTGTATTTATAATCGACGAATTTTAGTAGAGTTTAATAAAAAAAATAGTAAAAACAAGGTACAGTAGTTATAATTTAGTAAGCATATAAAAAAAAATATTTTTTGATATTTTATTATGAAAATAATTGAAGTTAGTATCTCATCTCTCCCTCTCTATATAAAGACACATTGTTGTGTGAAGATGGGTAATTTGGTCACATGCAAGCTACCCAAATTGGGGTATTTTGATTATTAATCATTGTCGTATAGCGAATGTGATATATCAGAACCAAGTTGAAGATTTTTGATTTAAATGTTTTTCTACTTAAGGACAAGACAAGGGCACATGTTGAGGTAGGGGCCCTTATCTTTCTTGGAACCCTTATTACACTTCAGATGCCTCTCCCATCTTCATTTTACTTCTATTTTTCTAGCCAGAGGACAACCTAGTCCTTTCCCATTTATTCTTTCTTTTGTTTTTCTCTAATTAATAATATATACACCCTATTTACTTTCTTTACTATATTCTTTACATTTTTTTACTCCTCACTTTCTACACGTATTTCTATACTTCTTTTGTCTTTTAACCCTCTTTCACTTTTTTATAATTTTAAATAAATTAATTGTTATAGGTCTGTAGTAAAAGATAAGTGATCATCTATCTTTTATTTATTTATTTTTGAATTAAGTAACATTATTTATGAGGAATTAATTACATATTATTATAATATTTATTATTATCATATTCCTCTGACTTAAATTTCAGAGTGTTTTTTACATACACATCTCTTAAAATAGAGAGCATTTAAAATTAGATCGGAAGAGTGAAGAGTTTCTCGTGAAATATTTATGACGCATTTTGTTAAGTTCGTGGGCTTATCATTAATCTAATTTATCTTTTTATTTAAGAATATAATAATTTAAGTGTTACAATTGAATTATGACTCAATTCACTTTTTCTGTCACAAAATATCATTCAAAACATGTTTTTCATTCTACACGAATAAGTTTATATGTACATTATCGCTAACTTGTATTTTTTTTTCATGTTTTCTTTATAATTCTGGTACAACAACAAAACAAAAATATATAGAAAAGTAAAAGAAAAAGAAAAAGAAAGTCGTTTCTACTTAAAACCTTAGAGATAACAATGTTAAAATTAACCACTATATTTAATATATCGTCTCTTTTAAAATCTAAAAGTTTTTCATAATTTTATCTTTAAAATAAGTCTCAGAAGGTTGAAAAAGGAAAAAATATATATTCAAATTATAAAACGTGAGCAGCAGAAAGGGGATAATATTTTGAAATTCATAATATAATAAAATATGATCACTTTTATCTTTTAATATACAGACATTCGAAATACATGTCTGAAAATAAAAATGCTATATTATATTATGTGGATAATTAAAGTATGATTTTTGTGCTAAACCGAAGCTCCAACATCAATCAACACCTGAAAGGGAGGATTGAATAAAAACAAGGTGTTTTCTCTCTTTATCTTTTAGGTTTAGGGTAAGGACAAGGTTTTTGTCCCCATCTGCCCATCATGCTCTCTCTCTCTCTCTCTCTCTCTCTCTCTCTCTATATATATATATATATATATATATATATATACATACTCACCACGCACAATCATGTTCTCACCTCTCATCTCTATCTTTCCATGCGCCACACCGTGTTTTCTTTCTTCCAAGTACCAACTATTCTTCAACCTGTCATAATTACTCTCTTTTTCTTCTGATCAAGTAGTAGTAACAGTGTTGAATTCAATACCCACAAACACAAAGTGGTCACTATCTTATACACCATGCCTTCACTCTCAGAAGTGTATCGAGCCCACCCCGTTCACGTTCAACACAAGCACCCTGACTTAAACTCTCTGCAAGAACTCCCTGAATCTTACACCTGGACGACCACACAGCCCCAAGACCAAACTAATAATAACAACCTCAACCACACTGTTCCCGTCATTGATCTCAACCACCCAAATGCCTCAAACCTAATAGGCCATGCATGCAGAACCTGGGGGGTCTACCAAGTCCTCAACCATGGCGTACCCATCACTCTTCTCCACGACATTCAACGCCTCGGAGAAACCCTCTTCTCTCTCCCCTCTCACCACAAACACAGAGCAGCTCGTTCCCCCGACGGCGTCGATGGCTATGGCCTCGCTCGCATCTCTTCCTTCTTCCCCAAACTCATGTGGTCCGAAGGCTTCACCATTGTTGGCTCCCCTCTCCACCGTTTTCGCCAACTCTGGCCCCAAGACTGCCACAAATACTGGTATATACATCTTCATGCACCCACGTCTTTCTTTACAAAATTAAATCAAAAAGACTGTTTCTTTTGTTGTTTTCGTTGCCATGGATAATTATAATCACTCGTTTTTCTTATCCTAATGCAAGTTATCACAAAATATATGTGGACCCACCTCCAAGATTAGTAGAGTGATCAGAATCTAATGCAACAACGTTGAAACAATTTACTTATGTTTCTTGATATGTCGGAAATCTCTGGGCTAATAATAGTCAACTGTGGTTTTTTTTTTTTTTGTTCCCTATTTTTATATCTCTTTCTTCAGTGACATTGTCATGCAGTATGATGAAACGATGAAAAAGCTAGCGGAGAAGCTGATGTGGCTGATGTTGGAATCTCTGGGTATCACAGAGGAAGAAGACCTAAAATGGGCCGGTGCAAAAGGTCAATTCAAGAAGACTTGCGCTGCCTTGCAACTGAACTCCTACCCGACGTGTCCGGATCCGGATCGGGCCATGGGTCTGGCGGCCCACACGGACTCCACCCTTCTCACGATTCTTTACCAGAACAACATAAGCGGACTGCAGGTTCACCGGAAAGGAACCGGGTGGGTGACGGTGGCGCCAGTCCCGGGCGGGCTCGTGATCAATGTGGGAGACCTGCTCCACATATTGTCCAACGGGTTGTACCCGAGCGTGCTCCACCGGGTGTTGGTGAACCGGGTGAAGCAAAGGCTTTCGGTGGCTTATCTATGTGGCCCTCCACCGAACGTGGAGATTTGTCCACACGAGAACTTGGTAGGTCCGAATCAGCCTCGTCTTTATAAGTCAGTGACTTGGAACGAGTACCTTGGCATGAAAGCAAAGCATTTCAACAAGGCACTCTCTACGGTTCGGGTTTGTGGTGGAATGAATGAGGAAATGGACTAGATTTGGTGGTGAAGGTTTTGGATGGTTCCCTCTTGCATGGTCTATTTTGTACGAAACATCATCAAAGGTGTAATATTTTTATTTATTTTTTCTTCATGATTTGGTGAACTGGAAAAATTGGTGGTTGATGAATTAGATGTGGTGGGGGATGGGAGCAATAAATAAGTTTTGTTTGGCTGTAAACGGGAGAGAGAACCATTCGAAAGGATAAGAGATATAGTCTCTGGTGTGTTTCATTTGTCTTTGTATCGAAAGGGACATTACTAAATTCTCAGTTTTCATCATTCAATTCCACCACAACAATTTCATATCTCTCCCTTTCTCTATGTTCATTTTATTTTTAGGGTCTAAACATTTATCATATACCTTTTATCTTGTCCCTTTATGGCAAGGATATTAAAATGCTGAACCCAATTTTCGATGTCTCAAATTTGGATGAAATCATTTTATATATTATTAATTCATTTGAAGTTGAAGTTGAAGCCGTATATGTACAAAGTGTGAGCGACATGCATTTATGAGAACCTTACAAAATCACTAGAGAATGGATTCTCTCGCAGCCCAACTTGTGTTGTTGCCACACTCGTCCACTCGCCAGACTGACACCTGCAGTTCCAAATTTCTACTCAGAGAGATAAATGGAAGTGTTTCATTATACACTAATTTTTTATTCTCGGAATATGCATTTCAATAATTGGGGTTTAAAAATATTGCACATGCATTTAACGTGTTTAAAATAGTATTTTTGGGATTAACTATTATTCATACTGTGTAAAGGATCGTCTTTTCCTCTATATAAATATACTAAATTGATCGTTTATATAGAGAAATATAGATAAGTACTTTAATAATATGATAAAATTGTTCCGTTTTTCTAATGGGTTGGTTGAGTACTACTAACTCCTAGATGACTAATTTTTCGTCTTTTTCTTCTCCCGTCCACCTGTTGTTATTTTCAATCTGTTCAGTAATCAAAGTCTTTACAGTTAGTCAATAATTGCTCATGATACCTACAAAAGGTATTACGATGCTTAAGTTAGAAAGAGATCGATCACTCAAGTATTAAATACAGCAATAGTTGTCATCAACTACATCAACCCTCTATTTATACAAATTGTAACAAATTTTTACTTACCAATCGGTCTTATTATGATCCAATCATACTTTAATCACAATTACCAGACTAATCTACTTGATCTCCACTAGAAATCTCTTATCTAGTCAACTTACAATTGGATGGGAATATTTTCCACATCAAAAGTAGTAACTCGTCCTTGAGAGCATGATGAGGTCTCTTGGTTGCTACCTTGACAAGGGTTTTACCGGATCAAACTTAGATTCTACATATACATGTAGTCTAGGTCGATCGGTCCATACTATACAATTCAATATGTCAAACAAATGACACCAAATAAATTCTAATTCAATGATAAGAAATGAGTATAACTTATTCTCACAAAATTCTCTTTTATAAGTGAGTTTTATTTTCCATTTATATATGGTGAATTAATTGATTTATTTTTTATTCGATATCTCTAATGTAATAAAATTTGTTAAAATCACTTTTTCCATTGATATTAATATTTTTTTTTCTTAAAATATTCACTTTATATATTTACTAATTGAAAAATTGAAAAATAATATTCACCCATCTAATTAAATTGATTATCAGTAAAAACTAAAAGTTAAAATAAAGTATCTCCGAACATTAATTACTAATGAAGATTTTTGATAAACCTTAAAACATGCGAAATAATCTCTTAGGTTCTGATTAACTAAAATTTGTTGAAAGGATAAGTGATTCTGAAACCAATAATGTGAGGAGAGTCTATAGGCACATATATATATATATCCTTTACTCCAGACAGTGGGGTTTGTAAAATACAAGTTGTGAGAGTTTAGGTGACAAAATAAGAATCCATAGATAAGTGATGGAAGTGGTATAAAAAAACAAAGAAACAACTTAGCAGCTAGGTTCATACACCTTTTTTACTCCAACATAATATGAAACAAAGGAGCGCGAATAATTCTCAATCATTTGGTTTATGAAATCATTGTCTGAAGGAACACATAACATAATGTTGTTGCTGTCTCTCTGCAACCACGTGCCGGTGCCTTCCTCCAAAGCATAGCAATACATATGATGGAGAAGTGCCTATTTTTACCACTCTTTCTGATTTAATCCTTCTTCTATTTGTCCTACGCCTGTGTTGTTGGGGTTATAATCATTTTCCTCATTGAACAAATCCACCAAGCGCTTGTCCTATTCCAATCACTACTCCCAAATCCATGTCTCTGTTCTTCATCTCATAGCTGCTGAACCTTCCAGGATTCAGGACACTTCCTCAGAGACCAATGGATATCAAACAACTATCCATACATGTTAGAAATTCAAGTGTAAGTTTAAGTTCCACATTGATTAAAAACAAGAAAATAGAGCACTGTATAAGAATAAAGATTTATAAATCCAATGTTTTGAGGTTTTGAATTGAGAATGGTATCAATGTTTTATGTAATTAGACTTTTGTCTCATTCGTGTTTTATCTCTTCATTGAACTTCCTTCTCTAAACCTTGACAATATCTTCTTTATACGAACAATGATAATTTGACAATTAAATGTCAACTCAAATTATAAAAGAAAATTGTCAAAATTTAATTATTAAAAAATCTTTTTCCTTCTTTTTTTTTTCTAAAAAAAAATATATCTTCCAGAAAGTTGAAAGTTCGAGTTTACACCCCATGTCAAGTAAAAGTTGAGAAAATTCAACATTATAATTATAAATATATATATATATATATATATATATATATATATATATATATATATATATTTTTAATAGAAGGTAACGTAAACTCCTTTTATAAATTATACTCGGGTTTTATTCATATTTTATATCCGTGATAAATTATTTCCTAACAAAACCTTTACATTAAGTTTTTTATAAACACTTTTAAAAATTAAAAATATAGTTCATACGTATAAATTTAAATTTTAGAAAAATTACTTTTTTTTAACTTATTTAAAACTAGATAATTTCTTGAAGATATAAATATGTGTTTAGTTTCATGAATGGTATACATTATGTTTGTACAATCACGTGGTCTTCTCGTATCAATCGATTTGAAATTGAATCTTACATACACACATACATATATAAAACTTAAATTTTTAATTTTTAATAAAAAATCCCATTGTCAATACTCGATTTCTGTAAGTGTCAAAGATAGTGTGTTGTCTATGTATGAATTTCGAACTTTTTTCATTTCCAAATCTTGATTTTGTTTTCATTTATATATTTGAGTCTCTCCATAGAAGGTGCACGACTACATATACTATAAATATATTTTTTCACAATCTTGATGGTTGATTTTAATCATTATAATTGTATTTTATTTAATAAGGTACAATAATCAATTCTAAAATTCAAATTTAAAAAAAAAAATTAACCATGTTGACGCAAATTAAGTTTTTTAATAACTATATATATTATACTGAGGGACAACAAAATTGATTTTTTTTTTACAAAGTCATGGGTGAGAAATTAATGTAATAAGAACCCTACCATACTTTACTATCTTTTCTTTGTAGTAGTTTCTTCTTAACCATTAATTTTCTAACAGTAATAGTTACCACTAAAACTGCTATCATCTATTTTCCTCCTTTTATTTCCTGCAAAAAAAACTGTTGAGAAGTAGAATCAAGTTCTAAAATTTTCAACATATATACTTTGTTAATTATATATAATCGCAATGAATTGTTCTCATTCCAGGGATAATAATGAATGCAGAGATCTGAACTAATCCATGAAATGATTAACGAATACCTCAAACTGACAGTGACACGATGCAGCTTAACATGCACCACACCACTATCTCTTGTCGATAAGAAAGAAATGGTGCAGAATCGATTAATTGGCACACCAAAGATAAGTAATGCTACATTAATTCCTATAGAAACTTCTTGTCTGTTCAAGATTTTTGTGTTATTAATTACTATATATCTTCTTTAATGGTGTGGAATGAGTCTTGTGATCGATTTTTGTTTAATATAAAAACAATATCTGTTTGTTATGTTATGTTACTCTGCAAGCTGTGTGAGTGTTGTATTCTACAGTACTAAACTCGGGTGCGGTGCTGCATTAGAAACACTGTTTGTTATTCTGAAATTGAAGTGGATGAGACACAACACGACACACTAACACTACTACAAAACAAAAGACATAAAGACACGGAACATGATATGAAGAGGAATGGTTGAAAAATACATTGATATATAAATATATGTCCTTTGGAAGGTGCCAAAAATAAGAAGCGCAAAAGCTGAATTTTTCTTGATTTTATTATAAGTGTTAGGTGTTGAACTAGATTGGCCATACCATAGTAACATATACGTGGTTTGATCTAGATCAGTGAGAGAGTATACGTAATGAAAAGATCCAGGAGGTTGAAGTAACTGTTGCATGATTATGAGTTTGTGACGCAAGGTGCATGATTTAGTCATAGTTTATCTTTATCCAAAGGATTCCATCATGGGGAATGATTGAAGACAGCTAAATCCCAACTTTGAACAAATAATTGGTGAGTGTGTGAAGAGAAGAAGAAGAAACCGAAGGAGAAGAAGAAGAAGGAACCCTTTTGTGGTGAAGTTTTGTTGTTGTGTTTGAATATGGGCGAAATGTTTAGTAAGTCACAATTATGGGTGATATGACTAGTTTTGTTGCTACCTTCAGCTGCATTATGCAATGCCAATTATAAGTTTTACATCACAGGACTATATAATTAATACATATGAGGCTCTTTCCATTGAACCCAAATCAGGATTTTGTTCGAGTGTTTCTGTCAAATATCAGAATCAATCTGAGTCACATCAACCACGTAGCTCATTGAAGGTAGATATGAGTTGAGATTTGGTGAATGAGATGTTTTACTTACACCAATTGAATGAGACCAATGTTCCTTCGTCATCAAACTTTTTGAATGAGATTTTCTGAATAGGATCACTGATGATCTCTTACCAACCTCTTCTCTGATCCCACCACACGAGAGAATTCGAACCAAAACTATTACTATATTATATCAGATACATACATACATACAATTAAATTAATGCACTGACTTTGTTTTTTGCTTAGGTCATTGTCTTTTCAGATTGTGAATGACTAGTGCACCTTTCTTATGTATTATTGTTAATTATTATCATAATCTAATCAATGTGATTGAGAGGTACCTGTGTTAATGATGAAAGCTCAACCTCTTCAAACTTCCAAAAAAAGCATATGCTGTGATAAGTGTAGCACACGGGCTGGCTCCTAAATGGAAGCAAGGGTTTCTTTCTGTTACTGCTTTAATCTTTTCTGATTTTCTATCTAATGTAATCCATTTGTAGTTGTAATAACACATTTGTTCTTGGTACATGGACCTGGTTCCTATCTAAAAACACTTAATTCGTCCTTATCTTTTTTTTCGTTGCGGTTTCTCACGCTCAATCTCTTTTCTTCCTTTCTCTATCCGTTCGATTGTTCAGATGATCGGAGTACCTGTTGACAAGGCTTCAATGCTTAAGTCAATTTAAATCCGTTTGGGTGAGTGCAATTAATGCTATAACAAATGCGAAATAAAAGTCCTTATCAACTTACTTTGGATTCCTATATATCTATAGTGTTTGACCTAGGCTTGTGATTAAGGTTTTCTTAATCACAGCTAATTGTTTTTTAAACTTGAATACTGACTTATATTACTTTAACTTACAGATTTAGTTTTGATGGAGCTGCTCGACTGAAACTGAAAGGCCGTGCGTGCTGTCAAAGTCCTCATAATTATGTTATGACGACAAAGTTCCATTATTACGAGCGCTCGGGTCATGAGTTCCCTAAAATCATTCTGGAGAAATTACCACATCAACAACTCACGGGATTATCCGTCTATAACGAACAACCTTCGACCGTTTATCCTTGAACCGCCTAACTAAATATCTGGCTAGAAATGTCGATAAGTGATACAATACAAGTTTCGATTGTTACATGTTAGTGAAGAAACAATGGATGTTACGAACTTACTAAAGATTATTGTTGGAGATATATATGAATCTGTGTTCCGCGTTCAATAGTAGACGTGACATGCTTTGTCTCTACCTTATAATAATGGACATGCAAATTAAATATCATGAGTTTATTTATAACAACAAACTTGAAATCTCAGCTGCTGCATCCAAAACAAATTCACATATATATGAATCAGATTTCAACCTTTTTCTTCATTATATTCCGATCACTGGGGCGTTTCTTTTGAAGTTTAAAACTGTTTTCAGTAATTACGATCCAGGAATGTTGTATATGGAAATATATATACCTTTTTTTTTTCATAAACATGCTTGTTTGATAACAAGAGCTTCGTAAAACGTACAATTTATTTTAAAAAAAAGTAAAATATAAAAAGAATAAGAAGTACTTATTATATAGAACATAATATTATTTTAAACAAAATACTATATACCGATATTATACTATTAGAATAGGAAGTAATATTTATATATAGAGAGAGAAAGAGACAGATAGATAGATAGTATCAAAAAGAGTTGAAGGGTCAAAGTATTTAAATATTATTTGTTCTTAAAATTGTATCACGAATGTATTGTTTATATTTCATTAATAACACTTCTTAAAATTCTCTTCTCTTTATAAATTTTACACTTTGGGCTCTTGATGAAAAATTGAAAAAACTTATTTCTAAATCATTTTGTGAAAAAAAATATAACAAATATTCAATACAAAAAAACTAATACAATGGGGGGAAAATGTATAAAGTTTTCTACGAATTAAAGGAACCAATATCACATTTTTTGTAAAAGAATTATACAATTTTTTATAATTTTTTGCAAGAAAATCTCATAGTTTTAAATCATGTTATATAAGTTTTACGCTGTAAAAAATGGTAATTAGCTTTGTAACAATATTATACTAAAAATGAGAAAAAAAGGGGTATATAAAATATGAGGTTTGCAAAAAATATCAAAAATTAGTTTTTATGTTATAAAAGGCGATTAATTAATATAATAGATGCTTTACAAAAATTGTTATTAAAGAGTAATATTGACATAAATCGTGTATTAATAAAAAAAATGACGATCTTGGATCACTAAATTTACAAATAATATTTTCTTGCTCTCTTAATTGCTTAAAATTATTAGTAATGGAGGACACAGCTAAAACCCTAAAAAGAGATTAGAGACCAAAAAACAAGCTAACGTGCTTTATCTATTGCTTTCGCCAAACATGGCAAAATGGTAGACAAACTGCATAAATTTTGCCGATTGTCCAACCCACTTTCTTCATGCATCGATCTCAGTCACCAAAAATAACACAGCCAACCACATATATTGTTTTAAAATTTTGTTTTTCTTTGTAGTATAAGCAGCAAGTCGTTGTAGTATAGTGGTGAGTATATCCGCCTGTCACGCGGATGACCCGGGTTCGATCCCCGGCAACGGCGTTTGTGCTTTTGGCGTTTTTTTTTTTCAGAATTCGGAGTCTAAACTCGTGCTTTAATTTGCATGGGTACTTTTTGATTGGGTCAAAGATGAGCCCATAACTAAATAATGATCCTCTTCTTCTTACACCCCTCAATTTTTAAAATTAGTTTGTTTACCTTTTGTAAAATGAGTTTTTTAGAATAAATGAAAACAAGTTTTCCAAAACAAATTTTCAAAATGAGTAGTATTTTATGTATGTGTCTCAAATGATCTTGTTGTCAGCTATGTTGTGCTTCTCTGCTGTAGTTCCTCCTAGTCAGGAAAATCCCATGGATCATACACTATCTGATGAAGTTATTTAGATTATGATGTTATATTACATGTATTGATTTAAAATTGAACTGCAACAGCAAAATCATGAAGCGAATTCAGTTTCATTGCTTTCAAAAGACATATATAACTTCTCTTAACCCTTTTTCCTTTACCTTATCATCCTCAATTATCTGCTTAATTATGGAGCTAGAAGTGTTTCTGATTGATTAACAATGCATGTCATATGTTTTTGCTTAAGATCCATACACTACACGAAAATTGGCCAATCTTATTTTATCATTTCATTATTTTTCATTTAGAAGTGAACTAATCATCCAAAAGTGTAATAAAAGCTGTCATTTTCTATATCTGATATACTAAATGTGCAGAGAGGTGGGAAGAGGATCAAGTAAACATAAAAGAGAAATTTTACCAAAGTTGAATAGAAATTTAGAACTCAGAACTTATTATTACAGATTGGAGTCAAAAAGTACATAATATTGAATAAAACAAGTACTATCTTACTTTTTTGCTTGCGTTTATACATAAAAAACCATAAAAGTTGAAAATTTCTGCATATCTGATGGATACAATACAAGTAAAATAAAGTATAGAGGTAAGATGAAAATATAAAGAATCGTTCAGGTTGCAGGAAGAGTCCAATCTATCTCTTCTGGAAGTTAAAGGTCTTGATTGCAACAGCAAAAATAAATGCAAAGAGAACAGCAATGCCAGCAACCACAACAGCAGCAACTCCAATGAAGTCATGTTCGATACCATAACTGGTTTCTATGAAATCTTTCACAGTCATGCGTTCTTCAGACATGAATTCAGTTAAATCTCCAAACTGAGATCCAACCAATCCATATAAGGTCCAAGCCACTGGGCATGCCCAGTAGTACCATCTCCACCAAATTGGAATGCTCTGTTCAAAATAGAAAAACAACAACATTATAATTGAATCTATGTTCATGCATTTCTCATAGTATTTCATTAATTCAAAAGCTGGGTGGCAGCAAAAAACTTACAGGTCTTGCAACAACAAATCCTGAGAAGAGATTCCAAACTGCATAAAATGCAGCAGCCACGATGGAAGCAACATGGTGGTTTGGTGTCACTCCCACAGCCATCATGCCATAGAAGGTGAAGTACAACAGTGTGAAGTACATGAAAAATAGATACCAAAAGAATTTCTCTGCAGTCCACTCAAATCCGATCATGGCATAAACTATTACACCATATGTCACTGCTTGAGCAAAGATATAAGGTAGCTCCACCAGAATCTGTCACAACAAATACCCAGTTTGTTTGTTAACATGATCAATGTATGCAAACTAAAGTACTTTTCATGTTTTTAAAATCAACAATGATGTTATGTTATGTTATGATACCTGTGAAAATGCATAGGGTAAGGCAGAATACATTCCCGCAGCTTTTTCTCTGTAAAAGACACTCCTTTCAACTGCAACCACTGGCTGTACTGAGGAAGAATTTTGTACTCCAAGGAAGAGAACAGCAGTGTACATTGAACCTATAGCATTCATCAAGTCTCCTCTGGTGGAACTGTAAAATCACCCCAAGTAATCAGAACACCAGTGGAATTTCCAAGAGTCATAAGAAATTATTTTCAATTTCATTAATATTTTACTTACTGATTTCCTCCGAGGTCCCAGAACATCGTTCCAAACATCAGGGCTATGAAAGTGGTGAAGAAAAACCTCACAGACGTGTATGGTGGATTACGCCAATATGACCAACGTTGTTTCCATAAGCAAGCTTGGCATTGGACCAAGAAGGACTGAGAGTATCGACTAGGGAAATGAAGATCCTTTGAACCAGGAGCAGGTTGACTCAATTCTTGTATAAGCTGCTTGTTTCTCCTGAAAAGCCATGAAAAACTCACTTAAGCATTATGAAAATCAAGAAAACAAACAAGAGTTAGTAAATTCCTATCCACTTGCGTTGTCTTACCTATATAGATCAGAGTTCTTGTACAGGTCAGTGAAATCAACACCCAGACTAAGCTCTTGAGCTGTGGTTGTAACTTCCAACATCCAAGTAGCAGGGTTATATCCATCTTTGATTTTGCTCACTCCATCAATGCTCTGAACAGTGGAAATTATTGGGAAAATTTAGTATTTTCTGTGAATAATGATGATCGTTCTAAGTTACTATTAGAGTATGATCTTACCTCAAAATACTTTATCAAATGACTAGAATGACGACCCAGTGGCCCGACATATATTTCTTGTCCTCCACGCTTCATCAGGAATAGCTGGAATCACACAGAAAAACATCATGTTAGACTCAAGCCTACGGGGGGAGAGAAACCAAGGAAGACATGTTTTCGTTTGTCATTGTCGTCACTCACCTCATCAAATGCTTCAAATATGTCAATGCTGGGCTGATGGATGGTGCACACAACGGTTCTTCCAGTGTCCACAGTGTTTCTGACTGTTCTCATGACAATAGCAGCAGCTCTTGCATCTAGCCCAGAAGTAGGCTCATCCATGAAAATTATGGACGGGTTAGCCACCAATTCAACCGCAATAGTCAGCCTCTTCCGCTGTTCGGTAGAGAGGCCACTCACACCGGGTAATCCAACCAACGAGTTCCTCAATGGGTTCAGCTCCACCAATTCCATGACTTCATCAATGAACATCTGCAACCATTTGTCAAATCCAAAAAGTTCGAACAATCAGCCTCTAAGAAGACAAAGCCAGCTATCTCAATGAACAGCTTAAATTTAAAATGCTTTTACTTTTCTCCCTAGTCCTTACTAACTAACCTTTCTGGTTTTGGAATCAACACTTGAAGGTAAACGAAGCCATGCTGAGTAGACCAAGGATTCGTAAACTGTAACATGAGGTGAATGGATATCATTTTGCTCACAGTATCCAGAGATACGGGCAAATGTTTCTTGCTTCTTAGGGTAACCAGAAATTTTGATGCTTCCATCAATATATCCACCGGTTTTCCTACCAGCCAGAACATCCATCAACGTAGTCTTGCCAGCACCACTTACACCCATCAAAGCTGTGAGAACACCAGGCCTGAATGCACCACTAACACCCTTCAGAAGCACCAGTCTGTCCTCTTGCACACCTTGATCCTTCATTTCCTGCAAGTGGAAATCAAGGGAGTTAGAAATCTAATTTTTTCTGGCTAGAGTGTTAGAATAGAGACAATGTTAGAAATTTATAACATGGAATGTGATTTACCTGTGGCATGTCAACGGAGTATACTATTTCATCAAAGGTGATGGAATGTGGTTCAAAAGGAAGAACCATTCCTCTTTTCTTTCCATGGCTGGACTCCACAGCCGAACCATCTCTTCCTGAACTTTCTGCAAGACATTTGAGATATAATTGTTCAGAGACTTGAGCTATAATTCGAATTCCTATTCCTATTAATCATTGAATATGATTACCATTGAGTATTCATGGGGGACAAATAAGAAACATAGCTCACCTCTACGTGGTAATTCAACTTCTGCTACAGCTCCTCCATTAGGTGTATTTGTTTCTGGTTGTTCTTCAGTTATTGATGCTTGTGGCTTATCAAATGCTGCAAATTCAGGTGCATTCTTTTTAATAAAATCTTTCATTTCCAAAAAAGAAATTTAAAGTATAAATGACGTGAAAAGTACTCACGGTCAAGGAATTCGAGAGCAAAACCAAACAACCCGTTCAAAACGAGCACAAATCCAACCAATCCCGCGAAGCCTATCCAATACCAATATGAATCTGTGAAGAATGCACGAGAGTCCAAATACGCAACTCCTAAATCGTAGGTATCCTGTAATTAGAGAGAAAAGAACTTAGAATCGCGCCGTTCTTAACAAAAGTATACACATTGTAAAGTTGTTAGTTCAAGAAATTACGTTGTGCCAATTGTTTCCGAGAAATTCATTGATCATCAAAGCATTCTGCCCATACATTAAAGGTGAAATCCAGAAACCCCAAATCCACCAGCTTTTGATATCCCCTGTTTCATTGGCAATGAAATACAGAATCAATGGCTTAGATTTTCCTATTATGATAGAAATTCCTCTATTTTTCAGTCAAGTGTTTGTGTGATTAACTTACTTTTTGACAGAATGAAACCACCCAATGCAAGAAGCGTGAGAACTGCAAAGGATCCAAATGTGTTGGCGACAATCATGTTCCTACCAAGTGCTGCAATAGCTCTGAATAATCCAGAAGCCATCTGACTAATAAAAAACAGCACGAGGAACTGCTTGAAGAACCTGCATAAAATCCAAGAACTCACATTATAAGCAACATGTAACCTACTAGAAGCAGCAAAATTCACTTGCTCCAAACTGATGAAAGAAGTTTCTGTACCTCCCAACATTTGGATCAAATCCAATAACGTAGTAGGTGAGGACTACCCAAAGAGCAACCTCGGCTAATGTAACGGGAATCTTGAGAATCCACGAAGGAATTGCATATGCCCAAGAGGGATAAAATAGAAGATTCCGTTGCTTGTAGAAAACAGGAAGCTTAGCAATGGTCATGGAAATCTCAGCCATTCCATTAAACATCACCGTTACCAATGTGAAAAATATAGCGCCAGCATAAACACCTGCATCGTCTAGATTATCACGGGGCATCTCCGTTCGGAAAAACAGTGTCAATGCAATTAACGCCATGATGAAAAGCTGAAAAGCATCAAGAGCAAAATTGTAAGTAAAAAGGATAATCATATACGTCAGTTTTTCTTGATATAAAACAAGGTCGAAGTCTAGAACAGAACCAACCTGACATAGTTTGAAGATGTAGACAAATGAATTCCTTTTCATAAGCAAATACTCTCTTGAGAAGTTAGCCTTTAACAGCTCCTTTTTGTTGATACCAAACCGCTTAGTGGTCAATGCAGCAGGGTGGTTCTTAGTCCTGTCAAATGGAACTGCCAGCTCCTCCCCAATTTTCCTTCCAATATGGAATGATTGAAATGCCTCAGCAAATTGAGTAACTGTCACAAATCTGTATGGTTGATCTCTGCGAACCCAGTACTGTGCTTGATCTTTCTTGGAAGTCACTTCTTGAAGGAAATCAGCAGTACCTTTCCTCTCTGGACATCTAAAACCCATGGATTCAAAGAAGTCCAAAACATATTCACGAGGGCCATGGTAAACAACTTGGCCGTCGGAGATTAAGATAATGTCATCGAAAAGGTCGTAAGTCTCGGGTGCTGGCTGGAGCAAAGATATGACAGCAGTTCCATTTAGAATGTGGACATATTGCCTGAGAGAGCTCACAATCTGAAACGTGGTGGAACTGTCCAACCCTGTGGAGATTTCATCCATGAACAGAGCATTCGCTGGTCCAACCAACATCTCTCCAGTAGTAACACGCTTCCTTTGCCCTCCAGAGATCCCACGCAACATCTCATCCCCCACCATGGTATCAGCACATATATCCAACCCCAGAATCTGCCAAGATAAACAGTTAACGAGTTCAATAACTTGGTCATCATAACAAACTCTAGCTTATATAATCACATAATTGAATTGAATCACGTTTGTTTAAGCATTACCTTCATTGTATAATCTGTCACTATGCTTGACTCCTGGCCTGCAGTTGCAGTTGCCTGTTACATCAAAAGATTATAATCAGATGCAATCCAAGTTTTGGTTTTTCTATTTTACTCAAAAAAAGATTAACAGAGGTTCTTTTGGTGACCTTCATGTAGACATCAAGATCTGGGTCAGGCTTGATATTTGCTGCTTTCTCTCTTCTAGACAACTCAGATAGCATGTCTGCGGATTCAAGAAATTAAATGATGATCAGTCATTCTTAGTTGGGCTGCATACATGTTAAATTAGATTTTGTAAAGATGGTAAAGGGAAACTAACCATAACGTGATCCAACCCCTTGACACCTCGCTGAGAAAGCCAAGGTTTCCCTCACAGTCATTTCTCCGATGTGAACATCATGCTGGCTGATGTAAGCAGCGGTTCTCTGGGGTACAAACTCGTTCAGTTCGTGTCCATTGTAAGTCACTTTTCCGGAAACCTGAACAAAACATCAGTATCGATATCAGTTTGCTTTCTCCTTTTGTTTGTAAAGAAAAACTGTTACCATGTGTATATTAAAAAGAAGTAGTTTAACCTTAAGACTTTTATCAAGCTTTCCAGACAGGGCCAAGAGGAGTGTGGTCTTTCCTGAACTGGGAGGACCCAAAAGCAGTGTCATCCTGCGAGGTTTAATAACCCCACTGACATCTTTGAGAATGGTAACGTGTTTCTTTTTGCTTGGGACAATATGGAGCATGTTAAGAAATCCCTGCAACACCAAATACCATGATGAGACTAACTGAAAAAACAGAACAAAACGAAGAAACCAAGCTTATATATATACACACTAAAATCAACCCTTCCCTACCTCTATGACATTAGTAACAGAGTTGATGAAAGAAGGCAAAGCTCTACTTCCCGCAAAAGCCTCTGCGTCAATATTCAAATGCTCATATCGAACTTCAATGGTTGGAATATCAAGCCCAACTCTGTATCAAACAATAACAAATAACAAACCAAGCGAAAGGTGAAAAATATGGCACTCAAAAAACTCCTACTATAGTGAAGAAGAGGTAATATAACATACCTGTCGATACGCTCTCTGAGCTTCAACAAGAACCTCTCGTTGTCCTCTTCGGCCACCTTGACCAACCTCTCAAGAAGCTTTTGTTTCTGTTGGAAACCAAGATCAGTAACATCGATTTCGTTTGCAACTCCATGAGATGCCGTCAACAACCCTTTCCTGAGACGGTTGTAGGTGGGTAGCTTTTCGAGAGCAGCCCATTTGAGAGCTTCTTCGTCATCCTCTTCACGTGAAGACCTTGAAAATGCCTCCACACCATTGTTCCTCCAAACTGTTGAACTTCTGGCACGTAAACTGTTACTTGCTCTGTAAATATCTCCCTCCATCTTTTACTTTCTCCCTTGTTTCTCCTTCTTCTTGTTCTTCTAGTTCTTCTTGAAGGGTAGAAAAAGCTAATACAGCGAAACCAATCAACGCACTACTCTTTCCTTCTGCAACTAAATCAATGAAAGAACATGCAACAAAAAATGAAGGAGTATTTGGGTTTCTCTTCCTCACAAACATGTCTCTATTTATACATGCATGAGAAAAAAGCAGGCGGCGCTTGAAGAGTCAAACGTTAAATATAGAATAATAGGCTTCGGTTTTTTCTTTTGCTTTTGTTTTTAGTAAGAAAAACCAGAAAGAAAACTTGTACGAAGACATTGTCTTGAATTTGTAAAAATAAATTAATGCATTGCAACTTATAAAAAAAGTTAACGATATACAATTATAATAGACGGTTAAATATTTATTTCGAAATTTTTGATGAATTTAATTCTTTTTTTTAAAATAGGTTGATTTAGTCTTTTTTAATTAAATTTGGGTTAGGTTTATTTAATGATTCATACGCATTTCAGGACTTTATCTGAGTTGTTTATACTGTTTGACACATCTTTATTTTAATGTCAAATATTATTATGAAACACACTTGAAATGTCAAATAAACTTAATAAAATTAGATTAAAAGGACTAAATCCACATATTTTGAAATGGACTAATTCCAAAATTCACAAAAAATTAATAGAAAAACATATTTAACCCTTATAATATATATTAAAAAATATATTTTTTAAATAAAAGGAAATGACAATTATATTTTTTTTTAAATAATATAATAACAAATTGTTAGCTGCCAGACACAACACGCAGGATATTATTTCCAAGTCTGAAAGGAAAGTTCCAATCTCCACCCTAAAGAAGAGGACATTTCATATGTTTCATTTGTTCATACACCAAATAAAGATGACGTGTAGCTGTGCAAAAGTCAATATTAGAATAATTATAACAAATTTAAAATGAATAAATAATCTTAGTACAATACTAGGATGTGTGTGTGTGGTAAAAGCCAACATTCATGTAACAGTTAATGTATTAATTTAATCTGTTGAACTATATAATCACTAATTTTAAAATATTGAGAGCTAAGTATTTATATTTAAAATGATAGAAAGAATCTAAAAATAAGAGACAAAAATTAAACTATATAATCTTTATGTTATGCATAAATATGTATACTGTTAAGGGTTACATTGTTTTAATATCAAATTCTAAAAATCCCATTTATATCCTTGGTAAAAATTAAATTATAACTTGTTAATTAACACAATCAAGAATTAATGAATAATCAACATTCCAATTATTGATCGTGTTATTTATCTTACAGTTGACACAACAAAAAATAAATTTCAACTTAATTTAAAGAAAAAAAAAATGGTAGAAACAGGGTTGAAAATTCACGTACATTATTTGTAATTCCTGGTTTCCGGAACATTGGCAACTAAAGAATAATCAAACCCTTGACATTTTGACTTGTGAATTGAAAAAACATGACATCGGTCTGAAAAATTAACTCTGTGTATAGAAAGCTTTGGATAATTCAACTTTTCTAGATACATTAAAACAGAGTCATTGATTGTTTCTCCTTTTCGTTTTTGACACGGAATCTAGAACCAAGTGTGTCTCATGTATTTATGTTCCGATACTTTCGTGTTTGTCTTATAAATATTAAAATATAGACTTAAAATTTACTTTTGGGTTTTTATAATATGATCTATAACTTTAGTCTTTTTTTTTATATTTGACTTTTAAAACCTAAAATACTATGACATGTCTCTAAGATATTAACGTGACAGATGGCACAATCTAACATGTTGAGGTGTTAGCGAGACATAATTACCCAACGTAATTTTAGGTAATAAAATTGATATTTTTATTTATTTTTAAAAATAGGAAATTTAAATTTAAAAATTTAAAAAGAAATTGTAATTTAATGATATGAACTTTAAGATAATCTACAATCTAGGACTATCAAATATAGGTATCATTATTAGAGATTATTAAAAATTTTCATTATTGAGATTTTTCTTGTAAATTTGTTAAAAAAATTATAAAAAAAAAAATTTCAACCATTTTTTTTAAGAATTTTAATTGATAGGTAATTCTTTTGTGGGTAATTATTTCTTACAAAATTATAAAATTTACAAGTATTTCCTACAAAATTTGTTGTAAAAAGCGTTTTATACAAAATATTTTATAAACAAATTGGTAACAATTTCTTACAAAATTTTTTATAACAAAATTTGTAAGTATTTTTTACGAAAAAAAATTCAAAATAAAAATAGCAAAAAATATAATTCTAAAAGAAAAGGTAAAAAATTTTCTATTAATCTTTACTAGCAACGATTAGGTAAAATAGTTACTTCATCTGAAGTTTAGTGAAGCATACCAAAAGGGACCAGCATTCCATAATTGAATCTTCTATCACAATTATTTCTATCACTTTCATCCCTATCATTATTATCATTCTTACACTTAATAAGATATATTACCTAACTTTTCCGGTAGCGACAATTTTAGAAAGAATAAATGTAAAATTTTTAAGTTGCAAATATAAAATAAAATTGTAACTGTTTAGTTATTCATTTTACAAAATTTATTTGTTTTTAAATGTATTTTTTTATGACATTTTGAAACTAATTTTCATTTTCTTGATAAGATAGGATTAGTGAAATAGTGTGTAGTGGTAAAACAATGCCTATATTGATCATAATTTAACTTAAGGTTAAATACGTTTTTGTCCCTCAGTAAAATTTGAAATTAGTCATTTTTCAAAAATTTTGACCAATTTTGTCTTTCATTTTTAGAAATACATGGATTTGGTTATTCTAACCAAATTTTGTTAAGTTTATCTAAAGTTTTAAGTGCATTTCATGACAGTATTTGAATTGTTTATACTGTTTGACACATTTTCACTTCAATGTTAACTCAAATATTATCATAAAACGCATTTGAAATATCAAATAAACTTAATAAAATTTGGTTAGAATTACTAAATTCACACATTTCTAAAGATGAATGACTAAAATGATTAAAAGTTTAAAAAATGGACTAATTCCAAATTTTATTGAAACTTGAAGGACCAAAAACGTATTTAACCCTTTAACTTATAATAATTATTTTAGAATACGGGTTTTCTATGTTTTATAAACTTTATATCTAGTCTTTTCTAAGTTCTTGTATATGCTTTGGATTTTCAAAGATTTCAAGATCAACTTTTAATGTTTTGGATGTTTTATAAGTTATTAAAGTTGTTAGGATTGGTTTAGACAACTTCCTATCTTAGGATATAATTTTGGCTTGAGAGGCAATTGCCTCTCATATGAGGAAAGTTTATTAACTAAGTGTACTTTAGTCAAGTTTTTTAATTGAATTTATTGATGAAGTATGGTGAATTGATATATATATATATATATATATATATATATATATATATATATATATATATATATATATATATATATATATAAAATTTATTTTTATATATATATGTATATATATATCATT
>Ga0214542_1002233_pt1 | contig 40164 bp, 20 predicted proteins | sample CNSS1metaG_FD_160096 | JGI IMG/M metagenome (GOLD analysis project Ga0214542, IMG submission 160096) | Root nodule microbial communities from cowpea collected in UCLA plant growth center, Los Angeles, California, USA - CNSS1 | ecosystem: Host-associated > Plants > Roots > Nodule | place: USA... | reverse complement strand
ATATAAATAAATAAATAGATATATATATATATATATAAAATATACATACATACACACAGAGTGAGAGAGAGAATCCATTTTGTGTAAAAAAGTAGAATAAAACTAAAAAGCACAAGAATAATAGAAAAAAAAAGGATAAAACAAGTGTTTAAGTTTAGGATAAAAAAGAATGCATAAATATGAAGAAAAAGAAAGATTAATAAAATTTAGTAAAGTAAAACAAAAAATGGTACAACGGACGGTGAAGAGAGGATCAAAGAAAAACGAATTTTGAATGTACTTTAACTCAAAAGAATAAAACAAAGTTACAAATAAAGGAATAAAATACAGTTTGTCAAAAATATATAAACAATTTAAGGGCAAAATATATAATCATATCTTGGTTATATTTAAATAAAGAACAAGTGATAGTGAATTTCTCACCTTCTCGTAGAACAAACTCTGAATTGTTGTGTTGAGATCATAGAAGAAGATTAGATCAGAATCATTCATTGAAGGTTTGATTCCATGTAGCATTGGTGCATTTATGCTTACTTCAGAGAAAGTTGTCATATTGGGACATTTAAACAAGATCACATATTGTAAAGATGAGAAATGTAGAGTGGCATTTCCTGAATAAAAACTTACCAGTCTTGGTAAGGAACACATGCTTAAATTTATCAATCGTCCAAATACGATCTCACCATTAACATCTTCATCTTCTTTTTCTATTATTTCTTGTATTGACTCACAATTCTCGATAATTAGAACCTCAAGATTCAAGAGACTTTTGGCCGTAGAAAATGTGAACAGACACTTCATTTTTCTACAACCCTTCACAACCAATTGTTTCAGATTAATGAAAGATGTAGCACAAGACACTAATCTGTCTAACCGATGACACTTAACAATTCCTAATACTTTTAGCTTTTCAATGTATGGCTTTACCCAAGGGTGTTCCAACCCTATAGACTCCAACTCAAAAAGATTGTGTAGGCTTAATGTTTTCAATTCAGTTAGAATCCCATCATGACCATTGAGTTTTTGAGAGGGAAATAACTCCTTCAAACCAAAACATCGTCTCACAACAAAACATTCTAAATTGGGTACCTTGTGAAGGAAATCAAAAGGTAAAGTATCATTCTCATTATCATGATCTTCAAACGATATATCAAGGTAATTTAGTTTGTGAAGGAGGTCTTGTGGTGAATGTCCATCGTTCAACAAGATAATATTTTCCTCACTCATCATCAGTTCCTTCAATTTGGGAACAACCTAGCAAGAAAAAAAAAATTCAATTAGGAGAAAAATACTTAAAAAAAAAAGAAATAAAAACATTAATTGCTAATGTTTTCGTCACCTCTTCAATTGAGAACATATGATGTTGTAATGAACTATGATGGAATACTGAGTTGAATAGCTTCAACTTACGACAATAGGCCACATGTAACCTTTCTAACATAGGACATTTGAGATGGTGTTGTCTAGGATAAAAGCAAACAAGTTGTGGCATATTCCAAAGAAACAATTTTGACAAACAAGGGAATTCAAATGTTTCAGTTGTTCCATGTATAGTTTCCTCTTCCTTTTCAACAATTGCTATCAACTTGAAACACTGGTGCATTGTAAGTGTCTTAAGTTTCCCAAGATTTTTGGCAAGAGTTAAAGGGAATAATGTTACCAAGGTTCCACAACCATAAACAAACACTTCTTTCAAATTGGAAAAATTGACTATTCCTTGGGAGTGTTTGTTCCACACACATTTCAAATTTGACAAGTCTTTTAAAGTAAGTTTTTTCAAACGAAAAACTATTCCCTTAGTCTGAGTCTCACTCTCATCTAGGTCAAATATTACCCGTGCTAGTTTGCAACTCTCCACATTCAATTCTTCTAAGTTCTTCAAGGAAGGTAGTACATGGGACGGAAGTACAATGTCTCTCTTACTTACTGCATCAAATTCCAATTTCTTCAAACTACCAAAGAAGTTGTCAGAAAAAATAGGTTTGCCGTAACGAACTTCCTTCATTTCAGGATAATCCACTAGCTTCATATCCTTTGAATGCTCAAAAAGCACCTGAAATAGGAAAGAAACTCGTTATTAGATGTGTATGGAAATAGGAAAGAGTCATGTAAAAAAAGTCTTATATGGTTGACACATTTTAATTAAAATTTCAAAGTAAATATTAAAAATATTAATAATCATAACATACACGACAATAAAAAATTAATGGAATGACACGAAAATGTTTGAATTCCTATATTATATCGTTAATTTATTAAATTAAGTATAATACAAAAGATGATATGTACAAAAGTGAATATTACTTTCTCACTTGGATATCATAAAATAAGTCTACAATTTTGGACATAAAACTTGATTACTACGAATAAGAAAACATCAACCAATCAACTATAGAAGAAATATATCTTACTAAACCTGTATAAATGTGCATGCTTAATATAATTTTACGCATAAATGCTACACCATACCATTTATGAATGTTTGTCACTATCACATAGCTATCCAATTGTAGAATATTTTGTTAACGAAGTTTGAAATGAAATGAAAAATAGTTATAAGTGGAGGAATACATTTGATCAAAATTAACAATAATGAATAAATATTATGATTCGTACCTGATATGGAAAATGTTTTTGCAGAGTTGCATTCAAATCACCTTCCCAGTACCATTTGTCTTTTTCTCCGACCACAACATGTACTTTTTGTAATTGTGGAGCACTTAGGACATCAGAGAACTTAGTCATTTGAGGACATTCACTCACTACTAAATTTTCCAATAGTGAAAAGTTTAAGACACACTTATCAGCAGTCAAAAAACTTCTGAGATTTGGTAGAGAAACCAATTCTAATGATCGTAACTGTTTAAAATCAATCTCTTGTACATTTTCCTCTTCATTTTCTGCAACAATTGCCACAATCATTGGACAAGAACTTACCTTCATAGTTGTGAGTTGATCCAAGGTTTTAGCAGTTGAGTATGTCATTAAATTTCTCATCATACAATTCACCACTTCCAAATATGTCAAGCGACGAAAAGATACCAAGGATGATACCAAAGTTTTCAGTTTTGTACATCGTTCGATGATTAAGTGTTGTACCCTTTGAAGAAGCATGTCATGCTCAAAACCAATCTCCTCTAGAAACCACATGTCTCTTAATTCCAACTCTTTAAGCTGCATAACAACTCCTATTTTTTCACGTGAATTATGAGTTATAGGAGCCCAAATCCTTCTCATGTGACAAAATCTCAATATTAACCTTTTCAAATTTGGAAGCCTATGTAGAAACCAAAAGATTACTTCAGCATTCTTCAACCCATGCAACACAACTGATTGCAGGTTGTGCATTCTGTGAACATTAATAATGTACTTTTGCAACCACTTTACTTCTCTGAAGCTCATCGCCATAAATTCCAAGTTGTATATCACCTAAAAAGTATATAAATAAAAATAGTATCAATATCTAAGTATATTGAAACAATATTTTTATAAATATCTTTTTAGAATAAATAAAGGGCATAGTATTCTTAGATCTTGTAGTGTGAGGTTTTGAATTAGCTACCTTTTCTGTAGCCAAAACAATTGGTTTCGCTTGTGAGTTTGAGATTTTTGTAGTGATCCCTTCTAGCTTACCACATCTTAGTATTGACAATTTCTTCAATGATGGCCACTCCAAAGTATGAGTTCCCTCATAGAAACTCACAAGTTCAAATAATGAACGTAATGATACAGTTTTTAGATGAGGAAACTTAAAGGTGATAGCATTTTCATTTGAACCTTTGTCCCAGGCAACAATCTCTTTCATTGTCCTACAGTTCCATACCTCAAGCGATTCCAAATTTTCTAGGTCATTGGTAACAGAAAGTGGGAAAACATATTTTAAATTTGGACTCCCAACAATTTTTATGCTTTGCAGATTATTATGTTTTAATATTTCACCAGTGCCATCCTTCCATAAGCTCACTAAATTTGGTAGCCCTTGTAGAATAATATTGTGCAAGTTTGTTTCATTTTTATCACAAGTTTGTGAAATATTTGTAAAGTCAAATATGTTTTCCACTAACTTGCAGTTAGTAATTGTCAAGCTTTGAAGACTCTGAAATCTTTGCCTCATAAAATCGGGGAAAATTGTTTTAAGCTTGTGGCACTCTTTTATTGTCAAATAGTCTAAGCTACGAAAGGAATGAAGGCCAATATTAGGTTGCCAAATGGTATTGAGTTTCTCCATGCACATGATCTCCATTTTCTTCAACTTAGGAAAAACATAATCAATATTTCCCTACAATAGAAATTGGTAGCTAGATAAGCAATTAGAATATCTCAGGAATTAATGTAATTAAACGACAAATAATAGTAAGAATCAAAGTCAATACTAAATGAATCCACACACCTCAACATCTTCTGGAAAAAATATATCCTCCATCATTTCACATTCACTGACGAAAAGACTTTGGAGATTCTCCAAATGTTTAGCCATAGAGAATGACAGTAAATATTTCAAACTACCACAATCTGTCACATTTAATGTAAGCAAATTTTTAAAACAATGTTCAGTTTGGTCACTCCATATCTTTTGGATGTTGATAGAGGATAACTCCAACCACTCTAATTTTGGAATCGACACCTGTAAGAACAAGTAATGTCTTAGCAGCATATTTTGATGTTCACAAATTGATTTGTCCTAGAGAAATGACAAAACTTATTCAATTTAAACTAGAGATTATAAAGGATTGAAGAAGATAGATATATTACATATTTTTGGATAATGTTTTACATTACCTTTTCATTGAAGAGTGAATGACAAGAATTGGTGCCATCTTGGTCAACTTCAACGATGATATCTTTGTTCATGTTTTGCCCTTTGTCTTCAAATGATTGTGCACAAGGCAACTTATCATAGGTATACAAACAAGTAAATGCATGTAAGGATTTTAATGTTAAAGTTCGTAACTCAGGGAACTCGATATTGTCACCGTTGTCAGTATGGGTTTGTCTTCCAACTGAAATTATATCCTCCAAAGAATCACAATCACACACTTCAATTGTTTCAAGCATGGCGAGGTGTCCAACCATGCAATATGGGAAAATATTTTCCAACTTTCCACATGATTTGATCTTGATGATTTTTAGTCTGCAGAAAGAGGCCTCAAGAAGTTGATTGTTGCATATTTTCTCCAGATTATGAAGTTTGTAAAGATACAACGACTCCAATTTGGGAAAAGCCAATAAAGGATGGAACTGTTCCATTGAGTTAATGATATATTGAATGCCAAAGTTGTTTACAATGGATAGATGTTTCAATTTCAGAAATCCTTCAACATTTAACTCATAGAAAACGTCATGAACATTAATGAGTTCTCCCAGCCACAAATATTCAACATTTTTTAACAATATTTTAATCCATATTTCAGAATGAATGTCAATACCTTCTTTTAGGTTCAATACCAAAAGTTTCACCACTTCATACTTGTCAGGGATTTTGAATTCTCCCTCCGTGAGCATGTTGAATTCACCGATGACAATCTTGTAGCTATCCAGCTCATCAAAAAACAAGTTTTGTGGAACATAGACAACATTCTGAATGTGTATGTCTAGGTTTCGTAACTGATTTAAGTGACTCAACTCGCATAGACTACAATTTTGACTTTGGATATTCTCTTCTGTCTCCCATTGAATCAAGCTGTCTCCTATATAAAATTCTTCCAAAATGTTCATCCTTGATATGACATTGGAAGGTATTAGTCTCAATTTTGAGCAATTACTTAAGTCTAGAAGTTGCAATTTATCTAGCTGTCCAAATTCAAAGGGAACACATTCAATGTTGGATCCTGAAAGAGTAAGAATTCGCAGTTTCTTTAACTCTCCAATGATTGATAAGTTCTGCCCTAGAGTGCACTTCTCCAGACTGAGCATTCTTAGTTTTGTTAAGCATATCATTGAAGAAGGTAAACATGGTAAATTCAAACCAATCAATATCAAGACTCTGAGTTCAATCATGTCTTTAAAAAATTCATCTGGTATTTTCAAAAAGTGATCTTTATTGTCAATATGTAAGATTTCAAGTCTAGGACAGTATATACTCCCTGAAAGATCATCAATGATATAACAAGAGTGTACAAAAATAGCAGTGTACCTCTCAAGTTGATTTTTGTGAGGCCACTCATCGAGTATGCTATTCTTCATGAAAAATACATGCTTTTCTTTCGATGATATTGAAAGAGCAACATCACGCACAATGTCGTGCATGTTAAAGCGATTGCTAGAGTAACTTTCCAACACCAAACTTGATTCTTTTAGCTCTTCTATCAGCATACTCACTTTGTTTCTCGCTTCTCTAATTGTGTGGACTCCTTGTAATAAACCTAAACCAATACAAAACTTCACCAAGTCCATAACCAAAGCATCGTTTCCCATTCTTGCACATTGTAAGAAAATACACTTAAGTTGTTCATTTTCTAGATGATCATAGCTCAACTTTATAGAGAATTCAATAGGTTCTTTCCCTTCTATATAACTTTGCCTTTTCATTTGTTGATAGACATCCTCCCATACAAAGGAGCTTTTATTCTTTAATGTCCTTCCTATGGAAACCAATGCAATAGGCAACCCATCACACATTCTTGCAATTTCAATGGCTTTCTCATCATACACTAAATTTTGGATTTCTATTCCAGCCACTTTCTTAAGCAAAATCTTTGCTTCATTTTCATTAAGGACTCCAATAGAGAAAGTTGATCTCTCCTTCACATCCATTTGATTACACAATACTTGTTTTCTTCTAGATGTTAGAAGAATTTTGCATCTTTTGTGATTGCTAGATAAATTCTCTTCTGTCATGTTATTGAAATCGGAAGGTAACTCTTCTTTTTCCATCTTATGGTAACCAGAATCAGATATATCATTGGCATCCTGTTGGCTTCCATCATCTTCATCACTGATTGGAATCCCCAATCTATTCAAGTCCAACCTATCCCATAGATCATCTAGGATTATAAGGATGTTCTCCTTTTCTTTCTTTAACCTTTTCCGAATGCGATCTGCTCTTACAATCTCACTTTCCTCTTCCAATCTCATTCCTAACATCTCACCAATTTGTCCTTGAATTTTTATGATGTTAGGATTTCTGGTTATATTTGCCATAACCACCACAGTGAACAACTTCTTTTCTTGAGCTTTCTTAGCAACTTCTTTGACTAAAGTGGTCTTACCTACACCACCAACACCATAAAGGCCAATCATATTAACCGTAGTATCTTCCAATGCTTGCATAAACATATGGATAGTTTTTGTTCTTGATGCAAAGCTTTCATAGCTAGTGTTTGTCAAAGAAACATTAATGGATGGGAGTACCCGATAGGAAACTTCATCAAACCTTTTATTCCAAAGTTCTTCCACTTTCATTTCCTCTACCATTTTTGTAGCATTTCTGCCCAATCGGTACCTTAACGACAAGTTACTCGGAAAGAAACCAATGGAACATCTTGTCTTCGAATGATATTCATCGTGGACAAACTGCTCATACTTTTCAATCTTCTCATCCAACTGTTTTAAGCAATGTTGAACTTCATGTTCAATTTCTTCTGCATTCATTTCTGCATTATTAACTTGATGTTGTATCCTTTTCCTAGTATTATCCATCAACTCAATGTAACATTTAACCTCTTCAAATTTGTCATTGTAATTAAAAAAGTAGCTCAACTGTCGTTTCACTACACGTCCTGCAATTTGCAGTGCACTTTCAGTTGTCGTAGAGACAACTGCTTCCATGCTCCCTTGACAATTGATACCTTCTCCTTTGCTTTAATGGTTTCTACTAGGGCTACTTCTTTTTTCTGATACAAATGCAAAATTTAAAAGTTTTTGACTTATAAGGGAACCAATATATAAACATTAAGTAAATAGAATTGATAAAAGTTGATGCAAACATCCAGGAAGTTCATGTAAGAAAATCTTAGAAACTAGAAAATATAGAAATAATACCACACTATAAAGACTTGAAAGTTGTAAATGTGTTAAAAAATTGTATAACTGACATTTGACATTAATTGTAGTAAGTGGAGTGATGTTTTACGCCATGAAATTGTATCAAGCACGGAATCAATATATTTTTATCATTGATAGCAACTACCCGAATACTCACACTATTTGATAATAAAAAAATTCGTATTAACTCTTAATGCATATAAAAAGGTGTTGGGTTGTTTTGAAATATATCTTCAGAGGTAAAATTGGACGGTTATGGTGGAAAATAATGTAATGAAGGGGTTTGTGACTATTTTGAATTGTTCCGACATGAGGATGCCCTGTATGTATCTAGGGAGGAAAATAATAGGATGAGAGAGTCTGTGGTTATTTTGAGTAGTGCCAACATGAGTATATATATATATATGGGCGTGATGGGTGCAAACCCAATAAAAATACAAACTTGAGAACCAATTTCAGTTGAAACAGGAGAGATACTAGTTAGATGGAATGGTTGATTTTTGTCCTTTGTTGGTGGAGCTTGCTTGATTAGCTCAGTCCATTATCTGCTTTGCCTTTGTTCTTCATCTCTCATTTTAGAGTGTTGGGTGAAATTCTGATAAAACAGTGACAAATTTCAGAAATGACCAGGACACGGACATATCCTTGAAGATAAAATTAGAGAGATAACCACACTCATCTATTCATCATTTCGCAGATTTTCTCAATTAGAGATTCTTATTTCTAATTCGTGAACTTCTTCTAGTTACTGCACTTCTCTGCATTCCTTTGGCTGAAGCATATGAAGTTCTGAGACTATGTAGGTGTTAAAGTGCAGGATTTGATTGGTAGGAGGGAACTCATTATAAAGAATGGAATGACAAAATTATGCAAAACTTAGACTGCATAATGAGCAAGCGTAAAGAATATGAGGTAGTAGTTGAACATAGAAGGAGAAACATCTCTTTATTTAATGCACGTACGATCGTATGTAAAGTTGAGGCTAAGGCAAAAAGATATACGATAGGTTGGTGACTTTGGTGTAGGGACACTTTGTGATGTGTTAGCTGCAATGGGAGATGTGTGAAGATTAATACTATACATTCACGCCATCTTGTTTGATTTTTTTTGTCGATGTATAGTCTGCTAATTATTAGAGCTGTCAAAATGGGTCGTCTGGTCCGGCCCAACCCGGGTCCACCATGGGTTGGTCACTTAGTGGGTCAACCCAATCCGATTCACTTATTAGCGAGTCGAAAAAATTTGAATCCGGCTCGGTCCACCACGGGTTGATGGGTTAAACGGATTGGTTCACTAGCCCATTAATTTAAAAAACATAATTTTTTTTCTTAAGTCAGAAATTATATTTCAGATTAAAATTTAAATAAATTTGAATACAATATCAATATATTCCAAAATGATGCTAAACTCCAATACAAATCAAAATAAATAAATAAAAATACAAATTATTATCTAATATCAAAGCATTCTTGTGAATTACTCCATCTTTTATTAAATGCAATACTTTTTTCAGCAAATTAATTATACTTTTTTTCAATAATCATACTTTTATTAGTTGAAGCTAGGTTTCCATTTGCCAACCGATCAATGTGTTTGGTTAAAAAAATAGTCCAACATTGCAAAGTTCAACATAATGTGTCACTATGTGGGTTGTGGGCCAACCTGGCCTACTACTGGTTCAATTCGGTGAGCTGGGTTCTTGGTGGACTGGGTCAAAAATTGACCCATATTAAAATTTGTAAAAAAATTTTAATCCAACCCGGTTTGAACTCGTGGTGGACTGGGTTGGCCCACGAATTCTGACCCACTTTGACGGCTCTACTAATTATGGTCATGAATGCATGCATGCCTATCACTGTTTGTTCATAGCATAAATGTCAAATGCAGTGATAGTTTTAGGGTATGCTCAAAGTCTAGATAGAAGATACATACAACTAATATTTACTACAACTTTTGTCCTGTGAAACTATTTTAGGTTCGAAGATGAATTTGAGAGAGAATGAATAAATGGATGTTAGAGGATCTAAAGGTAAAATTTGTGGTGTTTGTTTTAAGAGATTTTGAGATAAAGATTAAGATATTTAAAAGTAAATTTTGTGAAAATTTGTAAATTATTGGATTAGATAAAAAAATGTTCTAATAGATTAAAATATAATATTACAATTTTATAATTATGATAAAAACTAATCTATAAATTATTAATATTATTATTTCAAATAAAAAAGTTAAGAAGATGAATCAAATAGAAATAAACTGGACAAACAATAAAGTAAGAAATATAAGCACCATATGCAGAGGAAAAGCTTCATGTACACAGTAAAAAGTAAAAAAAATTGCAAGTTCTGCACCATGAAATTATACATAAGAGTGTAGACCAATTTGGTAAAAGAACAAGTATTTACCTTCACATTCCCTCTCCAGATCAGAGATACTTTTTTCAACCCATCCCTTAAATCAGTGCCTGAAAACATATGCAAAAGTAATTTCGTCTGTAGGAACAGTATATGTGGAAGTAGATTTTATACTTTGTATTATTTCGAGTTGTGTAAAAGGGTTGGTGCTCATAAATATTGTTTTTCTTTCTTGACACATTACATATTCAAGAACTAAAAGTGACCACTAACATTCCTTATTTCATAGTAAATAAATCTTCCGAACAAAAAAGAGGTAAATCTAGAATGGTTTACAACTATAAACGTTTAAACGATAATACAGTTGAAGATGGATATACAATTCCGTCTAAAGAAATTTTTATAAATTGTATTAAAAATGCGAAATGGTTTTCAAAATTTGATCTCAAAAGCAGATTCCATCAAGTAAAAATGGAACCAGAATCTATAAAATGGACAGTCTTCTCCTGTTCTGAAGGATTATACGAATGACATGTAATACCTTTTATTCTTAAAAATGCTCCTGCAATTTTTCAAAGAAAAATGGATAACATCTTCAATGACTGCAAAACTTTTACATGTGTCTATATAGACGATATACTAGTTTTTTCTAAAACAAAAGAAGATCATTACCTTCATTTAAAACATGTATTATATAAACTTGAAAAATATGGTTTAATTGTATCAAAAGCAAAAGTGGAGATTTGTAAAAATTTCATAGAATTCCTTGGAACATAAATAGGTAATGGAACCATAAAACTTCAACCTCACATTTCTAAAAAAATCCAAGACTTTCCTGATAAAATGGAAGACATAAAAACCCTAAGATCTTTTTTAGGACTCTTAAATTATGCTAGAAGTTTTATCCCAGATTTGGGAAAATACACTGCCCCTTTATACAATAAAACTTCTCTGAAAGGGGAAAGAAAGTTTAATTCTGAAGATATAAAATTAGTTCAGGATATAAAACAAAAGGTAAATAAATTACCTACTTTACAACTACCATTAAATTCAGATTACTTAGTAGTCGAATGTGATGGATGTGAATTAGGATGGGGAGCTATCCTAAAAAGGAAGAAAAATAAATATCTATCAAAAGATAATGAACAAATATGCAGATATGCCTCTGGAAAATATACTGTTAAACCACAGGTTTACCAGAGCAGCACTGACTACGAAGTCAATGCAATTATACACGCCTTAGAAGCATTTAAATTATTTTTGATAAATAAACCAGAAATAACCATTAGAACCGATTGTGAAGCAATTGTTTCTTATGGAAAAAAACCAAATAAATAATGACAAAAAACCTCACAGAAGGTGGTTACTTTTCCGAGATTACATAAATTTTGGAAAAATTATAAATTTTGAACATATCAAAGGATCTGACAATATGTTTGTTGATATCCTTTCCAAGTACATCATACAAAAGTGAGACTCAAAAAGTCTTCTATATAGTCATAATACATGAATATTTTACACATTGAAGACCCTGAACTTCCTCCTGGATTCTGGGTCAGAGTACAAATACAACCACTAGGGATTAGTCCTGTCTTTAGTCCTAATCCTGCCATTAAAATCACTAAACAAATAAAAAGGTTTAAAAGAAGGATATTCTGCCTAAGGCTACAAAAAACAAAATTATGCCAACAAAATCCTTTCCAATATTATTCTACACTTACCTCCTACAAAGCTAACATCAGAGTTTTGGAGTATCATCTACAAAGGCTCAGACATTTTATTGCTTAACCCGTTTGCTTCTATATTGCAGGTACAAATATTCCAAAATGGAATTTATACAAAACACAAAGAAAGGATCTTTAGGTCCTAAACCAGTAAAGTCCCCCTTTGTGGTGGAACAATACACAAAGTATGGCAAAGAAGAATTGCCAATACTCACAAACACCTACCATTTTCCTAGTAGAGATAATACAAATGTCAAATTAAATGTTTTAATTGACAACATTTGGAATATTCCAAAATACACAGTTCAAAATGAACACCAAGTCACTAAGGTGAAACAAAGTATCATTAGCGCACTATACAATTTCTGCTATGCAGATAACAAAGGAGTTCTGTTAACTTCACCAGCCTCTCCCTCTGGAAAAGGATTTACACATTATGCCCTAATTACAGGGCCAAATAAAGGAGTTTATACTTCCTTCAAAGACCTCTCTGAGGCAAATCAAGACCAATTTTTGTCTACTTACAAAGGCTTTAATTCTTTAGAAGAAGCCCATATGGCCTTAAAGTTGGGAACCATTGATGAAGAAAAAAAAAACAGGGTTGACATTTGAACCAAGAACCCAAACACATACCTATGCTGCCTCCTGTAGCTTCTCACCACAAATGAACCCAAACATTTTCCTTGCAAAGTTCGAGGTCATACAAGAATTCTTGTTTGAAGTTCATGCGGAAACACAAAATTACAATGGATTATTTGTAAAACCCCAGACTTATTTTGACACAAAAACACCATGTCAAGAGTCTTCGGACTATTGCAAAACAATAACCACAAAGTGCACATGCCAAATAAAATTCATTTTTAGAAAGGCTCAAATTGATTTAAAAACCTTTAAAAATCAATTATATAGAGACATAGTCATATGTCCTTCACTATTATTAGAGGCAGGATGTCTCCAAACACTTCTTATCCCACCTACCGAAAAATTCAACTCTCTAACCCAAGAGATAAACTCGGTAGTAAATGAAATACAAGCAGAATATATGGTCAATATCTGCTTACAAATCACCTCCTCACCAAAAAGAGCCACAACCCCTGATAGTGTGGCAACACATGTCATAAAACTATTCACAGAGTCAAATCTAGAGGCCCATGTCCATCTAGAACACGGTCCCTTGAACGGGTTGTCACTCAACAAAGAAAAGTTATACCAGTACCAACTCTGGAAAGCTTACATTGAAGGGTCAAATTGGAATTTCTCGAGAAAGGATAATACAGAATATATCCTTTTGAAAGAAACCATAAACACAAAAATATACTGGAAAAAGTTTATGGGAAACAAATTTCATCCTTTTCTATAAAGACTCTTTTATAGAAAAATTTTGAAACTTGTAACTTGTTGAACCAGTTTTCAAGTGACCGGTTACGTAGAGTCTAAGTCATCTGGCTTCTATAGGGAAAGGATGAAATTTGTTTTCCATAAACTTTTTCCAGTATATTTTGGTATGTATGGTTTCTTTCAAAAGGATATATTATGTATTATCCTTTCTGGAGAAATTCCAATTTGACCCTTCAATGTAAGCTTTCGAAAGTTGGTACTGGTATAGCTTTTCTTTGTTGAGTGACAACCTTTTCAAGGGACCGTGTTCTAGATGGAAATGGGCCTCTGGATTTGACTCTGTGAATAGTTTTATGACATGTGTTGCCACACTATCAAGGGTTGTGGTGCTTTTTGGGGAGGAGGTGATTTGTAAGCATATATTGGTCATATATTCTGCTTGTATTTCATTTACTACCGAGTTTATCTCCTGGGTTAGAGAGTTGAATTTTTCGGTACGTGGAATAAGAAGTGTTTGGAGACATCTTGCCTCTAATAATAGTGAAAGACATATGACTATGTCTCTATATAATTGATTTTTAAAGGTTTTTAAATCAATTTGAGCCTTTCTAAAAATGAATTTTATTTGGCATGTGCACTTTGTGGTTATTGTTTTGCAATAGTCCGAAGACTCTTGACATGGTGTTTTTGTGTCAAAATAAGTCTGGGGTTTTACAAATAATCCATTGTAATTTTGTGTTTCCGCATGAACTTCAAACAAGAATTCTTGTATGACCTCGAACTTTGCAAGGAAAATGTTTGGGTTCATTTGTGGTGAGAAGCTACAGGAGGCAGCATAGGTATGTGTTTGGGTTCTTGGTTCAAATGTCAACCCTGTTTTTTTTTTCTTCATCAATGGTTCCCAACTTTAAGGCCATATGGGCTTCTTCTAAAGAATTAAAGCCTTTGTAAGTAGACAAAAATTGGTCTTGATTTGCCTCAGAGAGGTCTTTGAAGGAAGTATAAACTCCTTTATTTGGCCCTGTAATTAGGGCATAATGTGTAAATCCTTTTCCAGAGGGAGAGGCTGGTGAAGTTAACAGAACTCCTTTGTTATCTGCATAGCAGAAATTGTATAGTGCGCTAATGATACTTTGTTTCACCTTAGTGACTTGGTGTTCATTTTGAACTGTGTATTTTGGAATATTCCAAATGTTGTCAATTAAAACATTTAATTTGACATTTGTATTATCTCTACTAGGAAAATGGTAGGTGTTTGTGAGTATTGGCAATTCTTCTTTGCCATACTTTGTGTATTGTTCCACCACAAAGGGGGACTTTACTGGTTTAGGACCTAAAGATCCTTTCTTTGTGTTTTGTATAAATTCCATTTTGGAATATTTGTACCTGCAATATAGAAGCAAACGGGTTAAGCAATAAAATGTCTGAGCCTTTGTAGATGATACTCCAAAACTCTGATGTTAGCTTTGTAGGAGGTAAGTGTAGAATAATATTGGAAAGGATTTTGTTGGCATAATTTTGTTTTTTGTAGCCTTAGGCAGAATATCCTTCTTTTAAACCTTTTTATTTGTTTAGTGATTTTAATGGCAGGATTAGGACTAAAGACAGGACTAATCCCTAGTGGTTGTATTTGTACTCTGACCCAGAATCCAGGAGGAAGTTCAGGGTCTTCAATGTGTAAAATATTCATGTATTATGACTATATAGAAGACTTTTTGAGTCTCACTTTTGTATGATGTACCTGGAAAGGATATCAGCAAACATATTGTCAGATCCTTTGATATGTTCAAAATTTATAACTTTTCCAGAATTTATGTAATCTCGGAAAAGTAACCACCTTCTGTGAGGTTTTTTGTCATTATTTATTTGGTTTTTTCCATAAGAAACAATTGCTTCACAATCAGTTCTAATGGTTATTTCTTGTTTATTTATCAAAAATAATTTAAATGCTTCTAAGGCGTGTATAATTGCATTGACTTCGTAGTCAGTGCTGGTTTGGTAAACCTGTGGTTTAACAGTATATTTTCCATAGGCATATGTGCATATTTGTTCATTATCTTTTGACAGATATTTATTTTTCTTCCTTTTTAGGATAGCTCTCCATCCTAATTCACATCCATCACATTCGACTACTAAGTAATCTGAATCTAATGGTAGTTGTAAAGTAGGTAATTTATTTACCTTTTGTTTTATATCCTGAACCAATTTTATATCTTCAGAATTAAACTTTCTTTCCCCTTTCAGAGAAGTTTTATTGAATAAAGGGGCAGTGTATTTTCCCAAATCTGGGATAAAACTTCTAGCATAATTTAAGAGTCCTAAAAAAGATCTTAGGGTTTTTATGTCGTCCATTTTATCAAGAAAGTCTTGGATTTTTTTAGAAATGTGAGGTTGAAGTTTTATGGTTCCATTACCTATTTCTGTTCCAAGGAATTCTATGAAATTTTTACAAATCTCCATTTTTGCTTTTGATACAATTAAACTATATTTTTCAAGTTTATATAATACCTGTTTTAAATGAAGGTAGTTATCTTCTTTTGTTTTAGAAAAAAACTAGTATATCGTCTATGTAGACACATGTAAAAGTTTTGCAGTCATTGAAGATGTTATCCATTTTTCTTTGAAAAATTGCAGGAGCATTTTTAAGACCAAAAGGCATTACATGTCATTCGTATAATCCTTCAGAATAGGAGAAGGCTGTCCATTTTATAGATTCTGGTTCCATTTTTACTTGATGGAATCTGCTTTTGAGATCAAATTTTGAAAACCATTTTGCATTTTGAATACGATTTATAAGAATTTCTTTAGTCGGAATTGTATATCCATCTTCAACTGTATTATCGTTTAAACGTTTATAGTTGTAAACCATTCTAGATTTACCTCTTTTTTGTTCGGAAGATTTATTTACTATGAAAGCAAGACTCCTGTGAGGACTTTCACTTGGAGCTATTACTTTTAGTTTCAGAAGATGGTCAATATGCATTCGAGATTCCTCCTGTTCCCAATTATTGAATTGTATATCTTTAGTTTTTATAATTAAATCAGGGTTGATTATGTTTAATTTACAAGTAATAGGATCACGATCCAAAAATTTTATAGGATCTTCTCCTATTATACTAGTTTTATTTAACCTATCCAAAATCTGTTGGATATTATCAAAAGTGATTGTTTTGGATATTTTTATGGATGAAAAAGAGTCCATAGTGTCATCTGGATAGTAATCTATGAATTCTAAATTCTCTTTCATACAATCACATTTTTCTGAGGATTTGGGGCTTGTACATGAACATTCATCAGAGGATTGTTTTATATAGTTGTCTCCACTAATGATGGGTGACATTTGTGTTTTATCACTAATAATGACATAATCTTTGTTTATAGTGATAGTTCTATTATGGCCTAAAATAAAATCTAGACCAATAATCATGCTTTGTTTGAAGGGACTAAATTTTCTACACGCATGGTTTTAAGATGTATTTTTTGGCCAAATAGGTCACAATTTGTACTAAATTGAAGAGAAATATTGTTTATCTCTTTGTCGTTTATCATTACTACTCCAAACAGAGTTCTTATTTTTTGTATATGTTTACTTTTAGTAATCATATATGAAGGTACTTTTGTTTTACAGACGATTGTCTCAGAACATCCTGTGTCTAAGAGGGCCTGCATGATTTCTTCTTTAGCAGGATTTTTGTTTTGTTTAGGAAAATTTAATTTTACTAACACTTTAACATATATTAGTTGCTTTTCATTGCAAACTAATGGGATACATTCTGTGGTTCCCATCATGTTGTTTTGTATGTTTTTTGAGATGATATCTGTTCCAGAATCTTGAATTATTTGTTCTAGACGAAGAATTTTTTCTTCAAGGTTGTTTATTCTGGTTTCTAAAATTGAAGTCCTAGTGTGAATTATGTTTTTATCTCTTATATTTTCTTTTTGTTCTAAAAAAATGGGTGTGTCTTGTATTTTCAGATGTGTTGTAATATATTTAATACAAAAATTTTTGTAGCATAAAGGACAATGAGCCCTTTGAGATTTATGAAAATATCTATCACAATACTGGCAGGGAATAGATGCTGGTCCTGAAAAGTATTGTAATGTATGAGGACAAATATTTGTTTCAGTTATATTCATTAGATAATATCCAGAATCATCTAATATTTCGCCCAATTCATTATATTTGTCATTTAATTTGAAATCATATTTTTTGGGGTAAATTTGGATAAATTCATTATTTGTAAAATCATTTATTAAGTCATAATTTTTGGGTTGTTTGTCTAAATTAATTTCATCAATGTATTCTGTTATACTAACTATTGATAATATTTCAGAATCAGTAGATACATCTTCGTCAATTGGAAGAAGATTCATGTGGCAAGATTTGATGAGCTCTGCTTCTTTTGTATAAAGATTTGCTATGTTTGGATAATATCTTGAGAAATGTCCAGTTTGGCTACAAGCATAACATTTTAGTGTTTGTTTGTAATTTTTATTTTCTCTAAATTTTCTGACGTGTCTATTAGGGTTTAGAGTGGGTTTCCTAGAATTTGAGGATCTTATAGTATAAGTCTTTCTAGAATTAGTAGGTCTTTGTACAGTCGATTGAGACCTATGACTATAAAGTTGGCTATGTCTAGGTTTTCTTCTGGGCATATATTTTTTGTTAGTTTTATTATGATTGTATTGTTGTGGAGTGTATATTTGTTTACAAATTCCAGAATCAGAATTTTTTAGTTGTTTTTGTATTGCAATATGTGTGCAAGTGTCTTCCATTACTTTCATAATATGTTGTATTCTTATTGAGAGGTTACTTAACATGGGAGTTACCTCATCATTTTTCCAGGATTCTCTAATTTTCTGACCTAATTTTCCTGGAAGTTTGAGAAACATTTTTTCTCCAACACTTATATCATGAAAACATCCGGCTATGGAGGCATACATGAGATAATCTTGTAAAAATTCTTTAATTTTTCCAAAATATGTTATAGACAACCTTTCTAGATGTCCTAAATAAATTTGTTGTCTGAGTGTATTCCCATCATTTGCAGATTGAGAAGTGAGTAATCTTTGTATTAGAGAGCAAAAATTATAAATGTTAGGACCTGGTTCGATTACTAATGTATTTAATTCTGTTGGGTAATTTTTTTTAAAAGATTCCCAACATGCTCTGGCTATATCACCTAAGTAGGTTTCACCTTTGGCAATCATGTCTTGTGAAGACTGAACTTCCTTTTCGTAATGGATACCATAATCACGGATTACAGTAGCAGTCCATTGTTCAATGTATGTTGGTAATAATTGAGGGTCAATTCCTCCTATGTTTAATAAAAGATTTGGCAAAGGGAAATTTGGTTCTATTGGGAGCCTCTTTCCATGTGTTGTATATTGATTATCTGTAAAAGTAACATTTGTTGGGGATTCTCTGGGTATGAATCCAGTAGAATAGCTTTGTGTAGCAACATGTTCTAACTGATAACTGTTGGGGTTTACTGATCCTACACTTGTATTGACGAAACCTATTGTAGATAAAGGTTCTGATATTACTGAAGAGTTGTCTTCTTTGTCTAAATACAGGCTATCAAGAAAATTATTTATGATATCGTCTGTTTCATCGTAAATATTTTCAATATTTGTGTTTGTAGAGGGATCCAAAGATCCTTGTCTATACATGGCTATAATTGCCTGATGATGATTCCATTCTTCATCAGTCATTTCATCATTTTCATCTTCTTCGTATTGTATGATATTCATCATGGAAATGTGTTCGTTATCAGGAATGGCTGAAGTGCTATGCCTATTTTCAGCTAACCTATCTTGTTCTAAGTCAAGTCGTGGTATATTTGTGTAATCTACAAAACTTAGACTAAGTCCTCTAGACCTGTTATGTAAAATGGCAGATGAAGGGGCTGTAATTGGGTTATTTTCTTCTCTGGGTAAATGAGTTTGCCATAAATGTCCTTCATTTCTTCTTGTGAAGGCTTGAGCTGGCAAGAATTGTGTACCATAAGAGCTAATGGCTTCTTCTAATGGTCTAGTGTTTATTCTATACATAGAAGAAATATGGTTACTTATTCTTCCTATGAAGGTTATGTCTAAATGTAGATTTTCACCCATCCAATTGGGTCCAAAACCTATCGTTTGTACTTCTAAGTTTATATGATTTATAAAATCTTGTAAAGTTAATGTGAAATTTGGAGCAAGATAAATAAGGGAAAAGGGTTGATTTAAATCTACCTCTAAAATCCCTATTACACTTTGTGAATCATTATTCTGGAATCTTGAATCATGTAGAACTATCAAAGCTCTAGCTCCAATCATATGTCTGGCTAAGGATCTGACTCCAATGGTAATTAATCCCATGTGGACATATCTTCCTTGTTGATTTTGTAATTATCTACCTGTTTGTGGAGATATTAGAGGGATTATCTCATAGGTGTTGTCAGGGAGATAAAAATCTTATATTCTCCTATATCGATGGAGGCTTGTTCGTTCAGAACTTAACCATCCTATGTTGTATAACTGTCTAGGATTTAGAGAATCTATCCTTGAGTTAGATCCTATATCTGTATTTTGTTGTATGTCTACTAAGTCTTCTAATCTTCTAATGTTAGTAGTTCTTTGTCTATTTAAGAATCTATCTAAGATTCCTGGATGTTGTATAAGATTTTGACTTCTAGTTTGATGTTCTCTTAATCTTCTGGGGGTTCCAGGGAATCTTTGTGTGCTGCTAAGTTCTGTTGTACTATTCATATTAATATTATCAATTTGTGTTTGTGTAGAAGTATTGGGTTGTGTTATCATTATAAACTATTATCATTGTTTGAAGAAGGTGCTGCGTTGGTACTTGCAGCTTTTGAATCTTTTTTAGTTGTAACTTTGATAAATTTATGTGAATTTTTAGAAATTGTTTTTGTATGTGTGTGTGTTCCTAAAGATAGTTTTGATACTTGCTTTATAAGACCATCTATGTCTTTGGATAAGTTCGTCCCTTTAGTAGAATCAATCAGATGATTCAATTTTCTAGAAACTTCTTCTAGAAGAGCTATTATAGTGTTATTTTGCCCTATAATAACTGTGTGTATAGGGTCTACTTCTGAAGTAGGTTTTTTATAACCTACAGGAGGAGAGTTTGTAATTTTTTCAACCGTAGTTAGGACTGATTTGTAGTCAGTGCCTAGAAATGGTTGTATGTTATCCATTAAAAAAAAAATTTAAACAGAAAAACAAGAAAGCAGTATAGAAAGTAGGAAAGCAATAGTAAGTAGACAAAGCGGAAAAACAGTAGTAGAAGATAAAAGACAGGAATCTACGGAATACACTGTAGAGTAATACTTATAAAAGAATATAAATGGTCAAAAAAACTCAAAAATCTCTTTTTTTTAGATCTGGGGAGATAAAAAAGGGTCCATCACAACAAAACATTAGCATGATATGTACAAGATAAAAGCAAGACAGAAAAGTTTTATATATATATATATATATATATATATATATATTTTACGTAACATAAAATTAAATTTTAAATTTTACACTTTTTTATAATATTATTTAAAAACTAATTTTATATTTTACTTTTGGCAAAGTAGCACTGAGATTTATAATTCTACAAACAATTCAACATGCTTACCCCACCACCCCCACAAGCGATCCTAAAGCCGGATTTTCCTATCAAGTACAGTACACTGTCTTTGTAAACATAATGACGAAACTTTGACAATAAAAAAAACAAAGACACTTCAAAATGATATGTTTAACCCTACCAGCGATTCTAAAGCCAATTTTTTCTCTTTTTCTTTCTTCCTTTATCGTATCTTCAACATCTAAAAAAAAAATGCAAAAACGCGTCTTAATTACTAATAATACTTTAAAATCTAAAGTTTTATTATATCTAGCCACAAAATAGTTAAAGTGACAACAGCTGTCACACACAATTATTGTACTTGTATCCTATCGTCACTCACCATTAGGCCCATGGCTGATTCAGACGTGTTTGGACAAATATATATTGAAAAAGAAACGACAGCAACAAAATAGTAGGTCATATTTATCCCTTTCCATTTCCACCACTTGCTTTTATTATTATGATGCCAAATAATACTACTTTAATTTCTTTATGATATCAAAATATTACCTCCTAAGAGTAATAACTTTTATGAATTATGATTTGTTAAACCATATAACTTGTATAATATGAATATATTGAAGTAAAAATTTTGTTGTATCTAAGATTGAAAATTTAATATAGTATTTCTCATTTATTTTATTATAACAAATACAAATATTGATAGTAATAAAAAGACTAAAAATGCTTGTTGCCTTGTCATAACCTTAATTGGGTTTTTTTCTGGTGCTTGATGTCATATTAAATCATATAGCCAAAAATGTAATATTCCGAAAGATAAATTTAAAAACTTTTAATCTTTATAAAAATAAAAAATAAAAACAATCAATAAGTGTTGACAAATTGTCGGATTGTTGGGCGAATTTCTCATAGCGCAAATAAAATAATAAACGAAAAAGGGTTCATGCCATTTAACAATGATTCTTATAAAAAATAAAATAATCTTAATAAAAATTAGTTTTTATATTTTAAAAAAAGGAAATGAATAATAATAAAAGATAATGTGAAATAATAAAAAAAAAATGTAATGTTAAAATATCAATATCAAATAATAACTAAAATAATGATGGCTTATGTTATGCCGTTATTGGGTTGGCGACTGTCTTATTTTTTTATTTATTAATAGTTGTTTGTTTATTTATTTTTTTATCATAATGTGTCTTTCTATATATGAAATATAAAATTTAAATAATTTATTTTTGATTTCAACGACGTATTTATATTTAGTAATAAAGGATGCATCACAAAAGAGCACTCAACCATAACAATTTTAAACAAATTCAATGCCTTTCGTGTTCCTACTCGTCCACAAATTTATTCTCACAATTTATACTAAATAAAGCATAATAATGAACCAAAAATAGAAAAATAGAATATATATATATATATATATATATATATATATATATATATATATATATATATAAAAAAAAAAATTGTACTGCATATCCGTCACCGAAGCTTAGACACATGACTGACTTACAGTAAATTAATTTTAGTACATCAATTCGTTTACGGAAAAATTACAATTAGTTATTTTTTAAACGTGAATTTTTTATACGATTTAGTCGAAAACTAAGCACACTTTTAACATATATGAGATTGATGTTACCTTGTATGAATTTGACAGTTGTCACTTAATGCATCTAAATCTTTTACAGGGTTCCTGGAGAAAGAAGATGGTGAATAGTTCCGAAACCCTTGTAATTTGGAAAAGTTGAAGTTAAATAATGAAAAAGGAAGGAAGAGAGATATGAGAAGTCAGAACTCAAAGTGTGTTGAGTGTATATGAACAGAAGAAGACTTACAGATTGTGTTGCAGTGAGGTGATCTAAGAAGATGAGTTTTTGCAGAGGAGGAGAATGAAGAGTAGAGTTCTTTCTAACACAGACAGTTGAAGATGTGAATCAGATTTTAACATAAGAAAGAGAATGTTGGTGTTCTTGTGACTATGAATATAAGGTTAGTAGTGTGTGGGTCCTTCTTATTTGTTTTTGTGATATAAAAAAGTTGTGTTGTTCACACTAAACATATTGCAAATTGTTTCATGTGGATATTTATCAATTTATTTGTTTATTGTTTTAAGTAAAAGTATTTGAACATTATTTTAAAATATAATGTCAAATAAGTTTTTTTTATCTTAGATTATATAATAATTAAAAATTAATTTTATAAGTAAAAGTAAAAGAATATAAATTTATAACATCATTCAATTCTCTATAATTCTGATATTATAATATTTTTTAAACAAATTTATTTTAATCCTTCAATTATAAGAAACGGGTGGTTGATATGTATATTACAAGTAGATAAATTTGTTTTTGTCCGTTATGAAACACAATATTTTATATGTATTTAATAGAAATAATTGCCTTATATATACTATCAATTTAAAATAAAAAATTTAGAGACGTAATAACGATGGAACGTAACTTAACAAAATTTTAATATTTAAATATTTTAAATATAAATTTAACCTGACAAAAAAGTGTTCACATTAATCAAAGAGTAAAATGTCATTTCCTTCGTCAATAGTTTAGGTCTACTTTGCTGGTCCATGGTCCATTTATATGGGTCCATCAAAGAAAACCGAAGTCAAGTAGTTACTTATCTATAAATAATACAAATTGAAGAAGGAAGTTTTTTTAAAGTATCTTAATCAGAAAATATTTAAAAAAGAAGAAAACAAAATAAAACTTAGTTAAATGAAGAAACTAATATTTTTTCAAAGACTTCACAGACCTATTATTCAAAAATTCCTCTCACATGCCTATTGTTTAAAAATCTTCATCTGTTTTCACCAAGCTGATATTCAAAGACTTCATATTTTTGGGTCAAATACTTATCTTTTTCTATTTTTACTTTCCTCTATTATAGTTCTCTGTTTCGGTAAAACTTACATGGTAACATTTTTTTCATTTTAAGGAGTCCTCTGCGGTGTGATTTTTTTTTCTTCTTAAAGTTTAAAATTGTTTTTAATTTTGTTTTTGTTTTTTAGATGAAAAAATGTTGGAGATGGAGATGCTGTAACAAACGTGCTTCGTGAGTTAGCACATGTGTATCATAATAAGTGGGAAGGTTTGATTTTTTATTATTTTCCTGTATTTTTTTTTATGGTGGGAGTTTCACTTGATTTTTTTGTGAGAATTTAATGGCTGTTGGTTGTGAATCTCCGGTTTGCTTTGATTTTTGTGATACATGCTTTAAATTAAATTAGTGTTGTTTTCATTTTTTTGTGTCATAAAGTATGAGTTTGCTCTTGGTCCTAAAAATTTTATTTCACTTTCCATTGTAGAGAGAAATTTTGGGATGGAAACAAAGAAAGACATGATCAGATTTAGTCTACGTTCTTTTGTTGATTCATGGAAGACTTCATAAATTGAGTTGACCGAGAAAGGTAAATAATGGTTGAGATATCTAGGTAAGTGCTGGATATGCTTATTTAATCCCAGGTTCCTGTTATTGTGTTTGAGGTCAAGATTATATGTAATAAAGTTAAAAAAAAGGTTTAGTATAATTCAAAATGAATAATTCACTAATCTTTAAATATACTACCATTTGAAGCATGATCAGCACAATCAACATTAATCTTTAACCAGCTAACGTTAGACTTAAATCAACATACTCATTTAACTCTAGTACTTTTAAAATTTTTGTTTTGAACATCGAAAAACTTTAAAATGCAAAAGTCAATATCATTATAAACATTCTTTTATTTTTGTCATATGAATGTTTCATTAAACCAAATGAAACACCAACTGAAAGAGGTTAGAATAAAACTGTATCAGACTATTGAAGGAAGTGTGTCATAATAGAAGTGACATTTGTGTTTGCATAAGTTGCCTCAGACAGAACGTAGCATATACGTTCTGTTGAAGTGTGAAGTGTGGAGGAGCAAAGAAGACTCTGATATGCTGCTTTTAGTGTGCTTTCATAACCTATTCCTTTGCTTGTAGAACGAGGCAAGTCTTCCAACTATACTCTTAGCTGATAAACAAAATTAATTTGAAGGTTTAATTGGGATGTTAGAGTTTAATATCAAAAAAATACTTTTAAAACATTAAACTAAAATTGTGAGAAAAATTAAAAAAATATGAAACAGTTGAATGTAGATAATAAATTCTTCACCTGTCTTTGAAGCAACCTTTGGAAGATCATTACTACCGAGGAATGAATCCGAATCCTCAAATGGTGTTTCAATCCGCAAAATTCTTGGGGCATTGAGGACTCCTTCAGCGAAAGTTTTCATGTTGGGGCAATCAATTACATTTGCATATTTTAAACATGAAAATTGCAGAGTGGCATTCCCTGATAAAAAGCTCTGTAGTCGAGGTAAGGAATACAACTTCAATGCTGTGAGTTTTTCAAATATGATCTTATCATCACAACCATCTGCATCTTCAATTTTTGCTATTTCTTTTATTGATTCACACTTTTTTATAATTAGGGTTTGAAGTTGCCCCAAACATTTTGCAGTTGAAAATGTGAATAAATACTCCATTCGATCACAGTCCTTCACATACAACTCTTTCAGATTGATGAAAGACATTGCGCCACACCCTAAATTTTGCAACAGAGGGCAATTGACAACCCTTAATATTTGAAGCTTTTCAGAGTATGGACTTACCCATGGGTGCTCCAACCCTATTGACTCAAGCTCGTTAAGTTCAAACAGGGTTAATCCTTTCAATGACGCAGGAATTCCATCATAAACTTGCAATTTCTGAGAGGGAAATATCTCTTTGACACCAAAACATCTCTGCATTCGAAAATGTTCCAAATTGGGTACCTTGTGCAGGAAATCTAAAGGTAAACTATCTTTCTCATTTTTATCATCCTCAAAGCATAGCCGGAGAAGATTTAATTTGGTGAGGTAGTTTTCTGGCACATGTTCATCGCTCAACAACATCATGTTTTTCTCATTCAGTGTCAACCCCCTAAGTTTGTGAACAACCTAGATTCAATTCAAGCCAAACCAATTCAAAATAAAGTTAGAAGGAAGAAGTTGAAAAATGAACATTGAAAAGAGAAGCAAACACAAACATTGAAAAATATATATACAATGAAATTGAGGAATATACTTAATGTTGTCACCTTTTCAACCATGAATAGAGGTTGTTGTAGGCAGTTTATTGGAGCCTCTGCAGCTGTTTCTTTGTGACTACCATGAATTTTTGATGAGAATAGATTCAACTTGGGACAGTAAGCCACATGTAAAATTTCTAACTGGGGACATTCTAGATGGTGTTTCCCAGAATAAAAGCAACTGAGCTGTGTTAGGTTATAGAGAGTTAATGAAGACAAACATGGGAATTCAAACATTAATATTTCAGTTGTTCCATTTTCAGTTGCATCTTCATTCCCAACAATTTCTACCAACTTGTCACACTTGTGCATTTCAAGTGTCTCAAGATTTCTCGCAAACAATGTTACCAAACTTCCACAAGCATCAACGAACAGTTCTTGCAAATTGGGAAAGCTGACACTTCCTTGGAGATTTTTGTTCAATATACATTTCAAATTTGACAAGTCTTTTAAAATAAGTTTTTTCAAGTGAAAGACTATATGTTTGCTCTTGGCCCGGCTATCATCCATACCAAATATTACCTGCACCTCATCAGAGCTATGCACCGTCAATTCCTCCAAACTCTTCAGGTGAGGAAGTACATTAGATGGAATAACAGTATCTCCTTTACTTGATCCATCAAATTCTAATTTCTTTAAACTGCCAAAAAATTTTCGTGGAAAAAATCCCCTCGTCTCAAGATAATCTCCTAGAATCATTTGCTTTGAATATTCGAAAAACCCCTTAAAAGTCACCAAAAGTGAATGTCAGAATAATTGACAAGCCTCATATGCATAATTAATTTACATATATACAATAATTTTGCAGTAAAATTCAAATTGATGTTGTTTTTCAAGACTAAAAGTAAAATCTATAGAAAATTTAAGTGAAAAATATATAGTCACCTCTTAGTTCAATATAAATAAACGACACTCAATTTGGATAATAAATTCCTTACCTGCTCGTGGAACAAACTTTCAACAGTCATGTTGAGATCCGAATGGAAGGTTATATCAGAATCCGTTGAAGATTTAATTCCATAAAACATTGGTGCATTTGTGTCTCTTTGTGAGAAACTTTTCATATTGGGACATTTAAATAGTCTCATTATTTGCAGAGATGAGAATTTCAAAGTGCCATTTCCTGAATAAAAGCTTACCAGTCTTGGTAGAGAGTACAACCATAATTTTGTGAGTCGTCCAAATATGATCTCATGACAACCATTTTCATCTTCTTTTTCTATTATCTCTTTCATTAACTCACAATTCTCTATACGTAGAGTCTCAAGCTTTCCCAAACTTTTGGCTGTTGAAAATGTGAATAGATACTTCATTCTTTTACAGTTTTTCACAATCAGCTGCTTCAAATTGATGAAAGATGTAACACAATTCACCAATTTGTCCAAACGAGGACACTTAATAACTGCTAATCCTTGAAGTTTTTCAGTGTATGGCTTTATCCAAGGGTGATCTAACCCTATAGACTCCAACTCAAGAAGTTTATTTAGGCTTAATTTATTCAATCCAGCTAGTAATATTCCATCATGATCATCACCATCTAGTTTTTCTGAGGGAAATATCTCTTTCAGACCAAAGCATTGTCTCACAACAAGATATTCTAAATTGGGTACCTTTTTAAGGAAATCGAAAGGTAAACTATCTTTCTTATTTTCATAATCTTCAGAAGACAAGTCAAGATAATTTACTCTGTGAAGGAGATCTGGTGAATGTCCATCGTTCAACAAGGTCATGTTTTCCTCATTGAGTATCACTTCCTTCAGTTTGGGAACAACCTACCAAGATCAAATGATTTCAATTAGAAAGAGAAAAATTATGAAAACAAATGGAAATGAAAACATTAATCACCTCTTCAATCAAGAACATATGATGTTGTTCACTATGCTGAGTTTGTGATGTGAATAGCTTCAACTTACGACAGTATGCCACATGCAACCTTTCTAATGTAGGGCATTTGAGATTGTGTTGTCTAGGATAAAAGCAAACAAGCATTGGCAAATTCCAAAGAAACAACTTCGACAAACAAGGAAATTCAAACATTTCTGTTATTTCCTCCTCCCTTTCTTCTTTCTTTTCAACAATTTCTACCAACTTGCAACAGTTATGTATTGTGAGTGTCTTAAGCTTACTAAGATTTCTGGCAAGAGTTGATGGGAACAATGTTACCAAGGTTCCACAATTATTTACTAACACTTCTTCCAAATTGGGAAAATTGACTATTCCTTGAGGGTTTTTGTTCCATATCCATTTCATATTTGACAAGTCTTTTAAAGTAAGCTTTTTTAAACGAAAGACTGTTTCCTTGATCTCACAGTCATCTATGTCAAATATTACTCGTGCTGATTTACAGCTTTCTACATTCAGTTCTTCTAAGTTCTTCAAGTAAGGTAGCACATAAGATGGAAGTACAATCTCTCTTTTACTTGTTGCATCAAATTCCAATTTTTTTAAGCTGCCAAAGAAATTATCTTGAAAAACAGGTTTGCCTTGACAAATTTCTTTCATCTCCGGATAATCCTTCAACTTCATATGCTTTGAATACTCAAAAGACACCTTAGACGCCAAAAAAACTCATCATTAGAAGTGAAAATAATGTACAAGAAATATTACTGAAGTTTTCTTGAAAAAAGTAAAATCTGTTTTGGTATTCCACAAAGGCCTTGCTTCAAATTATATTACACAAACGCAACAACATGCAATTTATATATGTTTTTCAACTATGACAGTTACCCCTGTTTTAAATGAAATGAAAAGTATTGATGGTTTACCGATCATAAATAAATATTATGATTCGTACCTGATGTGTGAAATGTTTCTTCAGAGTTGCATTTAAATCACCTTCCCAGTACCATTTGTCTTTTTCTGTGGCTACAACTTGTATTTTTTGTAGATTTGGAGCACTTTGAACTTTGGAGAATTTCGTCATTTTAGGACATTCACTCACTACTAAATTTTCCAGCACAGGAAACTTTAAGTCACACTTATCAACACTCATGAAACTTGTGAGATTTTGTAGAGAAATCAGTTCTAAGGATCTCAATAGTTTAAACTCAATTTCTTGTACTTTTTCCCCTTCATTTTCTGAAATGATTTCCACAATCATTGGACAGGAACTTACCTTCATCGTTTTGAGTTGAATCAAGGTTTTAGCGGTTGAGCATGTCATCAAATTCTTCAACATACAATTTGTCACTTCTAAATATGTTAAGAAACTAAAAGATACCGAGGATGACGCCAAAAATTTCAATTTGGTACACCTTTGAATGATTAAACGTTCTACCCTTTGCAGAAGCACCTCATGCTCAAAACCAATCTCCTCCAGAGGCCAAATGTTTTTTAGTTCCAACGCTTGAAGTTGCATAACAACTCCAATTTTTTCACGTGAAATAAGACTTGCAGGGGCCCAAATCCTTTTCAAATGACAGAACCCCAGTGTTAACCTTTTCAAATTGGGAAGTCTATGCAAAATCCAGAAGAGAACTTCAACATTCTTCAACCCGTGCAACACAACTGTTTGTAGATTTTGCATTCTGTGAACATTGTAAATGTAATTCTGCAACCACTCTACTTCCCTGAAGCTCATTGCCATATATTCCAAGTTGTATATCACCTAACAAACATATAAATACAAATATTATCATCACCAAAGCATATTTGGAACCAATTTTTCATCAAGATATTTTCACATCCTATAATGAGAGGTTTTTAATTCATGTTTTCTATTATTTACCTTTTCTGTAGCCAAAACAATTGGTTTCACTTGTGAGTTTGAGATATCTGTATTGATCCCTTCAAGCTTACCACATCTTAATATCAACAATCTCTTCAATGATGGCCACTCCAAAGTATGAGCTCTCCCGTAAAAACTCATAAGTTCAAATAATGATTGTAATGATAGATAGTTTAGACGAGGAAACTTAAAGGTGATAACATTTTCATTTGTACCTTTGTCCACAGCAACAATCTCTTTCATTGCCCTACAGCTCCTTACATCAAGAACTTCCAAATTTTCTAGGTCATTGGTAATAGAAAGTGGAAAGAGATAACTTAAATTTGGACTCCCAGAAACTGTTATGTTTTGCAGATTATTATATTTAAGTATTTCACAAGTGTCATCCTTCCATATGCTCACTAAATTTGACAGATTTTGTAGAACTATTTTATGCAACTGTGTTTCATTTATATCAGAAGTTTGTGGAATCATCTCAAAATCAAATATGTTTTCCACTAACTTGCAATTAGTAATGGTCAAGCTTTGAAGACTCTGAAATTTTTGCCCCATAAAACTAGGAAAAATCGTTACAAGTTTGTGACACTCCTTTATTACCAAAGAGTCTAAACTGTGAAAGGAATGAAGACCGATATGGGGTTGCCAAATGCTATTGAGTTTCTCCATGCAGGTGATCTCCATTTTCTTTAACTTAGGAAAAACATTATCAATATTCCCCTACAGGAAAAATTCGTAGTTAGATAAGCAACTAAAAGACCTCAACAGTTAATGCAATTAATTCTACAACAAATGATAATAAGAATCAAACTAGATACTAAAAAATCCACACACCTCATCATCTTCTGGACGAAATATATCCTCCATCATTTCACAATCACTTACAGAAAGACTTTGGAGATTCACCAAACTTACAGCCATGGAGAATGACAATAAATATTTCAAATTACCACAATCTGTCACATTTAACGTAAGCAAATTTTGAAAACAATGCTGACATTGGTCACTCCATATCTTTTGGATGTTGATCGAGGATAACTCCAATGATTCTAGTTTTGGAATCGAAATCTGTAAGATTAATAAATTTCTAAACAATAAGATTTTGAAGAATAACAATCAAATTTAATTAAAGATTGTAAAGGATTTTAGAGGATACATATTTTTGATAATGTTTTACATTACCTTTTCATTGAATAGTGAAAGGCAGGAATTTGTGCCATCTTTCTCAACTTCAACAATAATATCTCTGTTCATGCTTCTCCCTTTTTCTTCCAGTAATTGTGCACTACAAGGCATCTTATAATTGTAATACAAACAAGTAAATGCTGGTAAGGACTTTAATGTCAAAAGTCGTAACTGAGGAAACTCGATATTGTCATCACTGTCATTATGTGGTTGTCTTTCAATAGCAACTATGTCTTTCAAAGAATCACAATCACACACTTCAATATTTTCAAGCACGGTAAGGAGTCTAACCATGAACAATGGGAAAAGGTTTTCCAATTTGTCACATGATTTAATCTTGATAGTTTTTAATCTGCAGAAAGAGGCCTCTAGAAGTTGATTGTTACATAGTTTCTCCAAACTATACAATTTGTAAAGATACAACGACTCCAATTTGGGAAAAGCTAATAAAGGGTGGAATCGATCCACTGAGTTAATAATATATTGAAGGCCAATGTTGTTTACAATAGATAAATGTTTCAAATTTTGAAATCCTTCAACATTTAACTCATAGAAAACATCATGGACATCAATGAGTTCTCCCAACAGTAAATACTCAACATTTTTGAACAACATTTTAACCCATGTTTCAGAATGAATGTCAATACCTTCTTTTAGGTTCAATACCAAAAGTTTCACCACTTCATACTTGTCAGGGATTTTGAATTCTCCCTCTATGAGCATGTTGAATTCACCAATGATAATCTTGTAGCTATCCAACTTATCAAAAAACAAGTTTTGTGGAACGTGAGCAACATTCTGAATGTGTAAGTCCAGGTTTCGCAACTGATTCAAGTGTCTCAACTCAGAAAGACTAGCATTTTTATTTTGGATCATCTCCTTGGCCTCCCATAGAATCAAGGTGTCTCTCATATAGAATTCTTCCAAAATGTTCATCCTTGAAATGACGTTGGAAGGTATGACACTTAATTTTGAGCAATTACTTAAGTCAAGAAGTTGAAGTTTATCTAGTTGCCCAAACTCAAAGGGCAAACTTTCAATGTTAGACCCTGACAGAGTAAGAATTCGTAGTTTTTTTAACTCTCCAATGATTGATAAGTTCTGTCCTAGAGTGCACTTTTCCAAACAAAGCATTCTTAGTTTTGATAAGCATATAATTGAAGAAGGTAAACATGGCAGATTAAAACCAGTCAATATCAAGACTCTGAGTTCAATCATGTCTTTGAAAAAGTCATCTGGTATTTTCAAAAACTGATCTTTATTGTCAATATGTAAGACTTCAAGTCTAGGACAATATATACTCCCAGGAAGATCATCATTGATATAACAATAGTGTAAAAAAATAGCAGTGTACCTCTCAAGTTGATATTTGTGAGGCCACTCATCGAGTATGCCATTTTTCATAAAGAACATTTGCTTTTCTTTGGAAGATATTGAAAGAGCAACATCACGTACAATGTCATGCATGTTGAAGCGGTCACCAGAGTAACTTGCCCCTACCAAACTTGATTCTTTTAACTCTTCTATCAACATATTTACTTTGTTTCTCGCTTCTCTAATTGTGTGGACTCCTTGTATTAAACCCAAACCAATACAAAATTTGACCAAGTCCATAACCAAAGCATCATTTCCCATTCTTGCACAATGTAAAAAAATACACTTGAGCTGCTCATTTTTTAGATGATCATAACTTAGCTTTATAGAGAACTCAATAGGCTCTTGCCCTTCCATAAAACTTTTCTTTTTCATTTGTTGATAGATATCCTCCCATACGAAGGAACTTTTATTCTTTAGTGCCCTTCCTATGGAAACCAATGCAATAGGCAACCCATCACACATTCTTGCAATTTCAACGGCTTTCTCATCATACACTAAATTTTGGCTGTGTATTCCAGCGAGTTTCTTAAGTAAAGTCTTTCCCTCAGTTTCATTAAGGACTCCAACAGAGAAAGTTGATCTTTCCTTCACATCCATTTGATTACACAATACTTGTTTTCTTCTAGATGTTAGAAGAATTTTGCATCTTTTGGGATCTTCAGATATATTCTCTTCTGTCATGTTATTAAAATCGGAAGATAACTCTTCTTTTTCCATCTTATCGAAACTTGAATCAGATATATCATTGACATCTTGTTGGCTTCCATTATTTTCATCACTAATTGGAATCCCCAATCTATTCAAGTCCAACCCATCCCATAGATCATCTAGGATTATGAGGGTGTTCTCCTTTTCGTTCTTTAATCTCTTTCGAATGCGATCTGCTCTTACGATCTCGCTTTCCTCTTCCAATCTCATTCCTAACATCTCAGCAATTTGTCCTTGAATTTTTAAGATGTTAGGATTTCTTGTTATATTTGCAATAACCACCACATTGAACAACTTCTTTTCTTGAGCTTTCTTAGCAACTTCTTTGACCAAAGTGGTCTTACCCACACCACCAACACCATAAAGGCCAATCATATTAATTGTAGAGTCTTCTAGTGCTTGCATACACACATTGATAGTTTTTTCTCTTGATGCAAAGCTTTCATAGCTAGTGTTTGTCAAAGCAGCATTAATGGACGGGAGTACTCGATAGGAAACTTCATCAAACTTCTTATTCCAAAGTTCATCTGCTTTCATTTCCTCTACCATTTTTGTAGCATTTCTGCCCAATCGATACCTCAGCGACAAGTTATTTGGAAAGAAACCAATTGAGCATCTTGTCTTTGAATGATATTCATCATTAATAAAAAGTTCATACTTTTCTATCTTCTCATCTAACTGCTTTAAGCAATGTTGAACATCATCTTCAATTTCTTCTGCATTCATTTCTGCATTATTAACTTGATGTTGTATCCTCTTCCTAGTATTATCCAACATCTCAATGTAACATTTAACCTCTTCGAATTTGTCATTGTAATTAAAAAAGTAGCTAAACTGTCGTTTCACTACACGTGTTGCAATTTGCAGTGCATTCTCGGTTGCCGTAGAAACAACTACTTCCATGCTCCCTTTACAATTGAGACCTTTGCTTTATTGGTTTCTACCAGGGCTACTTTTTTTTTTTTTCTGATACAAATGCACAATTTAAAGTTTATGACTTAGGAAATCAATACATAAAAATTAAGTAAATAGAATTGATAATAAAAAATTGATGCAAACATCTAGAAACGTTCATGTATGAAAATCTTAGAATCTGAAAAGTTGTAAATGCTTTAAAAGAAATGTATACCTGACATTTGACATTTGTTGTAACTGGAGTGATGTTTCACATGAAATTGTAACACTATATTTTTACCATTGATATTAATTACACGACTACTCACAGTCTTTGATTATAAGAAATCTCCTATTGAGTCTTTCTTAATGTATACAAAAAAGATTTAGTGAATAAACACAACTATTCAAGGCATTATTGATTCTACAATAACTTCTTTAGAATAATGGTAATAACAAGTGCCAAAAAGAAGTACGAAGAACATTATATGAAGTGTTTCATAGAAGTGTTTGGGTGCATATTAGTATGAGTTTTGCAAAACATGAAGTATTAAAGCTCGTTGGAGTTATTCATAAAAAATTCAATCTTCTTGATCCAAACTACTTTTACTCTAATGCAATCTATTTAAGATTCATTTTATTAAAAATTCAATCCATTTAAAATCTATTTTATTGGATATCAATTTCAATTTAATTTATATTTTATATATTTTATGGATTGGATATCCATTCTCTAAATCTAGATTTTCAAATATAGATAATTCAAAAAATCGAATCTAAATTATGAATCTAAATTTTTATTTGAGTTAGGCTGAAGGTCGAGATTTTGGTCGTATTTAGCCAAGTCAGTAAGGTTGAAATTCGGTCGAATTCAGTCGAGTTGGGCCCATCTAAAATTTGGCCGAGTAGGCCCTAACCCAAACTTTGTCATATTCAGCCAAATCAGTCTCAGACGAAATTTGGTCGTATTCAATTGAATCGATCGTGACCAAAATTTAGTCATATTCAGCCGATCGATGAATTTAGTCGAGCCAACCTCGACCAAAATTTGGCTGAGTAGGCCCTGACCCAAATTTGGCCATATTCAACTGAATCAGTCCAGAACGAAATTTGCCCTTATTAGGCCAAGTTGACCGTGACAAAAATTTGGCCATATTCACCCTAGTTGGCTCCAATCGAAATTCGATAGTTGACCACGACGAAAATTCAGTTGAGTCGGCTCTAGCAAAAATTTGGCCATATTAGGCTAAGTTAGCTCTGGCCGAAATTAGGCCGAATTTAATCAAGTCAATCCTGACTAAAATTTTGCCGAGTTGGTTGTGTCTCAAATTTGGTCATAGTCAACCACGTCATCCCCTATTGAAATTCGGTCGTAATCGAAATTTGGACATATTTGGCTAACTCGGCCTCGATAGAAATTCGTTTGAATTTGGCCAAGTCGACTCCAACCAAAATTCGACCAAATTTGACCAAGTCTTTCCCAACCAAAATTCGGCTGGCCTCAACCAAAATTCGGCTGAGTCGCCTACGATTGAAAGTCAATCGAGTCGATCCCATGCTGAAATTTGACCGAGTTGGTCCTGACAAAAATTCTGTCAAATTCGATCGTGTCGATCCTAAGGACACAACTTTTAGAAAATTCAATTCAGATTTCTTTTATAAGAAATGGATTCTGAATTTTGAACTTAATCCAAATATTTAAATCTGGATTTAAATCGTGATCCAAATATTTGGATCTGGATTTTAAAGAAAAATCCAAATTAGTTATGCTGAAAAAATAGATTTGGATTAAAAATCTGATCTAATTATTTGAATCTAAAATTTTGATATGATTTGCATCATTAAAATTATAATCCATGATCACTTCTAAGTCATATATAGACACTACATATATGTAAGACCCCCTTTTTATTTCTGTCCTAAAGTTAGTGGGCTGCCCTTGTAAGTGGGCCTAAGGGCTGGCCCAACATATAAGACCCTACTATGTTGCCCTAATCCCCCACCCACTTTCACTCTTTCAGAATCGTAGTCGTCACCTTCCTTAGTGCGCCAAAAGTACGTTCTGCTAGGGTTAGGCACTTGCCGCTGTCGAGCTAGTTCGAAGTTGTCTCCTACTCCATGTAAGTACTATGCTAGCCATTCTCGTCTCCATTGTTCCTTTTCGTTTCTTTCCGTTAGGGCTTCCAAGTAACCCATATCGTGCTTCTGTTTCACTATCCTTTCAGTTCTTCCATTCGCTCCTTGAGCTGTTGTGCTCGTGCGTTCGGTGTCGAGGGAGTGTTGGGTCATTTGCTAGCTTATTCCAGGTACGGGAAGCTAGAATCCTTCGTTCGTTTAGTGCGAGTATGCTGTTTTGTGTGCGTGGTGATTCCCTTTTTCGTTTACCTATTGATTTGGATGTATGATACGGTGGGATTGTTGCTTGCGGTATGTCTTTGCGTCTGTTGCAGGTGAAAACAGTGGCGGGCACTGATAAACTCGCCCAAGCGAGCTAGTCTCGCCTAGGCGAGATTAACAGAGGCTCGCCTAAGCCTTTTTCTCCATGAATGGTCGCCCAGGCGACCCGCTGTGACTTTTGATCGAGCAGGCAACTCGCTCAGGCGAGAGGGACCTCGCTTAAGCGAGATCCCGCGTTGCTCTTGTTCTTGCGCCTCGCCTAGGCGGAGGGGGTGGCTCGCTTGAGCGAGACCCCTCAGCCTGAGCGAGGTGCTGGGCGAGACAGTGCTGCGATTGGATGTCTATTTGTTCCTGAATGATCTGTTTTGGTTAAGTATGATTGTATGATGAGTGATATGTATATAATGGAATATGAGGTATGTTTGGTATGATTCATGAATTGCGTAGGACGGGTTGGGTATGATATTGGCATGTGAAATGAATGAGTGGTTTGGAATTAAAGGGGCACGTGTTTAATATGAGATGAGGCCCTAGATTCATGGGGTGGTGATGATCATAGGTATGGATTCCAAATATGATGCGTATGAGGAATTAATCTCAAGGGTTGGTATGGAAATGTAAATACGATTGTATGTTCGTTTATTGCTGAGCTATGAATGTTGGTCCGTGTCAGCGTATAAATTCCTTGGGGTCTCTATGTGAGACCTCTGGGGTTGCGCTTCAGTGGTCGGGACGTAATTCCATGGCCCCTGTTAGTGGGTGTCCATGGTGGTGCCCCATCTGTATAACTAGGTAAGGATTCAAGGTAAGGACTGCATCCTGACACTCTAAGGGGCCAGTTAGTCTCACTTAGAGCGGACTGACCCCTGTGGTGAGAGTAGCAGGAGGCCTGAAATTCATCAAGGGCTAACCTTGTGGTGAGGGAGATTTGATTCATCGTAACACTTGTAACACATAGCTCGGGGGTGAGCAGCTCAGGGTCGAGTAGAGGTATCCACCACAAGTGCAAGCATCCGCTGAATCCGACCAAGTTATACGTATCCGGATGAGTCGAGTCGTAGTGTATTGATTGAAAGTCATAACATGTTTGGTTGATTATTTGGATGTGAGATGACGAAAATGCTTTTGACTTTATGATGCATATGTTGTTGGCTCTAGCTTACCCGTTTCGTTGCATGGCTGTGTTGTATGTGGCTGTTCTTTCTTGCGATGATCATCGACTTGGTTGATGGGAGTAGATGGACGAAGTTCTCGTGGTCAACAAGGGAATGGTGATTCCACTGCTTAGCCGTCTGGGCTGGATCTTACACTTCTCTTCTTGATGTCTTCTTTAGGGCTATGGCCCCTGTATTCGTTGTCCTTGGATTGTAAACTCTTAGTTAAACTGTTATCTTGTTTTTGTTGGCATCGTGGTGTGCCTGGTCTTGTAGGGGTGATGTTGGGAACCCCAGGACTGCGTGATTTTACTATCTTATGTGTGACGTTTTCTTTAATTGTGTTTCTAAATTAAATGGAACGTTACAATATATCTAAGGTAATGTGTCGAGAAAGTTGAAGGAATATTTTAACTACTGTAATTTGATGTTGCACAATGTGCCTTTAGGCAACTACAGAAAAATACATATTTAGCTTCAGTCAAAAGTTGACTCAAATAAGTTGACTCGAACAAGTAGAAGCTAATCCATACTGATTTAAATAAATAACAAAATAAATATAACACTAAAATAGCCTATTTAATATTAATTTTATTTATTTTAATTAACATAGATTAAATTGACTCTAATCTAGCAATAAAATAAAAATTTCTACTTATTAAAAAAGGTTAAAAATAGTTAATGACAACTTATAATTGATTAAACCAACTTTATTATTGTTTAACATTAAGCGAACTCTATTAACATTAACACTAACACAAATATTTTCATTTATTGTTTATTAAAAAGTTATCGTCAACTTAGAATTGATCTATTCTTACATTGAGCGTCAACTTAATTGATATTTACATTTTACATAATATAATATTAACATAAGTATATTTAACATTATGAATTGTGACAACATGAGTATATTTAACATCAATTATTATTAATATGGTATTAACATTATGAATTGAACAACCAATTTATCACATTATTCATAATAAGTGTCGGCGAAGATATACATTTAAATTATATAATATAAACGCATCAAACGAGCACACAACATAAGCAAATGGTCCTACGCTATAATGCTTACACCCACCACCGATCCTAAAGCCGGATTTTCCGGATTTTCCGTATGATGGCTTAATAAAGATATTCAAATACAAATATCTTTTTGTTATTAGGCACATACTATATTTTTTTTTACTGTGTATTAACATCGACTGTGAATGGGAAAAATTTATAATATAGTTTTATAATATTAGATTGAACTTGAATTTTATCTTTTAAACATATAAAATTTAGGGTAAAATATGTTTTTGGTCTTTTAACTTTTATTGAATTTTAGAATTAGTCTATTTCGAAACTTTAGACCAATTTAGTTTTTCATCTTTCAAAATACGTGAATTTAGTCATTTTAATCAAATTTTATTAGATTTATTTGATGTTTGATACACACTTCAAAATTATCTTTGAGTTATTTTGACACATCTTTGTTTTAATGTTAAGTCAAATATTATTATAAAACGTACTTGAAATGTCAAATAAACTTAATAAAATTTGATTAAAAAGAATAAATTCTATTTCGTAAGATGAAGGACTAAATTGGTCCAAAGATTCAAAATGATTAATTCCAAAATTCATTGAAAGTTAAGAAAACATATTTAATCCTAAAACATATCGTAAGACTTGTTATTTATTAGATTTGTCAAACTTAGGGTAATACTTGTTATTTATTAAATTTATCTTATTACCTATTATTAATTTTTATTTATTAATATCTAATCCTATATTTAAAATATATGTACCTCTAGATAAAAAAGTATTTTAGTTATCTATTATGAATAGAAGATAAAATACATTTACTTAAAGTCTACCTTTTAAAACTATTAATTTTCTTTTTACCCCTATCTTTAAATTCTATATGAACGATTTAAATGAAACATTACCTAAGCATAGTCGTTGAGAGATGTTATAGTTTCCGATTGTTTAATATATAATTCAAAATAAATAATTCACTCGATGTTGAAGAAGTATGGTGTGAGGTTATTCGAGAAATTAATTCTGTAGGGATATAAGAGTTGATGATCATAGATGTGATGTTTAAAATAATAGAAGTAGTTGATGATATGTAATGATTGAACCCATTTGCGAATCGAAAAGTAAAGGTTTAATTAATCGTAAGGTACCCAGTTTGGTACTAGAGTGTCAAATTGGTACCCGCTTTTAAAAAAGTGTCAATTGCATTCCAACTTTTGAAAATTGCTTCAATTAGGTCCCTTTCAGACAGAGTTGACTAACGCCATTAGTCAACGTGCCACGTGTCAATCTGTGGTTTTTTTGATTTTTTTAAATTTTTTTTTTTTAAATTTTTAATTTTTTTTTAAATTTTTTTTAAAAAAAATTAAAAATGCCACGTGTCAAGTCCCTTGTGTGACACATGGCATTGTCAGTGCCACGTGGCATTGTAATGCCACGTGTCAGTGTCACTGTTAGATGTCATTATGTTGATTTCGATTTGGTCCCCACATATGTCTTTTTGTTTCAATTTAGTACCTAAGTATGTGTATCTGATTCAATTTTGTCCCAATTTTTTTTTAATAATTAAAATATTTTTGTAATCCATTTTTTA
>Ga0214542_1002232_pt1 | contig 40167 bp, 14 predicted proteins | sample CNSS1metaG_FD_160096 | JGI IMG/M metagenome (GOLD analysis project Ga0214542, IMG submission 160096) | Root nodule microbial communities from cowpea collected in UCLA plant growth center, Los Angeles, California, USA - CNSS1 | ecosystem: Host-associated > Plants > Roots > Nodule | place: USA... | reverse complement strand
ATATATGTCTAACCTTATAGATCTTATGAGTCTCAATACAAGAAGTACTTTCGATCCAAAACCTTAAGAGAATAATAAGTTTGTGATATTTTAAGAATGAAGTATACCTCAAACCATGACAGCTCAAGCATCATTTGAAGAGCTGCTCCAGAAACCATATTGAGTTGATCTGGTGGTGCTTGTTTTGCAGCATAATGAAGTAAATTGTTCCCTTGATCATCTTTGAAAGTTAGAATGAACTCTTTGATGGGGCCTATTTCGTGTATCAAATTGAAGATACTAGCATGACGATGCAAAACTGCAATGTGGATTACACTTCGATCCATGGTATCTAGTTCCCATATCAGATCAGGGTAAGTACTCAAGACCACGGATAAAAATTCAAAATTTCCAACTTCTGCAGCTATAAATATTACTTGAGATGGTTCCGAGAGGGTATCCATCATCATTTGGTCATCCAGGGAAACGACTATTTCCCACATTCGTTTCACAAGTTTGAGAATAGGAGTGTCCTTGTCTGAGAATTACAGAAAAAAAAAATCACTGAAAACAAAGCCATGATTATGTCATTCTGAATGGAAGTTGATTGTATCATTGTATGTCACTTACAGAAAGGTAGGAGGTGTTTTCTACATCTTCGAGTTTGGCAACCACAACCAGAAGTTCGAGCCAAGACATGCAAACCTGTCAAGTTGTCATCACCTCTGGCATAGGCTAGCGTGTCCTTCTCCTTTACCATTTCCAGGGCTAAATCTGCAAGATATTCCAACTTCTGTGGATTGTAAATTCTAATGACGCCATTAAAATTAACATAACAGTATTCATCATCACAGTTTAAAACCTCATCAATGTGTGCATGCAAGATTATATGAACCAAAAATGGTTACCGTAGAGGCCACAGTTTATAGAAAGAAAGAAAAGTGTGGTCCAATCGAGCTCTTGAAATATGTGTTTGGTTTTAGGGAAGAGATGCCATGCCATTTCAGTTCTTCCCTGTAAAACAGCCAAGTGAAGAGGAGTGAGATCTCCTCCACCCCTGATTGTTGGCAAGGATTCATTTTTTCTCTCCATCATCTCAGCAATGTGAACATTCCCGACTGCTGCAGCAAAGCAGAATGCAGTGTTACTCTTGAAGTCTTGCAATTCCAATTCATGAGGCTGCATTAAGTTGAGTAGCTCCTCCACAAAGTGAACATGGTTTGCTCCCACTGCTATGTGGAGGACTGTGGCCCAACCCTTTGTTATGGCAGATGTAAGCAGCAACCAATCTTGTTCCAAGATTTTACTAGCTTCTTTCCAGTCACCTTTCAGTGCAGCTTTGTGAAGGGGAACACACTGGCTCAGGTATCTTCCCTTGGCATCTTCTGCAACAAAGATAAATTTCTTCACTTCAGAGGATTTCAAAATTGCAGTGTCACTCAATGCAATTGATGCAACCTCTGACTCTGACTAACAAAGATGTGTGAAGTGGGACAAAATTTTCAAGAAAAAATTAGATTCTATTGTGAAGTTCTGTCAAAGTGTATTATTCTCTTACTAACAAGAGAACCTAATTGTTGTGAGGCTATGACTAAGGTGAGGGATCTTGTCATACTTCTAACGATTATATATACAATTTTACATTAGTTTCATTTCTTTATTTAAAATCTAATAGTTAAGGTTTTACTTTTGAATGAATAATGAATAGTAACTTAGTAAAACCATTATAATAAAATAAATTATTAAATATGGTTTTAGTGTCTAAATTTATAGTTGAAATTGAAATTCTTTCATGTCGTAAGTTTTGATACATTTTTGTTCTTAAATTTTAAAAATAAATGAATATAGATTTTTTAATCCAACAAAAATAATTCTTTTGAGTTTGTTAAATGGCATGACATTTGAACTCAAATGATATAAACAACTCAAACACCAAACAATTTTTAATGCAATTATATTAAAATGACTATATCTATTTATTTTTAAAATTGATGGACCAAAATGTATAGAGATGAATTCTAATTTTTCTTTGAAATTTACACACTAAAAACATACTTAACCCTAAAATAAAATAAAATAAAATAAAAATTAGAAAGAAGAATAACAAATTTGTTATACAAATATAAAAAATCCTTGTATTTTATAATTAATGATTTAAAATGTTTGCTTAATCATCTATGATCAAATAGCCATACTTAATTTTGTGCTTAATCTTTTTATGTTAAATATATATTTTTGTAAAACTAATCATTTGAAAGTTCATATCACATAAATTACACATATGAAATTTAGATTAATTTAAAATTATTATAATATATGTTATATAAATTAAAATAAAAATAATCCAAAATTTTAAATATGTTTAAGTATAATAAATTTAATCATCTATTATCGTTTAACTTTAAAATAATAAATAATGAGTTTGTATAATAAATTCGTGTAAATTCTACTGAGCTAAGTGAGAGATGTGTGTGTTTAGCATTTGAAGATGTTTGTGAATGGAAAAAATTTGAAGAGAGAAAGAGGTTACGAGTGGACACAAGATGAAGGAGAGGTCTCCTAAACTGTGCTGAAACAACCCTCTGAAGTAGTTGTTCTGGGACACCTACTGAGTCTGTTGTACCCATTTCTCTGTCAACAAAACACAATTTCAAATTTAACCCTAATCACAACCAATTCTACTGCAAAATTATCTTTTGCACATTTCAATTCTGATTCTGATAGGTTCCACCAAAAAATTATCTGTAACATGATCCTGTCTCAGACCAATAATATTAACAATGAAAGATACAGTAATACCTCCATTCATGAGAGAAACGGTGAAGAGAGTAAGCAAAAGCATCGTTATTTCCCTCTATTATCTGAAATAGGAAATTTTTCTATCCCGTATTCTTCAAATTTGTTTTTTAATCTTATTCCATCAGCATGGCACAACAGAAAATCTATAGGTAGGAACAGAAAGAAAAAACAAGTAAGATTTGATTACCTTGAAAGAAAAATGTTTAGAATTTCTCCAATTTTCCATGGAGCATGATTGCCCCTTTTTACTCTGAAACTGGCAACTACATATGCAGAAGAAGCAGAGAAAGAAGAAAGAGAAAGTTTTAGAACTCTTGGTCAAGTCAATGATAAATTATTGCTGAATAGTACTTTTTTAGAGAGGGAGCACCATATTTTCTTCACATCGTTTACTTTTAAGTCAATTTAATATAATCCATAACTTAAGTCACTGTAATAGAATTTTGTTATATTATTTATTTTGCATATAGTTTTAAATAATGTAAAATCTTCAACATATTTTTTATATTGTAAAATGATGATCTCAATGGCGCAGTTTCAATAAACTTAGTTAGGATAAAATTAAACGGTTTTAATATCATTTTAATGAGAAAATTTATGTTTAATTCATTATAGTCAAACTAGCGTGTAAATGGAATAACTTTTTCTTCTAGTAAAATGAATTGTTTTCTGTAAATATATTTTATTATATATTATTGTTTTAAAAAAAATAACATAACAATAAATATTTTATATAAATTTAATACTTACATACTTCTTTAGTCTCTCATGATATAATGTCAATACATTGTTTTAAAATATGTATCTCTTTTCATAGGCTACTTTCTAATTGATTATGTATTAATTTTTTAAAATTAAAAATATTGTCAATTACTTTAACTCATAAATAATAAATGTTGTGAAATTATCTTTTTTTCTTTCTCTAAGGAAATTAGAGAATAAGAAGAAGTTTACTTTCAAATTAAAACTTCATCATTACTATCAATATAGCTAATTAATTACTTAAAGATCATTTTTGAAAAGTATTACAATTATAGAAAACCATAATCATACGCATTAAATTAGTTAATTATAATTAGTATAGATTAATTAACAATATTTCATATTTTGTAATAAAATTTTCATTTAATATGACAGTGTCTCTTGTATATACTTTTATTTTTGTCTGATTCAAAGTGATATTGCTAATATTCAAACATTGAATTATTTCATTCAAAGACAAGTGTTGTTATCATATCAAAAACAGTATTAACTTTACTATAGATTGAGAGTTCATATACAAGAAAACATAGGTTTGATTTATAATACAATGGTTATTTGAAAAACCGTAGTTAAAGAGGGTGTGTGACAATGATTATAAAGAAATTGTCGTTGTAGAATTCAACCAAATTACAAAAGTATTTATCAATTAATAATTGATAATGATTCACATTGATTATTTTGCACTAGTAGATGGAGTTTAAATTTGTGGATTTGAGTAATAGAAATCAAATTAAGTATCTTCTTAATCTATTGAGTTTGAATTACTTTATCCTTTAATTTTATAAATTATTTTTTAGCTCTTAAATTTTGGATTTTTTTTATAACCTACTAACACAATTAGCAACATTGCATCAAAAATAGAACGTGTGATAAAAATAGTGACTTAGATTTTTTATTTTTTCGATTTTTTAGGTAAATGTCTTTTTAATTCTTTCAAGATTTATTTTAGTCCCCCCAAATTTAAACATGGAAGTTTTATTTTCTCGAATCAAGAAAACAAATTTTCTCTAATATTGTTTAATTATTTTAAAAGAGATGCCAATTCTTGATGATGATTAATTAATATTGTTTCATTTGTCTCTTTTAAAAAAATAAAAAAAGATGGAAATTGAAAATATATATATATATATATATATATATATATATATATATATATATATATATATATATATATATAACATCTACATCAAGCTTTTTTTCTTTGTATAAGGGGGTTTTAGTGACTAACAATTGTAGAAATATGATTTGTCTCAATTTTAAACATCCAAAATTTAGAATATTGAATGTTTTAATATAAATGTTCATGATTGTTAGGCATTGAAAATCTAATGATGTAAAAAAAAAAAAGAGTATGTTATACTTTAATCTCGAAATAAAAACAAAAGTTAAAGCTTCATCCATAATAATGTTACCACGAATATTATGCTACTAATCACACAAACTGCTGTAAAAAGAATAGGAGAAAAATAAAATAAGAAAATATTTCAAAAAGTGTTAAAAGAGTACTTCTCAGATAAACCACAAGTTAATGATTTTTAGATATGATACTTTTATTAAAAAAAACACATTTTTTTCATTTGAGAGAATAAAAATACCATTTTTAAATTTGAGAAATTAAAATAAAATTTGATCCAAATTTTAGAAAACAAATTTGAAAATTTGAGTTTAAAAAACATATTTTTAGTTTAAAGGATTAAAATATTATCTAAATTTTTCAATTAAAAAAAATATAAAACTACATTAATCATTTCTAAAGATGAAAAAAAATAAATTTGCAGGCTGTGGGGTTCGAACCCACGCGCACTTATGTGCAGAAGATCTTAAGTCTTCCCCCTTAACCACTCGGGCAAACCTGCTTGTTGTTTGATCTTGGACATTTATATTTTATATTTATTATTTAACATGGTGAAAAAGTTGAAATTGTTGATCGGTGGAGTGTGGTTAATCTTTTCTTTAACCAAAAGTGACAAAAGTGATCACATCTTAGTCAAAAGAAAAGGAATATTTAAATGTTCTTTATGAACTTCACATAAGCCCAAATATTCTCATTATTTGTAAATTGACTGAAACAAAATTGATTTCCTTTGAAATTTGGCACTGCCTTATTACTTATTATACATTGACCAAAATATGCCAAGGACTACAATTAAGAATAAAAAAATTTCATTTTGATGAAGATAAATAAATAGGCTTGTTGAAAACTTTTGATAGGAAATTGAAGGTGGTTAGTTCTATTGCCACACGGTATATTAAATTATCTTTATGAAAATGTTAAAAAACTTTTATAAAATCAAAGGTTTAGGTACAAAGGCTTGGTTTTAACCACATATTGCAATGGTAGGGTTTGGTGGAGTAACATAATAATTTTTCTCCTATGCATCTTTTAAAACAAAATATTTATATCTATATGTAAGTGTAAATTGTCCAAAATATATGATGAAAGTTACCTTCATAGATGTATTTATATTATTTAATGCATTTATCTTTATGGATTTGGTAAACTATGTAACAAATACTTATTTAATTATTATTTAATTATACTCAAAGATCTTAGGTTAATATTGTATAAAATCAATTAGGATTTGCAAAACTACACAGCTTGCTCATTTTGGCTCTTATGATCCTTGGTCCGCGAAAAATGGATTGGATGAGGCTGTCTCGTTACTGAAAAATGGGTCAAAAACTTTAGTTCATTTTGTCACAACACGGACTAGTGGGCTGACAGGTTAGACTGTCACTTTTTTTAATTTTTAATTTATAAAATTTGTTTATATATTTAATCGTATAAATATATTTTAATCTTTTAATTGATCAATTAATATATTTAATTGAATAAATTAAAATAATTATTATATTTACATGTTGTAAATGCCAATGATTTAAATTATAATAGTATAATAGTATTACATATTTAAATTTACACAAAATATAATATAGAAAAGTTATTTTTTTAATTATTTTCAATTTAAAAAAATTAAAAAACAAACTATCAGGCTAGAGGTAGGTTTGACCTGCCAATTTGATCAGTCAGATAAACATACTAAAACGGGTTGACGAGTTAAAAATGTCAATCTGACTCATCCTCTTGTTGGCGGGTTAGCGGACTGGTTCGATGAATCGTACCTGCTTTGACATTCTTAAAATCATTGAAATATCAATTATTATGCATTTATTGATATTGTGATAATATTGTCATCTTTGTTTAAAATTGACCATATGTTATGTTTAATTTTGATATCTTTTTTCAATAGAATTGTTTTTTCTTAAAAATTTGATATTTAACTTTTCAATTATCTAAAATAACGTTACAAATTCCAAACCCATGAAACTAAAAACAACTAAATATAATGTTATTCAAACGTATAAGTCATAATTAAACAATATTAAAAACATATGTATTCTTACATATCTAAACTGTGCAATGTAATTATTTACATTAGATAATTTAATACTATATGTATAACTAGGACTCTAATCAATGTGATGAGCAATTCCGGTATCATATGTTTAAATTTCTGAAACAGTTATAGTAACTTATGTTTATTTGTTATGCAAATTTACATTATGAGGATGTATGTTATAAACTATTTTTGAATTTCAATCTATTTACATTTAATTTTAAATTTTGAATTATTGCTAAAGAAATATCTCTATTGTGAAAAAAAAGTGGTAATAAATATGTGTAACCAACCCTTTTAGTTTTTTCTTAACAAAAAATATGTGAATGGGTTTGGTACTATAGTAAATGTACTATTTATTTTAAATATTATGAATCAACAATCCATTTTGTTTTGATCTTCAAATTAGTTAATATTTACCTTATATGTAAATCTTTTTACAAATACCCGTGGGCTATAATACACTGCAGCTTTCAATAATCACTCATAAAAGGGGTAAAACTTGTATGGGTCTTTCTTCCTACGCCTTCAAGCATTTCTTCTGTATCTCCAATTTTCTTTTTAAATTTCTAAAATACCTTTTGACTATTTAAAGAAACTCAAGAACATCACACCCCCAAAAATACTTTCGGATGTCGATTTCCGGAAGACAAAATATATGACTTTCGAAAGTTAAAATATATTACCGGAAATTGACTTCCGAAAGTCAAAATATATCACCGAAAGTCAATTTCTGAAAATCAAAATATATCACCGGAAATCGATTTCCGAATGTCAAAAATCATTACTGGAAGTCGACTTCCAAAATCAAAAAACATTACCGGAAGTCGACTTCCGTATATAAAAAAATTATATATTTTATTTCATTTTATCTTTTAAATCACGTATTAAAAATTATAAAACATATAAATTAAAAAAATATTAATTTAAAAAATTAAAAATTTAATAATAAAAATACTAAATAAAAAATTGAAAAATAAAATTGAAAAATAATTTAAATTTAAATAATAAAAATTTAAATTTAATATATATATATATATATATATATATATATATATATATATATATAAACGGTTTTTGACTTTCGTTTATATATATATATATTTTTTTTTCTGCTTTTAATTAAAGTTTTATTGTTTTAATTTAAATTATTTTTCAATTTTATTTTCAATTTTATTTATTTTATTGATATTATTATAATTATTTTATTTATATATTTCATGTGTATATTATTTTATATTTTATTTGAATTTTTTATTTTTTTAAAATTTGAATATTTTATTTTAATCAAATTTTAAAAAAAAATTCAATTATATATATATTTTTTATATTTTTAAATTTATATTTATTTTTATATAATTTATTAAAAATTTAATAAAAATAAAAAAGAATTAAAATAACTTATAGAAATAATATATAAATAATGAAATTTAAAATTAGAAAAAAACGAATATATATATATATATATATATATTTGTATATATATTTTCTTTTTCTTTTCAATTTAAAGTTTTATTATTTTGAAATGAATTTAAATATTAAATAAAGTTAAATGAAGCAGAATAGATTTTTTATTCTTTTTGTTTTTTTATTTAAAGTTTAATATTATTTTAATTTTACTTATTTTTATATTTATATTTATTTTTAAGTATATTAAATAAAAATAAAATTATATATAGATATTAATATATTTTTTAAAAATATATATTAAGAAATATGAAAACATAAAAAATAAATAAAATAATAAACTAAAAAAATCATTAAAAGTTAAAAAATATAAATTTTAAAAAGAATTAAAAATATTCAAAATAAAATTTGTTTTTTATTTACGAAAGTCAACTTCTTTTTTGACTTTCGGAAGTCGATTTCCGGGAGTATTTTTTGACTTCCGAAGTTGACTTCCGGTGATGAATTTTGACTTCCAGTGATACATTTTGACTTTTGAAAGTCGACTTTCGGTGATATATTTTGACTTCCAAAATTGATTTCTGGTGATATATTTTGACTTCTAGAAATCGACATAATTTTGGGGGTGTCTGCAGGTTTTCTTAAATGGTTAAAGATGTTTTTGGAAATTTAAAGAAAGTTTGGAGATGTAGAAGAAATTTTGGAGGTGCAGGAAGAAAGACCCAACTTTTATTCTATACTGTAAAATTCAAATGCATACCAAATCCATCTTGATCAACCTTTATTCACCTCAAAACAACTTGGTAGCCCAATACGCATCAAAACTACCGCGCCAGAAATATGGCCCAACCCAAGTACCAAAATTAACCTGACATTGATTTTATCAAAACAAAAACTAAATGAATTTTAACCCATAAATTAAAAATAAATAAACTCCCTTGAAAGACTATATAGTATAGAAAAACTTAGTTTAGAGAAACCTAAAAATATTCAATAATTTTTATTCATCATACATTTTTTTTTAATTTCTAAAGACTAATATTAAAAAATAAAAAATTTCAAAAAATAATGTCATTATATTAAAAAGCATAGACATAATACATGGGTCATATTCATTTTGTTTTAGGATTGGAAAAAAACGTGAAAAGTTTTCTAAGTTGAAATAATTACACAATAAAACAGTTACAAGATTAGAAAAAGGAAAAGTTTCCGTCACAAGTATGGAACACATATTTTGATGTTTGACTATTAATAATTATTAGATATGATTTTACTCTCTCTCTCCAATAGTAATTTAATCTTCAACATATTTTAATTATTTAATAACGAAAATACAATAACCAAATTAATCTGAGTAAAAAATAATTTAGGTTTATTAAGTATGATATAAAATTTGAGTTTTACAAAGTAAAAAATACAATTTAGAAAACTTTGATGGGATTAACTAACTGATAATAAAAATAATTTTGCTTAATTATAGATTATCTATATAATATATAAAGGGATTCTCCTTTTTGTGTCCACTTTTAAAATACCGATTTTATTTTTTAAATATAACAATTTATTAAATTTTTAAAAATTGACCGTTACTTTTATAAACTTTTTATAAAATCAGATATCTCTACTTCTTCTCTTCTTCTTTATTTATCAATGGTTATTCTTTTATTTGTTCTGATATATTTCACTTTATTTTAATAAATATAATTTTAATATATATATTAACTTAATAACATTATAATATTATCACTTACTAATATAATATCACGCATATTTAAAAAATACATACACACAGACGCGATAGCGCCTGTGTTACGCTAGTTATATATAATAATTTTATCACTTTTTTGACAATTATTTTAAAATTATACAAATAATATCGTAAAATTAAATAATAATAATAATAATAATAATAATAATAATAAAAATAATATAAAATTGCGTCTGCCTGTTCAAAATTTTTTATTTCCTTTCATTAAATTATTTTAATCTTATTATCTCTTTTTTGTTTTGTATATCTATGATATTATAAATATTTTTTTTATTACTTGGTGGCAGGTGATGAGAGTTGGAAGGAAGTAGAAGGAGAAAAAATAATAGAAAGAATCATAGGATTCTAAAGATGGAAAATAACCTAGATTCTGACACTAATACCTTGCAGGCTTGGTTATAATATTAATTTAAAAGAAGAAACTTCTTTAACTCTATTCAAGAAAATTGGAGATGATTTGTAAATATTTTCTGCTATAGTTTATAAAGATGATAATGTAATTTGATGTATATAATTCTTTTTCCAAATTATCTTTAAAGTAAAACTATTTTCTTATTTTTGTATCATTACATACTAAATTATTTTTCAAATAAGATATATCAGGCATTATTATAAATTTTAACATCTCAATTATGATGATATATAAAAGTCTATCAATTATTTATTATTATATGAAAATTTATTAAGAAAAAATAAAATAAAAGAATATAAAGTATGTAAGGATCACACCAAATCCATGATAAAATTTACACTTCACAAAACATAGTCAAACTATACCTACTAAAAAAATTATATTGTTCTCCCTGAATCAAAACTAAATTAGATGACTTATCGGCACAATGATTTCTTTCATGAAAAACAAGAGAAATTTTGAACTGCATATGCTTACAAAAATATAATTAACGACTCCATCTACCTCTTAAGATTCAAAGGAATCATTCGTTGATCCAAAAAAACCATGACAAACTAGAGAAAAATCACTCTTCAACCAAAGCTTTTGAAAATCATCCCTCCAAGCATATTCCAATGCATAAATGGTCCTAAAAGTGAACTATCAATCTTACCCTTAAAATTGTTAACTTTTATTAATGTACAAACTGGATTGGTTAAACTTTATGTTAAAAAAGTTCAATTCCAACCAAGAAATTGGTAGCATAAACTCATGTTTTAGGCTCATTTACTTGTGTTTGTAGGATTAGCTTTGTGTGTATATATAACACTCTCTTGTAATACTTTATACACAATCTCCTTCTTCATATATTTCTTTGTTTTCTACAGAAACAAATCACTCTTCCATCACATATGTTATGGTTTATCGACTAGAGATAAGGTCAATTCACAATATATAAGTGGGATGCAAACCTCACCTTACAAGCAGAGGCGGAGCTTATAAGGAGCAGGCGGGGGCCACGGCCCCCCAAACTTTTCAATTTTTTTTTCAATTTTTTTAAATTATATGTATTTTTTTAAATTCTGTATATTTTTAAATTATTTAAATTAAATATATCTTTTAAAATTAGATAGTATTACATTGAAAAATTAATGAAAATTAAATTAATTATTATTTTTATTTCTTTTATAAAGTATAATATTTAATGTTAATAAATAAAAAAATATAAAATTAAATATAATAAATCAAAACAATTATTAAGATAATTTTTATTTTTTCTTCTTATTGTTTTTTGAGTTTTTTATATGTTGTAGTCATCTCTCACTTTTACCTAATTGTTTTTGTTACCCAAGAAAAAAAAGTTAAACAGAAACTCATTATTTTTGTTCTCATTCTTTATATCTTTTCTTCCATTTTTAAAGAAAAAAACTTGTGTCACTTGACAGTGAAATACTTGTTTAATATTTAACACTATTTTTTATCTCATGACATTTTGTATATTAGTTTTTATGAATATAGAAGAGTAAATAATGTAATATGTGATTTTTTATAAACAATTTTTAAGTGGACTTGATTATCATAATTTTTTGTTGTCTCTTAATTTTTTATTAGATTATGATAAATTATTTGTTAGTCTTAAACTTATTTTTTAAATAGGTATATTGATGAAAAACAAAAGAATAAATCTATTTTTTAAAATTGATAAAAGAGAAGTGAAGATCAAAATAGGACAATATAGTTGGTCACCGCATAACAATGAAATAAAATGTTTGTGATGACTTTTGTATCGATATGTGCACATTAGTAAAATAGAAAATGAATACTAGATAATATGGTTATTTATATTGAAAAAAAAGGTGAAAAATTTAGTTATAGAAAATGAATACTAGATAATATGGTTATTTATATTGAAAAAAAAGGTGAAAAATTTAGTTATGATTGAATAATTTGATAAGTTCAAGAATATGAAAAAATAATGGATAATTCTTCGTATATGTGTAGTTTCTTTTATAGTTATAACTATACTAAATTATCTATTTATTTTTTTATTGAATTAATAATAGTAATGTTAAATATATAAATTTTAAGTATATTATTTTGGCTCCTCCAATAATTTTGGTCAAGATCTGCCACTGCTTACAAGTCGATTTTATTTTCACTTATAACATATATATAAATATTTTCATATTAAATATTTTTTTGAAAAAAAATAATGAATATGAAATTAAAATTCATCCTTATTCAGAAAGAATACATTTATTATTTTTAGAATTTAAGAATCACACTTTATTAATATTTTAGATAAAAATGAATTCCAGTTTTATTTATAAAATTTACGAATTTAATACATATTTAACCCTTATTGAATTACTAACTCATGCATGCCTATTAATAATATAAAATTAGAATTAATATAACCACTGAATTTTTAATTCAATAAAAATCACCACTATGCTTTTATTAATATTTAATACAATATAACATATTACTATTATATAAACACGTGAATCTTTCAAGACTAATTAAGTTCTAAAAGCCTAGCCCTATTGATTAAATATGTTTTTTAAAAGCTTAAACTTGATCTTTCTAAAAAATAAGTCAAACCAAATCACGACTTTGATGATTTAGGCATAAGTTTTTGATAGGCCACCTAACATAATTCGACCTGCATTCACATTTAATACGTTATATAAATTTTAATAGAAAATTCCTCTAAATTATAACAACTACTATTTTCTTTCTTAAAACTTCGTATTAATATCTAATTATAACAAGAGTTAAGTTTTATTGGTATTAAATATTAATATTAAGCACTAAAACACTATTATGAAGAGAAAAAAAATGGATTTAAGAGGGAGAAAATTAAAAATTCAACCAGAAAAAATAAAATTAAACATTACAGCATGAAGAAAAAAAAATCATAAATTTATAATACAATATTTTCTAATGTAATATTTTAAATCATATTATTATTAGATTATTTAAATATTTTATTGCTTTGAAAAATTAAATAACTATTTAATTGATATATAAGAAAACATAAAATATATTTTTATATAATCAAGACAGTAACAATAAGAATAACACGACTATTATGAAAGTAAATATGTCAAAGTGAATATGTCAAAGTGAGCCGGGTTGAATATGAGTGAACCCAACCTGACTACTTTATAGTGAGCCGGAAATTTGGCTCAACCCATCACGAGTTGGTGGGTTAGGTGGGTTGACTCATCAACTCACATAAAAAAATTATTTATGTATTTATTTTTAAGTATTCAAATATTTAAAAAAATATTTTAAGTAACCCATGAAATGTTAATCATAGTAAAATCAAGAATTAATGTCCTTACCATGTTCACTACCAATATATGATGAATTGTTTCCAACAAAGTGTTTATATTATCCAAGAAAACATAACTAATATTACGCATTTTCTGTCATGATATTCAACAAAATATAAATAAAAGCCTACACATTTTTGTAATGCTAATTTAGAAAAATTTGTTTATCATACGGTTGCTTGAGTAATTTACTATAAAAATTATATTTAAAGATCAAAGTATCAACGTATATAACTTGACAATCAAATTAATGAAACATTCAAACTATTCAAATATAATTGAATAACATTCTAGTATTTAAAAATATGAAATTGTGAACCTATATAATTAAGAATAGTAAATAATTATTAACAAAAATTGTTAAAATATGTTGGTGGGTTAAGTGGGTCAACCCAGCTCGAACCCGTTGGTTAAGTGAGCCGGGTTGAATTCAACCCACTTATAAAAAGAACCGAATTTTTTTCAACCCAACTCGGCTCGCATTGGCTCATGAATTGAAATTGATTTTGACATCTTTAAAAGCAATAACAAAGGAAAATGATTATTTATGACAATACCAGTTTAAAACAATTATCAAATTAATAATCATATAAAAAATGCCAAATGCTGTGCTTAGAAGCTTAGCAAGTTAATGTCTCTATCAATGACTAATAAGAAGTTAAGAGAGACCACAATTAATTGGGAATTGCTCAAGCTTCCTTTTGTTCCTTCATTTCTAGCCGAATCAAAATCAAATATCTCATTTGAGATGTGTGACTTTGACAACTACACCTTCTTCTATTTTTTTTTTTTTGCTTTGTCCTTTATAACCTTCAATAAGAGAAGTAGTACCACAATGGTGTGAATCATTAAATCTAAAACTACGAAAATTTTCTTTGCCTCAAGTTTAAATTTATAATTAGTTTGATCCTTTTTTTTCCCTACTACAATAGGAAACTTCAATAATATCACTCATGGTTTTAACAAGCTTCTCTTAAAATATCTCTAAATTTATAATAAAATTTATAACAAGTTTCTTAAAATTAGTTTATATATAAGTTAATCAGTAGAAATTTTTTCAATATTAATATTTATTTTTAGTTTGTATTAAAACTACGAAAAAAAAATCCAAGATATTTTTAATGAAACCCTAATTATGATATATACCCAATGGAAATTCAAGCTTGTGATAGAGAAGTTTTCCTGGAAATTGTGAGTTAATTTACATAGAATTGCAGCAATAGATTATGTTAATGAAGAGCATTCATCATAACACACATCCTTGTCCTTGACTTTGTTTGCACAAGGATGTTCCCTGCTCAGTCAACTTTCTACCAAGTCAAACAAACACTAATCATTCATTTAATCACTTTTTCTGAATAAATCACTTAAAACATGTATAGGTGGCATGTTTATCTTCAATTAAAGCTCGTGTTAGAACAAATTTCTTTAGAAGAACTTTTCAAAAGAATAAGAAAAAAAAAAAGAAATCTTTTATAAGTTAAAATCACTATAGGTATTAAAAAAAATTATATGTGAAATTTTTTATATTAGTTTATGTATAATAAACCAATTTTAACTTATAATCTTATTATGTTATGTTGTGGTGAGAAAGAGAATTGAAAAGTGAGAAATGGGGATATAAATTTGAAGGTAAAAGTATGGAGGAATGGTTAACATCCAAACACCTAATTTGATATGTGATGTTTTGTTGTTACCTCTGGAATTGACTTCAAAAGAACAAATTTTCACCCACTAACTTAGAAACAACAAACATGTTCACATGTGCAGTGGGAACACATGACAAAACACTATATTTGACTTGTTAAGAATCGTAATCTCCTGCAATTAAATAAATGGATATATCGATGTCATCCAATTTCCATAATCTCATTCTTTTCTTTTCCTTTCAGAAAATAGATCATGTACAGTGGAATTCATGAAATAGTTGTTTATGATAATATTAAAGTAAAAAAATCTAAAAAGCAAACATTTATGGGTTTTTCATTTTGTAAGTTAGAAAATCCATAGATGAAAAGGATATGAAATTTTTATTATCTCACTTTGCCCTATATTTTTATTCTCCAAATTAAGCAAACGCACATCATTGGTAACTCCAAACATTGAGGTTACCAACCTCAGCAGTGTCCTAAATGACATTAAGATGTTGATAGTGCAAATGAGGCTTTTGTTTATTGTGTTTTTCTGTGTTGCTTGCTAATTCTGTCCACTTCATTATTATTAAACAAAACAAAGGTCAACTCATTAGTATACGTTGAACTCTAATTATAAAAATGTTATTATTATTATTATTATTATTATTATTATTATTATTATATATATATATGGTGTATTTTGTGTTTACCAAAAAATAATAATCTTATTTCATTCAATGTATCTTTTTCACAAATTGATTTTCGTATTTGGAACAGTCAGATCGACCATAGTTTTTAGTTCGGTAGATTGTTATAGTTGGGATTTCATGGAATATCATATTTTTGTCTAAATAATTATGAAAAGTTAACAAAATAATTATATTTATCGATTTTTTTAAAACTCCGAAACTCCACAAATACTATGAATGATGATGAGAGATTAAAATAAAAAATATTGAAATGCAGTGGGAAAATAATTGTTCAAAGAAATTTTATATATAATAGAAAAAGTCATTACACCAATTTTTAATGTAGACAACAACTTAAAAATGTTAATAAAATTAAAAGAAAAAAAAACATGAGTTTAAATTTAGACAACTATTTTTGCTCAAAAACAACAACTCATTTTAATAAAGTTATGAATGTTTTGAAAATTGTTGTCCCAGGTGAAATTTCAGTAAACTAATTGTTGAATCAAACTTACTTTCGCGCCAAAAATTATAACTAAAAAGTTAGGGTGTGACTTTTCAATTGTAACTTGATCTATTCGGTTTTCATCACGAAAAAATTGATGCATTATGCAACAATTTAAGTATTATTAAAATGTATTTAAAATTAAATTATCAATTATTTTAAATACGAGGCATAAACTATTAATAATTTTAAAGATTAATAATTTTAAAGATATATGTGATCTAAATTACTAACATTTTCTAACAATTTGCTTAAGGCATACAGACAACATGTTTACTATACAATCTAAGTCAAAGATAAATAAAACTCAATATATACAACACTAAAAAATTATGTCCTATTTCTATTTTCGATAATGATTTTTGAACCGTTGTCATGTAAGTATTTTTCTAATTTATAAATAAAGAGATGTTTGGTCTAAATTTGAAAATGGTTTATGGTCACAACTTGATCACTGTTTGGTCCATGCACTTTCAAAATTATTGTTTTTGGTCCCTACTTCTGGACGACATTAAAAACAACAAACAACGTGTCAGATGTTATTTATTTTTTTATAAGAAAAAACTAGCGTGACTAGAGATGACAAATAAACATGTCCCCGTGGATATTGTCCGAATCCGTCCCCTTTTTGACGGAGAATCCTCACATTGACTGAGTATGGGTATGGGGAATCCCCGACATTTTCAACTAGGTATGAGAATGGTTATGGGGATGTACATATATATCCTCGCCATAATACTTGTCTCGGCCATATCTCCGTCATCATTTAAATTATTAAAATATTCACAATTAATTAAGTAACTATATATATATATATATATTTCAATTTTTTATTTCTTTTAATTATTTGGTTTGTTATGAAACTCATTCGCATCTCCAATCTATTTTTCATCTTATCATAACATTTATGTAATTATGTTAAAATGATGTATGTCAATTAAAATTTTATGTCTCATATTTGAATATTTATATTATTTTTTAATATTTTTATTTATTATATATTTTCCTTTCACATGAGTATGTTTAATACTCTCAATTTAAGTATTTAATAGCATAAACCTTTCATTTACTAGGTAATATAAAAAAAATACTTATTTTTATTAATTTTTATTTCATTTGAATAACTCTTTTGTTTCGCTAAAACAATTATTTTTCAACCATTGAATATATATATGTTGATATTTGAAAAGTGTTCTTAGATGTCTAAGGTATTTTTCATCTTATCATACCCTTAATTATACATTTATTTTCCTTTGTGCGATTTCTTTAATTAATTTCTCAAATTATTTATAAGACACACATTTGTTAATTTTTTAATATTTTTATTTAATGTTTATTTTGATCATGTAGAATATTATTTCAGTACATTTTATTTAATTATTTTTTATTTTCTAACTCATTATATCAATCATACTGTAATTTTTTCACTATAATTGTATAAATAACTTTTATTTACTACGATATCAAAATTTGATGTAATTGCCATGAATATTTTTTTATCACCATCCAACATATATTGGAGTTCAAAAGATACAATATTTATATCAAAATTTTATTATTATGTTTATCATTTGTTATTTGCATCATTTTGATTAAGTGATGTATGATCATTTTTATTAGTGTATAAAAAAAGAAATTCATTAGAATTTAAAAAATTGAAGTAAAAAAATATTTAAAATATATTTTAATTTGAATATTTGTTTTCCACTAAATTTTTTTAAAAATATTTTTAAATTTTATCAACTAGGTTTCATTAATGTTTGCAGTTTGCAAATTTAATACATGTTTTGGTTTTCATGAAATTTTACTTAGTATTCTAATTTAAAATGTAAACAATTATAATTTATTTCAAATATTTTATATCGAAGAAACAATCATCCTCCTAATATTGAATATTTGATAATATTATGTTTCCTTTACTGTAATTTTTTATTATTTTATAAAATAATTAAATTTTATAATAAAGTAGTAAAGAAACGGGTACGAGTATGGGTACGAGATTTGTGACGATAAAAAAAATTACTATTCATTTAATTATTATTATTTTCTACAATATACTTATAAAATTTAAAGGCAAAATTATACGATGATATATAAATATACATAAAATATACACACACACACACACACACACACACACATATATATATATATATATATATATATATATATATATATACACACACACACACATTTACAGTACTGTATGCATCTTATATCTACATCGTTTAGTACATCTTAATTTCCTACACTAGAAGGGGAAAAAATATTATTTATTTACAGTTTTTTCCTCATATACTGGCTTTCAAACAGGTGGAGGGAAAAAGTTATGAATAAGGTTCACTTGGACTGTTGGGGGTAAATAAAAGGTAACTCCGATTTGTCCTTTGATGACAATTGGCGCATTCGGAGCATAGAGAAAAGTAACGATAGAGTTTCCCGTTCCCTGAAATGTTACAGAATTATTCACTGCATTGGTTTGCCATGCATTTCTTGGAAAAATAGTCACAATGTCGGTGAAGAAGGGATTCAGGCATGTTGGGAGCAGCCATCTATGATAATGTTATAAAATTTTGTTTTTCACACACAATCATAAAATAGGGAAGTGAGACAAATATCACAAAAAAAAAATACAGCATATCATAATAAAATGAAATGAAATAAAAATTCTCCCAAATCCATAAAACTGGATTTTTATTATACTTTTATAAAGATATTGATTAATTTTGTAGAGACTAGTTAGGATAAATGAGCTCATGGCCAACAAAGTAACTCAAGAACATCTCATCTTGAGTAATACTAACTTGTTTAAATCCCCAAGGTCATACCTCCAACTACAATAATCAAATATTTATTTATCATAATTTTTATTTCAATATTTAAACCATATAATTATATAAATAAATAAATAAGATCAATGCATAATTAAAAAATATATATAAATAAATGAAAAGGACTAGTACATAACTGGAGATAAATATACATAAGTAAATGAGAGTAAATATAAATTAAATAAATAGGAATGAGAACTAAATTAAATTAAAATGAGGTTAGGGACACCTCACTTTAAATAAATGTAGAGATAAAAATAATTCTGAACAGATAAAATAATCATAATAAAAAGATAAAATGATAGATGTCTCATTCCCTTATCTTAATTATTGTGAAAAATGCACCAAGGTGATATGTGGATTTGTTTGCTACTACGCTCTCACTCTCTGTTATTTTCCTTTCTTCTCTTTTTGTTCACTCCACCACCTTCACCGTATCTTTTCCACTCGTGCCTTCCAACATCTCTTTGCTATTTACAGTGGTTGTGTAATGATTACTTAGTTTCAATTAGACTAAGCATTTAATGATGTAGTTCCTATTAGGTTAGTTATAGATTATTTTTAGAAGATAGTTTATCTTCTTTTATCATTTCAATACGTCATTCAGTCTAGTGTAACTAATGGAATTATCCGATCATTAACATATATTTATCATATACGTATATTTTATAGTTATATTATATTATTATTATTTTATTTACTTATTAACTGACCCATACATATATCATAATGCATATTCAATTATATATATGAAATTTATGTATTCTTATAACTGAAACAAAATTATTATAATTATTTAACCAATTGTTTTTTTTTATTACCTAACTATATGTTAGTTTACCTATATATATTTTTGTAATAATAATAATATATAATAAAATGCTTATAAAGTAATACATTATTTATTGATTTATGGATGTTATAATATTATACTCGTTATCTGATGGGGATGAGGATGGGATAAAAGTTTGATACATGTTGGGTTTGGATATGGGGATGAGGATGATTTTTTCTACGGAGATGGGTATGGGATAGCAAAACCCGTCCCCGCCCCGCCCCTTTGCCATCCCTAAGCGTGACCATGAAAATTGAAAAAAAAATTGTTTTTGGTCCTGAAGTATGAAATTAATTTAGAAATTCCTAGTTGAAACTTGGTCATTGTTTGATTCATGCACATCCAAAATCATTGGTAATATATAATAATAATTCTACTATTAATAATAATAACATTATATAATAGTATTATTATTATATAATTATTAATATTAATATTATTAATAATTATATATATAATTATCATTACTATTAATATATAATGATAATAATATTATTAATAATTATATATTATTATTATATAATATTAATATTATTATCAATAATAATATTATTATTATATAATTATTATTCAATGTGCATGGACCAAACATTGACTAAGTTTTGATCATGGGCCATTTCTAAATTAAGTTCAAATTTCATAAAAAAAACATTTTTTTTCGATGTTGGTGAAAAGCGTTAGTTGACTAGACCGACGATAGTTTTCTATTTTATAAAAAAAAGTAAATAACATGTAGCACGCCATTTATTATTTTTAATGTCATTCAGGAATAAGAACCCAAAGACCATGATTCTGGAAATGCAAAAATCTAATAATGATTAAGTTTCAACTACCATTTCCAAGTTTAGATGAAACTTTAAGACCAAGGATCATATTTTCCCCTAAATTTTATATCATAGTATATAATAGTAGTGTATGTGTGGATACATCAATATACATAGAACTTAATCTCAAATTCAACCATGGTAATTATACTAATAAATTAGTAAAGTTGAGATTGAAATGCTTTTATATTTTTAAATATGTATATAAGAAATGAAAAGAAAAAAAAAACTTCTGTTGATTCCTCAATTTGTTAAAAGTAAAAAAGGAATTAAAAATGTATTGAAAGTTTTGCAATTGGAAATAGAATAAATTAAGTAGATGCATCAATTTAATACCGTGCCCTGTCGTTTCCCCTTAAAATATAATTAAAATAAAGGTATGGAAAGGGTCAAAATACGAGTCCATAGGGATGCTGTCGTTTAAGAAAAAAAAAAAACAACCATAGCTGGATTTTTGCCCGAAAGTTCTGTGGAATAAAAAAATTAAGTCTATGATCTACAGTTAATTATTACATTATTACAATACGTTATAGGAAATTTCGGAATAGTTATGATGCGAATTTAATATTTAATTTGTTGCATAAATGATGTATAATAACCTTTTTGGATTTAGTAAATCTTTGAATTTAATCTCTTTCGTGTTCCGAGTTTTATAAATATATATATATATATATATATATATATATATATATATATAATAAAAATAAAAATAAGATACGAATTCAACTTATATAAGAATTAATATCACCATTGATCCAAAATCACTCATATTAGGATTAATACTGATTTAAATCAAAACCTTAATAAGAGTACCTATATAGTACAATGATTAATCTTTCGAAGGAATTCACAGCAAATGAAACATATATTATATATTATTATGCTCACATAAAAAAATTTATATCACTTTTAATCAAAAATATTAAGATAATAAATTTATGATTCTTTTTCCAAAAATAAGGTGTTTAACTTTTTATCTTTATTAATTATGAAATTTAAACTCAAACTTAAATTCCTAATTAATATATATATATATATATATATAAATATCAAAAAATAAATCTTCTCTAGTTTAGAACATAAGTTATATACACTTTTATAATAGTATGTGTATATAAAAATTTACACTATAGGCACTAGTGAATTAATCATTTAAATGATCAATATACATCATTTTATATGATATATCTAGATGATAATTAATCCTAAGTTTGACTATACTCGTTTTCATTTTCCAATTAAATTTTATATTCATCGATGTTTTTAATTATGGTGAGCAAAAAATTTGTATCTTTTTTTCTCTTAAAAAAAATAAAAAGCAAACAAAAAGAGAAATGTGATGTTATCGAGAACTCTTAGAGAGACACATTTTTATTTTATTCAAAGTCAAGTATTAAGGAAAAAAAATTATAATTACATAAAGACTTAATTAAATATATCCCAGAAAATAATTGAGTTTCTATTTTTATGTCTATATCATACTAGGTGAACATCTTGGAGAGAATAGAGAATCTTATTTTAATCTTTATTAATTTTTATATGTTTATAAATTGTGTTAGAAATTTAAATGTATTTAAATCTCGTATCAATTATAAATGAGAAAAGTTCAACATCTTATAAATAAAAAATTCATTAATTCATTATTTTAAAATTTTGTTTTGAATTATAGTTTATATTAATTTTTTAAGTTTCACGTTGAGTAAAGATAAAAGAGTTAGATAATTAATATGAAATATAAGATTATCAAAAATTTTGGTTGAAGATAATGTTAGTCATTTATATAAATTTAACTATCTTATTAATTTTTATTAGTATTGTGTCGTCTTAATAAATCTCCCCACCATAAGTTCCCATCATTTTATGTATGTTGAAGTTGTACACAAATCCTTTATTCAGTTTACGGTATAATTAATTTTGAAATTCGTACATGTTAATTAGTATTAGACTTTCTTATTGGGTGATTACAATATACCTTTATGTCATATATATATATATATATATATATATATATATATCCCTTTCCAAAATATCCAACCAAACTAAATTAAATTCATCCAATTTAGAATACTCACACCCTTGATTAAAACACTAAAAGATACAGTTTCTGAGGAAGGACAATCGACAATTTTTTAACGAGAAATAAAAAAAAAATTAAGAAAGTAAGAAAAGAAATATCATTATCTATAGAAACTAAAATCATATCTCACACATAATATAATAATCTCAATCCATTAATGAGATCTAAAGATACATGATTCAAAAAAATTAACTTGACAGGTGTAGTCAGATTCTGTTCTTGATAAAAAGAAATAAAAAATAACGAAGAACTTGTTAACCATAAATAAATAAGGAATGGGATGAAGGTTTTAGAAAGTATTGATATTCCTTGTCTCCATTTTGGAGTAAAAATATAAGATAAAGAAAGAAAATAATTATAAATATGGCAAGTAAATGTAATTACTAAAAGTAAACCTAGATGAATGGTTTTTAAATTGAAAATAATATAAAATAATTATATTGAACCTCATACAGATTTTTTATAGCTAGTTGTGCATTTAACTTTTATTTGACTGAAAAAAAAATCACAGGTGAATGAACAAGATATCTTTTTTCTAAGAAGGTAACATTTAAATGGATTGATTACTATATGTTATTACTTGTTTTCATAAATAATGTTTTGGTTCTCTAGTCTCTACTACTCACTAGTATTTTAAAACTTTAATAAATTAAACATAACTATCAATTCATCATATGTCAACTATTTCTGGTAGAAAAAAAAAATTGAGCTAAAGTGATTGTTGGATTAAGAAAAAATGTCATTTTTTAATTAAAAAAATGTTACTTTGTTTTCATTGTTTCCTTCCTACAGAGTATGTTGGTATAATTTAAGAGGAAGACATATAATTGTTTTCACTGTTCCATTCCATTTAATTTTTTAAAATAACAGATGAATTGAAAATAAGTTAATATTTTAATAAAAAAAAGAAAATATCTTTTCAAACAATAAAATAGTTAAATGTATAATAAATTAATTATTTATTTTCAACAATATTAAATGCCACTATTATTGTAATTTTGAGGTGGGTGTTTGTAAGTTTGATAAGAATATATATATATATATATATATATATATATATATATATATATATATATATATTCAAGTGAATCAGTTTATGTTTGGATATTTTTTATTCTGAAAAAAAAAATTGAAAAAAAACCATAATAAACGTTTTGAATTTGATAACTATAAAAGGACAGTAAATTTTAAATAATAAAAATATTTTTTAATCATTATATATTTAAAAATTAATATTTGAAAGATGTGAGAAAATTAAATATATGTTTTACAAAATGTCAATGGAAAAATTGGTCAAATCTAATTTATAATTATTTAAATTTGTATTATTTAAGTATATTTTAATGAATATTTTAAATTCATATTTTTTAATTTTAAGTTTTATCTTATTAACCGGTGGGATCATGTTCAGATGATTTGAGTCCAACTAGATTTACATCAAACTAGTTTAGTTAGACTTAAGTTAATTTGAATCAAATATGTAGAAAATGTTGATGTATTTTTAACTTACAATGTGTGTACTTTTGACATAAATCATTAATCATATAATATTTTATTTTTTGTGATTTGTTTTTAGAAATACTATTTAATTAATATTTAAAATAGTATAGAATACATGTACAATTGTTAATATGAGTATATTTATTAACTAAAATAAAAATGAGACAAAAATTTGATACTTATTATTTATGAATATATGGGGATGAATATTTATTTTGAGGATAAAGATGTTTATTTCCTAATATTATGTAATTAATAAAAAGTGAGGTAAGAAAATTAACATATTGTGTGTGGAGGAGTATGTACGTATGTGAATATATTTGGATGTGTCCTATATTTAATTGTGAATTATTTTATGTGGACGAGAACACCTAACACTAATAAAACATGCTAACGAAATTTCAAAACATTGCAGAAAAGAAGTTAAAATAATATGTTGAGAAAAAAATATTTGAAGTCAACAACAGTGTGTTGAATTCAAACCAAAGAAGGGGATGGAAGAATTTTAATAAATGGACGGAAAGAGAAGTCCCTTCTTCTAATTTTTTTAGTATGCGTGGAGAACTATGAACAGTTTCTTCTTAATTATATTTTATTTACAAATACAAAGAGAAGGATAAAATAAAAAACAATGATATTATGATTATATTTTTTGACTTTGATACTTTATTTTTTTATGAGTCATTAATTAATATATTATAATATCTTTAGTTTTAAAAAAATCAATAACACTAAATATGAAAATCGAAGTATAATTTTACTATAATAAAACTTAAAACAACTTTGTCCGTACGTTTCAAAACCTATAAATCATCTTCTTTCATATTCAATATTTTTTCCAAATATATCAAATGGAAGAGAAAAAAGAATTAAGAGCCTTCATTTTTCTCCCACACCCTTGGGACCAAAATTTTAAATCACAAATAACATTGAAGCAAAATACATCAGCGTTCTCTTCTAAATTAACTTATATACAAGTTGCACATTAATTTTTTTCTTATTTTTAGTAGAAATTATTCATTATTAAAACACTCATTTAAATATCTCCTTAATTAGTAGCGTATGAAGATGCCAAAACAATTCAAAAAAATTTAAACTCAGTGGGTGTTACCCCGAGTAACAAGTATCCACGAAAATGGTTTGAATTTTCCACGAAAATCATAGGTGCATAATTTTTTCTCCGTCAACGTGGATGATGCTTCTTTTATCATATACAAGATCAATACCCGTTTACTTCATTAATAATAATAATCTTGACTTGTAAAAAATCTGAAAATATCGAGTGTACGCTCTATTTTAAAAAGATGCAATTGGTGAGAGAGAAAAAAATAGAATAAAATAATAGGTAATGCGAGAGACACAAAGATATAGATGACGTGACGCAATAAAAAAGATATATGGAGTAATAAAAATAGATTAAATATAAAATTATTTAGTTCTTTTTCAGTTGTGTACTCGTACTCTTTTTAGCATATCATATTGTATTTAATTTATTAGTTATTTTCTTTTATAAATTGAACCTAATGCTAAAGAATATGCAAATTCAATTTACTTAACCAAGGTTCCATGGTGTTAGTTTTGGCATTATCTTTGTATTGTTATATTATATACATGGTTTCAATTAACATTATCCAACTTATGAGCATTACAATCAACAAATTAACTTAGAGATTTTAAGTATTAAGAATTTTAAAAACTAAAAATATTGGGTTAAATATGTTTTTTGTCCCTTAATTTTCAGTAAAATTTGGAATTAGTTTATTTCAAAACTTTGAATCAATTTAGTCATTTATCTTTCGAAATACGTGAATTTAGTCATTTTAATTTAATTTTGTTAGATTTATTTGATATTTCGTATGTATTTCATGATTGTATTTGAGTTGTTTATACTGTTTGACACATTTTCGCTTTAATATTAAGTCAAATACTATTATAAAACGTGTTTGAAATGTCAAATAAACTTAACAAAATTTGATTAAAATGACTAAATCCACGTATTTCGAAATATGAAGGATTAAATATGTTCACAATTTCGAAATGGATTAATTCCAAAATTAACTGGAAGTTAAGGGACAAAAAACATATTTAATCCAAAATATTTTACAAAAATACTAATAAATTATTCACGAAGGGCAAAGTTGGAAGAAAGTTAGATTTGGAATATGATGTTAACTCTCTCACACACATTAAATAGAGAGTACTTACCCTCTTCTGAATTCTGAATTCTGAGGCTCACCACAGCACCATCACCCAAATCTCTCTCACAACATACAAACAAACATGTCTACTCCTCCATCTTCCAATCTGAAAACCTCACACACAGTTCAAGTTTTCTCCGCCATAAAACCATCACCACATGCTCCATCACAATCTTCTTCATCAGCCCTAAGCTCCATGAAGCTGAAGAGCCTCATCCACACCCTCATAGTCTCCCACATGTGCCGCATCATTCGTGCACTCTCCAAACTCAAAGCTGCAATCTTGCAAACCCTCAAGGGAAACCACTCCAACAACATTCACTACCTCCACCACAGAAAGCAAAAGATGACCAAGAAGATCATCTCCGGCTCCTTCAGGCTTCACTACAACTGGTGCTCCTCCAAATCCTCTCAGCTCATCACAGTCCCCGCAAGGGTCTTTCAGGGTTTGTCCAATCCTCCCGATTCCGACCACTTCTACGAGGACTGTCACGGCAGCGCCCACCTCTCCGGTTACTTGCGGTGGCTGGAAGACAAGATTTCCGACGACGATAGCAATGACACCAAAAGTTATTGTGACACTAACGAAATCGATATGCTGGCGGAATTGTTCATTGCGGATTGTCACGAGAAGTTTAGGTTGGAGAAGCAAGAATCTGATAGAATGTTCCATGAAATGTTGGCCAGAGGCATGTAAAAGTTCAGACAATAGCTAGAGGGGGAAAATTTATGGAGTATTTGCGTTTCTTAGAATTGTAACTTTTAAGGAGTGAAAAGAGATGAATTAATGGAAGATGGGGATTCATGCTCATATATATATATATATATATATATATATATGTTCATAGTCATGGAAGTTTTATTTTGCCTTTGGCTTGTTAATCAGAATATGGAACTGCATCTTCGAATTCTCACTCTTTTTTTTCTCTGACTTTACATGTTATAAAACAACTGTCACGGTTCCGACCAATTGCAGAAAATCATTACATGTTACATGAAAACTGGCTGATACCATACGTATGTGGTGGTCCTGTGTATCGTGTAATAATTTCTCTCGAAGGGTGTGTGGTTGGCTGAGTGAAAACACGTGAACTGGGTTGCTGTTGCTGAAGAATTAATTCTATGAGATGGGGTTAATTAATTTCAACAGTGCTTGTTTTCATAGTCATGGAAACTTGCAGTAAAACATGATCATGGAAACTTTGTTAACTGGGATGAACTGCAGTAAAAGTTCTTACTCTTTCTTCTTTCTTTATGCAGTTTCGTTGACAGAAACAATGATATCTGCTTACTAGTAATTTGCAGATTAAAAAATTTGAACAAATGAAATTTAAATTCCCAGTGAAAATGAAATAAACTGCTAATAAATTTTGCGTAGATGGAATTGTATTTATACACGAGGTGGAATTGGTTTTCTTCTAATGCAACTTTGAATAGAATACAATTTTTAGGAAAATAACCATTGACCTGAATTATATATTATATGAAAACGATCGGTGTAACAGTAGTTTTTGGGAAAATGGGCTATTTCAGCTGTGAATTCAAAAATATTATATTATGCAAGTGGTGAAATTTGGCTTTAATAAAAATAAATAATAATTATCTATCAAACAATCGTGTGAATTTAAAATACATTGCAAAGTGAAAAATTAAATCATTTTATATTAACTTAAAATTATAAAAATGTAGCCAATGTGATAAAAAAATTAAATTTGATTATGAATTTTGAAATAAAATTATTTGATATAAAAAGGGATTGTTCTTTTTTTTATAAATAACTTAAGAACACTTGGGGGCATTAGCCATTCCAAATGTTGTTCAATGTGGAAATGTGAAGAATTATCATGTGTTACTTGAACAATTTTATAATTTTCATCTCCTATTTATTTAAATATTTAAATATGAGATAAAATAATTAATAATATTTAAATATGTATTACATGAGTATTATAATCAGGATTGTACATAAGTGGAGGTTAAAGATTACATAATTTCTTACAAATGGAATTAGATTCTCTGTTCTTTTAACCATGGTATTAACAAGAGTATTTATCATTCAAATGGAAAATTTTCACATTTGTTTCCAAAACAGCACACTCTAATCTTTATTTATTTAAATAGCACATTTTTACTAGGTCAGAACTCGGTAAAACCTTACCGAATTCTGAACATATTTTCAATAACCCTGTTTAAAATAGATGTTAATACAAAATTATATATAAAATTTGATTTTTTTGAATATCGAATTTTAGACTAACATAATAGAAACGTGTTATATGAGAAAACAAAAGGACAATGAAAACGTGGTATATTGGAAAATAAGAGTTACAAGGTACAATTAATATATATAAATTTATGGATTAAATATATTTTTAGTTTTTTAATTTTCATAAAAAATTGGAATTAGTCATTTTTAAAATTTTGGACCAATTTAGTCTTTTATCTTTAAAAATAAGTTTGTTTAATTATTTTAATTAAATTTTGTTAGATTTATTTAACTTTTCATATGTATTTCTTAGCTAACATCAAAAGAAAAATGTGTCAAACAATGTAAACAACTCAAATGTTATCATAAAATACATTTAAAATGTCAAACAAATTTAACGAAATTTGATTAAAATGATTAAATTCATGTATTTTTAAAGTAAAAACTAAATTAGACCAAAATTTAGAAGAAAAATTAATTTCAATTTATTTCAGGATATAAGGTAAGGGACATTACTGACATTTGTAAAAGAATGGTATGACAAAATTTTCAACTAAATTATAAGTAGGAATATATAGTAAAGATGTTTAATTAAAAAAAATATTAATTTGTATTTACTACTTGTCTAAAAAATTTATGTGACCAATTATTTAGAAATGATGACGTGTGTTTTAAAGTAATTATTGTAAAATTAAATTATTATTTTGTGATTGAATAGGGTATATTTTCAGTAATCCAACTAATTATTAATAAAGAAAAGACTGTTTATTTTCAATAGACTTTATTTTATAATACATATAGGAATAGATTATGGTGGAAGAGTACTCCATGGAGGATCCTAATCCACCAGAAGAGGTTATGTCTTGTCATTATAGCTATAAAGGTGATCTTCAATGGAAACAAAGTGGGCCTAACGTTGTTGCATGTGTGCTCTTTTACATGTACACTGCACAAGACATTTTTTGTATCGCAGTATGTGTGGTTGAAACAAAATAAATAAAGCAGATAAATATATACGAAAATAATTTGTCGATTACTAAACTTTTAATAATTTTCTCTTACAAATATTTTAAGTAACATTTTTAAGTGGTTTTTTATTTTTTTATTTTCTCATTTTCAATATTTCAAAACCATTTAAAAAATATCACTTCATATTATAAAAATAAATTGTTAAAATTTAATAGTAAAAATATCATTGTTCAAATATATAATGACTAAATAAAAATGTATACGAAATGAAATAGAAATTAATTGAGAAAGCTGATTGAAGAAAAAATTTAGAAGATCAAGAACGACGTAGAAAAAAAAATAAAATATTACTAATTCTTTTCATTGTTTGTCTTATATAATTTCACTAATCTATTTACATCCATCTCCTCCAACCAAACATACGTGAAAATTAAAAAAGAAAAAGAAAAGTGAGTCACAGACTTAATTCATGAAAAGGATTTATAGAAAGAAAACAACAAATGTTGATGTATAGAAGTTTGTGAAAATATATATTTTATATTTTTTTTTCTCTTGTAATTAACTTTACCCTTCAAATAATTCTGATTATGGATAATGAAAATAATTAACGAAGAGTTATAAAAAATGTTGTCATACATACGTAACAAGGACTTAATTATTATAACAATATTTTATATCATATATTACCTATGTCAACTTAATGTTTTCTCATGACCTAGACAACATTATTTCAGAAACCTATAACTATTGCAACAATAATTATATGATTCTGAATCCACCCAATTAAATACTATTCATTGAGATCATAGAAGCACATACACAGAGTCCTATGAATTATAGAAGATACATTGACAGTTACAAAACGATAAAATAATAAGCAAACAAAAAACGCATCACAAAAACTGCAATTAATGCATGGAAATGGCAGAGAGTGCAGCTAGCTGTGACCAGAACCATGTGTGATGCTATACCAATACTTTGGCTTACATGCTCATCACACAAGTTCATCATAAACTAATTTTCTTATTATATCATTGTTGCTGATCCAACACATGAATTTGAATATGAATTTCTCCTATATATTTGAAGGAGATTTACTTTTAAAGGTATAATAAAAAATTATACGGCGCCATGTCTTCTGGGACCTAAGTATCGTCCTAAATTAGTGGACAACAACATATATCTTATCCCTTACTAAAGCATTTTTTGGCCTCATTCGTTTGTCTCTATTGTTTGTTTCTGAGGGTTGTGGCCAAAATACGTATGAATGAGAAAGGATCATCACCGTACCAATGAATGTGTTAACACATTATTCATTTACTAGGTTGCCCCGTGTGTGTGCATGAAAGACCCTTCTTATCGAAGGGAACACAGAATTGTAAGTCACGTGAAACTTCTCAACTTCTCATTTCAATGTCTTAACTATGTCTTACAACCTCTGGTTCATGTTTCCAGATGTTAACACAAGAATATTCAAACAACTTTTGGTTTAAATGAAAATCATGAATCCATCTTTAACCTAATTAAACATGTACTAGAAAAAAAACATGTCAATTCATAAAGTATGGACCATATAAGTTTTGCACACATTTGAGCTTATTCTGAAAATAATAAGGACTTTTTGGGAAATTTCTCCATTGTCCATGTTTGTATGTTTCCGTAAAAGATTAATTCAGGTAAGAGTACGGATATATTTTGGTCTCTCCACGAGTTATTTATATGGGTTTTAGTGACATCTTTTTAATGTATTTATTTGAATGCCACTTTTAGTGTTGGTTGTGAATGGAAAATTTGTCAAGAAAAAAGTCTGTTGGTGTGAGTGCAATAATTTTAAAAAGTTAAAAGTTGTTTTTTTATTAGGATTTTTAAATTTGTGTCTATAGTTATTGTTTTTTTAAATATTAATTCCTTACCTAGTGTCTTTAGGCACCTATCAAGATTCTTCATCTTATGATATTTGTTAATGTTGACATTGTTTTATCTCACAATAGCATGATTATGTTTGATAATGTATTGAAAACTAAAAGTTAAAAAGTAACCTAAAAAAGTTGAAAAACTATGGTTCATAATTGAAGTGCTAAATAAAAAGTGATCAATCAAGGTCAATCTCACTCAAAATTTTCAAAATAAACATTGTAGATAAAATTACTCAAACTCTTCCAGAGTTAAAAATAGTTAAAAATCCAGTTGAAATAGTGTGTCATCCAAATATTATGTGATAAGATTTAACAGCAAAAATGATCCACCTGCTCCAATCCTCCTCTGTTTCAGTGTTTGTGTTTGAATAATTTTCAAAATCTTTTGTTGAAATTTCAACAAGAAAATCATAATAAAAGGAGAAGAAGCATGAGTAGCAAAGAGAGGAATCTTAACATTGACTCAGATAAATATATATATATATATATATATATATATATTAAAATGTTGGTCCCCCTTAGGTTATTAGATTACAGTGATGAAGATGCACACACACTGTCCCAGTAGCAGACAGGTAGATCATGCTACAGTGTTCTTTCTCTCTCTCTCATGCTATGTGTGAGAAAAGACATTCATCTTATTACTCTCTTTTTTGACATTGTCTCATATCGAAAAGGATTGATTGATAAAGATTTCTTGTTTTTATTGGAAAATTCCACATATGAATCAATGATTCACTTCAGCTTAATTATAATACTTTTCATTTTTTCAGATTCAACCAAATTTTTTTCTTTAATTAACCATCTTATTTATTTAAAACCCTAATGGGTCACTTATCTATTTCTCACTTGACCATGTAAGAAGAAGCCAAGAACACAATGAGTGATGCAATACATTGTATAGATACGTTCTTCCATTCAACGAGGCCTTATTAGAAATACCATCTTCTCTTAATAAACAAAGAAAATAAATTTTGATTTCTGATTACAAAGTAATTAACTTTATGATTAGATTAGAAGTGTAGGATTAATGATTGAACAATTCTAGGGTTTGATGATTAAAAATGAGAAACAATTTTGGGAGATAGACACGTAATATGGAAGCATTTGTCTTGTTACTGTTAAGCCATGTGATACATGCGCTGTTCAGGTTTAATTAATGCAAAGTTTAATCAATTAATAATCTTTGTAATCAAAATGCTAGAATCTCACGTCAATGCGTTCACATTATTATCAAGAATCTCAATTGTAATGAATCTTTTAAGACCATTAGTTTGGGATGGTAGATGTACGAGGATGCATTTGCGAGTGTGAGTCATAGATTTGTTTTTGAGGATTCGAAACGATTTGGAAGTGATATTTGTGAAAGAAAATGAGTTTTGTATTTGGCCATTAAGGGTGTGTTTGGTTTGGTGTTGGATAATTGATTTTAGCTAAATCAATTCTTCAACGCAAAAACAAGAATTAGTTGCTTCACATTTAATCTGAAATTTTTAACTTTTAATTGATTTTGAAAATCAAATACGTATTTATTTTGCGTTAAAAAATCAATTATAATCAATTCTACATCAATTTAACGTAGAATCAAACACAAAACATGTGATGTAAGAGAATATATTTTTAAAAATAAACATCCTTCACTTTAATTTGAAATAAAAATGTCCATTAAGGAGTCTTGGTTATGTAAGTGTTAGACATGTGTAAACCATGAGAGAAAGGAAAAAAAAAAGGATGCGTACAAAAAATGCACAAGAAAAGTTTGGGTGAAAAATCACTCAAAGAGAGCTTGTTTGCTTATTGATTTATTAGAACCTTTGTTGAATATATAAAGTACAATGTCCCATCATATAGTGGAAAAAATAAAAACAAAATAAAAAAGAATATTTGATAATAATAAGAAGAGAATCAAATATATGATATCTCTATCAATATAAATAAAAATAGGAGATATATAATATCTTTATCACCCTTTCTCAGGGTGGACATGAAGATTGTAAAGGTTCAACTTGGAAGTAGCAACCCGGAAAGTAAAAGGATGTAAGGACTTAGTAAACATACGAGCAAGTTGACTTCTAGAAGGAACATGGAGAAGGTGAATAAGACCATCAACAAACTTTTGTCGAATAATGTGGCAATCAAGTTCTATGTGCTTGGTTCTCTCATGAAAAGTGAGATTCTTGGCAATGTGAATAGCATAATTATTGTCACAAAAGGCAGTGTAAGGAGTGGGAATAGAAAAATGCAAATCCTGAAAAAGGTATTGAACCCATTGTAGTTCACATGCCAGGGATGCAAGGCGCGATACTCAGCCTCAGAAGAAGATCGTGAAACAATGGTTTGTTTCTTAGACTTCCAAGCAACCAAAGAGGTGCCTAAGAAAACACAATATCCAGAAATAGAGCGTCAGGTAGTGGCACATGTTGCCAAATCAGAATCAAAAAATGCCTAAATTTTAAAAGAGGTGTTGGATTTATACAAAAGGCCATATCCAGGAGCATTTTTCAAGTATCGAATGATCCGTAAAGCCTAGTGCATATGTGGTTCACGCGGAGAAGAAACAAACTGGCTGAGTTGTTGGACAGCAAAACTAATATCAGGCCTGGTGTTAGTCAAGTAAAGTAATCATCCAATCAGACGTCGAAAGGAAGAAGGATCTGGTAGAAGAGCTCCCTCGTCAGCATGAAGTTTGATAGAAGGATCAGGTGGTTGTTGGTGCAGAGGTTTACATCCAAGCATCCATGTCTCTGAAATGAGGTCCAAACAGTATTTCCTTTGATTCAAAATTAATCCATCAAGAGAACGAGAGACTTCAAGGCCCAAAAAATACTTGATAGGGCCAAGATCTTTAATATGAAATCTAGAATGAAGATGAGCTTTTACAGCATTAATTTCAGCAATGCTATTGCCAGTGAGAACCACATCATCGACATAAACCAATAAAGTAGTAATATTAGAGACAGATTTATTCACAAAGAGAGAGTGATCAGCAGAGCTTTGTGTGTAACCAAGAAGAAGTAGCTCTGAAGTTAATTTTTGATTCCAATTACGACTAGCTTGTTTTAAACCATATAAAGACTTATTAAGCTTACAAACAAGATTTGGCTGGGGAAGAGAAAGACCGGGTGGAGGCTTCATATAGATCTCTTCATGTAACTCTCCATGGAGGAAAGCATTATCAACATCCAACTGATGAATAAACCAATCACTAGCAGTGGCCAAGGCTAAAAGGATGCGGACAGTAATAAGTTTAACAACAGGAGAGAAAGTTTCGAAATAATCAATCCCCTCGGTTTGAGTAAAACCCTTAGCCATCAATCGTGCTTTAAACCTATCGACTGTGCCATCTGGTTTATGTTTGAATTTGTAAACCCGGCGGCAACCAATTGGCTTGATGTCAGAAGGAGGAGGAACTAAAGTCCAAGTCTGGTTTCTGTCAAGAGCATGTAACTCAGCATCCATAACCTGTTTCCAACAGTCTTGTTGAACAGCTTCTTTAAAGGAGAAAGGTTCAGCTTGGGCAGAAGAACAATTATCATAAGAAACAAAAGAATGCATTGGATAAGGTGTGGAAAAAGTAGAGCATGAAGTGGAAGCAACACCACAATAATATTGATCTAAGTATCGATGCCTGTTTTTCACTCTATGAGATGTTCTAAGATCAAGATCAGTAACTTCAGCATTATCAGAAACAATACTAGTAACAGGATCCATAGTAAGGTCAGTGGCATGTGAAACAGGTAAAGCTGGAAAATCATACATGCTAATATCACAATTAGGAGAATCATCAATTGAAGCAATAGAGTTATCAAAAGGCAAAGAGAATGAGTAAGGAAAAATATTTTCATGAAAGATAACATTCCTAGTCACAAAAATAGACTTGGAGTGAAGATCATACAAAACATATCCCTTTGTTCCAGATTTATAACCAAGAAAAACACATTTTAAGCTTCAAGAATCAAATTTAGTTCTTTTAGTATTGGCAGAACTAGCGTAAGCCAGACAACCAAAAACTTTTAGATTAGAAAAATCGGGTTTAGTAGAATAGACCAATTCATAAGGAGATTGATTACTGAGAAAAGGAGTCGGTAACCTATTAATTAGATGAACATCCAATTTAAGGGAATAGGACCAGAAAATGTTTGGTATTTTTGCTTGAAAAAGAAGAGCACGACAAACATTAAGAAGATGTTGATGCTTCCTCTCAACAATCCCATTTTGTTGAGGAGTTGCAACACAAGAAGTTTCATGAAAAATACCCTTGCTATTATAAAAATCATTAAGAAGAAACTTTTTGCCATTATCGAAACATATTTTCTTAACCTTGCAAGAAAACTGATTTTCTGTCAAATTAATAAAGTCTTAAAGAAGAGATCTGACTTCTGTTTTATTTTTAAGAAAAAGAATCCAAGTAAATTTGCTATAATCATCAACTATAGTCAAAAAATACTAGTATCCATCAATGGAAGAGACGGAAATCGGACCCCAAATATCATGGATAAGTTCAAAAAAATGAAGAGATTTACTCATGCTGGAAGAATATTTCAGACGTTTTTGTTTGGCAAAAGCACAAGCATCACAAGCAATAATAGAAGGAGAAAAAATATCAGAATGATCAGAAACAGGAAGCTGTAAAATTTTATTAGATGGATGACCAAGTTTCATATGCCACAAGTTACACGGGCTAGCATTATTAATGAGAGTAGAATGTGGTAAAGAAATATTTGTGTTAGATATACTCAAGTTACGTCTGTCTTGAGAACTATCTAAGAGATAAAACAAGCCTTGATGTTTCCTAGCCGCTCCAATTGTTTGGAAGGTATCTGTCTGCACAATAAGACAAGTATTTTGGGAGAAAACCATAAGACAATGAGTAGAATTAAGCAATTTAGGAATAGATATGAGTTGAACAGAAAATTCAGGGACAAAAATAGTGTTGTGAAGGATAAGATTGCCCAAGACAATGGTACCCGAGAATTTAGCAATGACAGAGTTTTGGTTGGGTAATTTTATAGAAATAGGTTTGAGATTTTGAAATAAAGATTTAAAAGGACAAATATGGTCAGTAGCACCACTATCTAAAATCCAAGAAAAAAAGGAAAAAACAAAACCTGTGGGTTTGGTAGTACATTGATGAACAACAGTAGCTGTGGAAGAAGAATCATTGAGACTGCTGAATCAAGGCGAGGAAAGCTTCATACTGCTCTCTAGAGAAACCAAACTAAGCTTCAGCTTTGTCATCCTTCCCGGCACGAGGATCGACAGTAGAGGAGACGGTATCAACCATACTATACTAGCATGAGCAGAGGGCTTGGAAGGAGGAGGTTGGACTTTAGTGTGTAGATTAGAGTCTTGAGGCACACCATGCTTAATCCAACAAGAATCAGATGTATGATTGGTTCGGTGACAATGGTCACAATATTTAGGATTGCGGCCACCAGACCGAGGAAAGCGGCCTCGTCCATGATTGCTAGAGAAACCACTGTGAAAATTTTTAACATGTCCCTCGTGAAAGGCAAGATTGGTCTAGAATCTTGAGAATTAGAATGAAAAGTAGCCTTAAATTCACGTTCTTGTTGAAGAATCAAAGAGAAAGTTTTCACCAAAGTAGGTATAGGCTCCATAAGCATAATTTGAGACCAAACCTAAAAGAATTCATCATTCAGGCCACGAAGAAATTTGATGACACAATCATCATCACGCTCTTTCTGAATCTTGGAAATCAAGCCACATGTGCAAGGAGAAGCACAGGTACAGACAAGAATCGTGCGATACCAAAAAGAGTTCTTTCCAAAGGATTTGAAGGCATGTGTAATATTGAGAAATTGTGGAATCACCTTGTCAACAATTCTGAATTTCCTCCTATAAATCGGCAATGCGAAATTTATCCCCACGAGAGAACCTTTGAAGAAGATCGATCCATATATCAGACGCAAACTCCATCCACATAACAGATTGTTTAATGGCGGGCGTCATGGAGCGAGTGAGCCATGAAATTACTATTTTGTTACAACGTTTCCAAGCTTCATGCAAGGGATCATTAAAGGGTGGACATGGAAGGGTGTCGATAACAAAACAGTCCTTGTTTTTGGTTTCCAACGCAACGAGCATATCATATCGCCATTGCGGATAGTTGTTATCTGAAAGAAGATGTGACACCAAGACAAGAGCAAGATTCTCACTGGGGTGAAGAAATAGGGGATGGGCGGGATTAGTGAGATTATCAAAGCATGGGTTGGGGTGCCCAGGATTTGGGGGAGAACTAGAGGATGATGTAGTATTGGCCATGGCAGGAAATCAATAAGAAAGGAAAAAAATATGCGGAAAGCGATTTAAATCTAATATCATGTTAGACATATGCAAGCCATGAGAGAAAAAAAAAAGATGCATACAAAAAAACGCACAAGAAAAGTTTGGGTGAAAAACCAATCAAAGAGAGCTTGTTTGCTTATTGATTTATTAGAATCTTTGTTCAATATATAGAGTACAATGTCTCATCATATAGAGAGAAAAATAAAAATAAAATAAAAAAGAATATTTGATAATAATAGAAGAGAATCAAATATATGATATCTCTATCAATATAAATAAAAACAGAAGATATATAATATCTTTATCGGTAAGGAAAAGAAAGAATTGATTGTGGTTTATTGTGGTAGGCACGGAATCGATTCTGGAGATGTGGAATCGATTTTGGACGTGTTAGGTGGGTAAAATCAATTGAGTGTTAAAAACATGTAAGAATTGATTCTGAATATTAAAGAGGAGATGAAAATTATTCTTTTGTGATAATGGAAGAATCGATTCTATTAGAATGGAATTCATTCTATACATTTTGAAATACAACTGAATATAAACCTTACTTATTTTATTTCAATATAATCCTATAAATTCTTAATTTTTATTTTTATATACAAAGTAACATTTCATTGTACAAACATAATTTTATAATAACACTAATAATATAACTTAATAATCACTGTAATTATAATATTAATATTAATAATAATTAAATAATAATAATAGTATTAACGATAACAATAACAATAATTCTAATAATATAACAATAATATTAATATTAACATTTTTATAAACAATAACTACTCTAATTTTATTTATTTTTATGATCAAGAAAGAATTTGTAATCTTTATTATTTTTCAATAAAATATTTTTTAATCTAAAATACTCATTATATTATACACAAATTTTTACGAACTTTTGTTTTAAATTTAATCAAATCACCCTATTTTTCTTTTAATTCAAACAATAGAATCTCTTTTCTGTTCCCTCATATCATCGGCTCAACATCTTTTTTAATATTTTTTATAATTTATGCGTCCTTTCTTTATTTCTAAAATCATATAGTTTTTTCATTATATTAAAAATGTGAATGAAAGAAAGATTCTCCCCGCACATTTATTTAAAAATATTATTTTGGCTAAAATTTAAATGAAATTGAAAATTAAAAGGTTAATTTAGTTTAAAAAACTAACTTTTAGAAATAAGAATAAAAGGTGAATTACGTCGTTAAAATATAAAAAATGTACTTTTAATTAATTAAAAGTATGAAGGAAGTGTACATCCGTTTAAAAACTACAAAAATAAAGTGCTAGAAATATCTATTTTAAAGCAACAAATAAGGTAAATATCATTTCCTCGTAAGAAAAAAAAAAAAAAACTCCAAACATTAGGTCTTGCAGAAGTGAATATGCGATTTTGGGCTCTGAAATCTGAGTAACCAAGCCATCCACTGATCGATGCTTCCTGCACCCATATTTTCTTGCTGCAATTCAAAATAAAAATTGAAAAAACAAAAGCTGACTTACCCGAAAGGACATAACTGATATTTCAATTATTATGGGAGTGAAAACATTGGGGTGCAGGAAGCAATGGCGTTTCAACCTATGGGCCAACTTTATTGATATCTTAAAATGTGAACTTTTAGAAGAGGGAAATTTCTTCTTACACCTCCAAGAATTTTTTAAAACCTAAAATATTCTTTAACCATTTAAAAAAAATTACGCAGATCACACTCAAATTATTTTTAGATGTCGAGATCCAACCAAGAATTTGGACGTCTAAATGTCAAAAAAAATATACATCAGAAATCGATTTCCAAATATATATATATATATATATA
>Ga0214542_1002229_pt1 | contig 40190 bp, 13 predicted proteins | sample CNSS1metaG_FD_160096 | JGI IMG/M metagenome (GOLD analysis project Ga0214542, IMG submission 160096) | Root nodule microbial communities from cowpea collected in UCLA plant growth center, Los Angeles, California, USA - CNSS1 | ecosystem: Host-associated > Plants > Roots > Nodule | place: USA... | reverse complement strand
TGTGTGTTAATTTAATTCTATTTTGCTTTGTAGTGTTCAGTAGATTTGATTCTACATTGTACCTCGTTTTAATGGAAGCAAAGTAACTATTCTTCTTATTGACCTTTCCTTTTCTCTTGCAGTGTAAATCTGCTGCTCCAATTTTTCTCCTTCTGTTTGCTTTTGCTTTAAGGTGTGTTCCAGTCATTTTGCCTTCATAATCACTCTGATTATATGATTCTTGTGATTGCTTTAAATGTTAAACATACTAAAATTTAAGCAGCTGCATCAACAAGATAGTTTGTGGGCTTTCTTTATTAATGAAAACACACTTTTTATCATGAAATCTTGCATAATCTTGAAGGCATTAGGTATGTGCTTTCATTAATCATTACTTTCAGCAATAGTTATTTATTCCATGAGGTGGAATTCTTTTAGAATTGACATGCTAGCAATTATTTCAATTAACATTTTATTTTCTACTTTCGGTTATACTTTTTCATGCTGCTTTCTTTCTCTCTCAAATGATTGCATGTTTGGTTATGCATCCTGTAGGTGATATATATTCATTTCTACCTGTTTTTTGACATCTGTTTGTAAATTTTGGTTGGAAGGTTGGAGACACCAAGCTTTAGACTCTCAGGCATCATCTTAATCATTTCTTTTGGCATATTATTAACAGGTATTATATCTTCCTTCACTTTTTGTGATAGTAATATGATAAATACCCCATTATTATTAAATTTTTAAGGGATAAAGGGAAGGCTATTGGGATAAAGCTGATGAGAGCTGGAACAGATTGGTAAGGGATGTTAGGTAGGATGTGTGGCTCCAAAGTGACTGCTTGTGCATGGGGTGTGGTAGCAGGGAGGTGGCATTTCAAGTACATTCTGTAGGGTAGGATACATAAATGTACTGATGAGGGGATTGAGGGGTTAAGCAAGAATCGAGTGGTAAGATTTGGGAGGAAGGAGATATATTGAAGAACCTCTGTTTGTGTTTCCCTTTTACATTTCTGGTATCTATCATAATGTGCTATTTTTATATGCGTTTATTTTCACAAGCACCTGAGCCAGTTTGGCTGCCTACATGCTCAGTGATAAAGTATAGAGCATGGAAACCTTCTGAGAATAAGCAGCATAGCTATCAAGGGTTTTTCCATCTTTGCTTGTCTTATTGAATATACTTCTGATTCTTTTTTGTTTTGGAGGACTTTTCTTCAATTCCAAAATGAAATAGCATCCAGTAGAAGTTAGGATAGACATTTTATTCTTATAATTTAGTTTGAAGTTTAAACAACAGAAATGTTTTCAGAATCTAAAACAGCCAATAAAATCTTCATAATTTTGTTGGAAATCTCCACCAGTTAAAAGTATTGGTTTATTCTGTTAATGTTTTAGAATTAAACCAAAACTTGTTCAATTGCATTTTATAAGATTTACGAATTTATAGCACATTAAGAATTCAAACCTTCCATCCCTAATTTATTTTGGTGTGGTGCAGTTTCAAAAGAGACTGAGTTTGACTTCTGGGGGTTTGTTCTTGTAATGCTTGCTGCTGTTATGTCTGGGTTTCGTTGGTGTATGACTCAGATCCTTTTACAGGTATCGTATTTGCATTTTCATTTCTGTGTATATTGATATCTACATCTCTTCCTGCTTTTGTCAACCATGTATTCTGATACATTGCTTCATTTTATTGTATTGGAACCTGATTTGCATTCTTGCCATTCGTGTTGAACTGAAAACCAAATTGAAAGAAAGAAGCCTACGGTATGTGCCCTGCATAACTTCATGTCAATAATTTGTTGAGAATATTAATTTTATTAAATTGATATGATATATTGGATGAAATGTTTCGCTTAATTAAATAATTGGTTATTTAAATTTATTTATTTTTTGGTGGTTTTGGTCCATGAATTCATTAATCTGACATTAATTTCTGCCAGTTGACTATGCATTCTTTTTGCCCTTTTTGGCACGTTAATTTATGTGACCAAATAGTGTAAATTGCTGGTTCAGAAAATGGTGCATTATGCCTACGTATTTTAGACATTGAAGCTTTGAAAATACTAGTTACCATATTCATGTACAATTAATATCTTAGAGCTGCACCATTTTTGGTGGTTTTGGTCCATGAATTCATTAATCTGACATTAATTTCTGCCAGTTGACTATGCATTCTTTTTGCCCTTTTTGGACACATTAATAATTTATGTGACCAAATAGTGTAAATTGCTGGTACAGAAAATGGTGCATTATGCCTACGTATTTTAGACATTGAAGCTTTGAAAATACTAGTTACCATATATTTTAATAGCTATTTTTTTCTATGTAAAAGAAATAATTTTATTGAGATCAAGAGAAATAATTTCAAAGAGTAAAGAGGACAAGCAGTCCTCCTAAACAAAAGAGAAGAAAATATTGAAAAAGAGAAGATTAATGCTGCAGCTCTAAGATATCAATTGTACACCTATTATTGGAGTCTCCTTGCTGGATGGTTGATGATGCATCAACAATGGTGACTTCAACTGTCAGAGGGATATTGCTTCTTTTGAAAGCTTGTACTGCCCTCTCAGTTAGTTTTTCCGTCAGCTCATCAGCTAAATAGTTCTGTTGCTTCACGGTAGATTTTATAATCCAAAATTATATTTACCTTCCATATATTTTAAACCAACTATCTTGTAGACCACATAGATTGCCTACCTTGTTTAACTTGAAATCTGAATTTAATTGCAATCGATATATTTTTCAATCCTGAAATCTTCCATTTTAACACAAGGTTATTGATTATTAAGCTCCTGAAGAAATTAATAAATGTGTTGTAGTTAATAAATAGAAAAGAAGATATGCAACTGTTCATTTAATTAAGCATCAAGAAATTGATTTTTTTTTCTTTTAATAAAAGAACATAATAGAATGAATACAAAATACTGGAAGAGGATCAGAAATCCTGGTTAAAGCCAAAAAGATAAAGGAAAAGACCAAATCGACTAAAGAGATTTAGAGCACTCCAAGCATTGATGTGGGCCTTGAAGTTCTAAAATTATAGAGCCTAGTAATTATTTGAAGACATAGTAAGGCTAATTTTTTATATTGACATATTCTAGTATTTTCATCTTTTTTAATTCTCACTCTATCTAGCATTGAATCATTTTTCTTTGCTCAAGTTTACTTTCGAGTTAAGATTTTGTAAATGCTGTTCTATTTTAACAAAAGGATTTTATGCTTTTTTCAAATAATTCAGGTCTGAAAAATCCAATTACCCTGATGAGCTATGTAACTCCAGTAATGGCAGTGTCAACTGCCCTTCTTTCCCTGGCTTTAGATCCATGGGATGAATTCCGAGAAAATCAGTACTTTGATAGTTCAGTGCATATTACTCGAAGTTGCTTGCTGATGCTTCTTGGTGGTTCAATTGCCTTTCTTATGGTAAGGCTGCGTGTTCGCTTTTAAGATATGTGTATAGTATTTTTTTTCTCTTTCCTCCTAAGACTGAAAGAGATGTCTAACAATTTTATGCTCGTTAGTTATTGTTTAATTTTGCTTGTTACACCTGTCCTGAATAGGCTTTTGTTTACTGTCACATTGCTTAGCTTTAATATTTCTTCACACCTACATTTGGATCCTGATGTTCTTGCAGGTACTAACAGAATATGTTCTGATCTCAGTAACTAGTGCTGTTACAGTGACAATAGCTGGGGTTGTTAAGGAGGCAGTCACCATATTGGTATCAATTATATTTCCATTTGTTGATATTGTTATCCAGTGTCTGTCCCTCCCTCTTATTATTCAATCAAGTATTTCTATACTACCAAGTTCCACTTCTGTGTTGTAAATGTATCAGGATTACTTTTTTGCAGCGTATGCTTTCAAATAGCAATGATATTTATTACAATAGTTGCTGAGCTAAACACTGGGATTCATTTTAATAAAAAGGGGAAAAAATTAGCATTCATGGAACTGTTAGTTATTTGCAAAACAAATTGCATAAGTTTTTCTCTCTTTTATTTACTCTTGTTAGTGCATATAAGACAGAAATTGGTTACCGATCATACAGACAGAAACCTTTAAACAAAGAAGTTTCATATTTTGGTTTGACTCTGATGTTGGAATCCAGCTGTAATATTTTAAATTATTGATTAGAGCTGTCCTTTTTGTTTCTACTCTAGTTAGTTGTTGTACTTTTATTGAATTAGGGAAATTTGTCAATTCGATATTGCAGTATAATTTTTAACATGTTATTTTAACTAGAGCACTAACTGATTCTTGAGTTTCAACATCTGCTCATAATACATAGATTTGCATTTATGCGTATAATGCAACAGATATGTATTGTTCTACATTTCTACTAATAGTGCTGTGTATTGAATGAGTAGATGAATGCATATGTTTGTTTCCCCCTCACATCTGGGTTTTCTGCTTGTACATTTGAACTACTCTTCTGGTTTTATGTTGTTTTTTGTTTTTTTTTTGTGTGTGTAGGTTGCAGTATTATACTTCCACGATCAATTCACTTGGTTGAAAGCATATGGTCTATTAATTATTATTGTTGGTGTCAGTTTGTTTAATTGGTACAAGTAAGTCATCAATCATAAAGCAGTTAAATCTGCATTCTTCTCGTCTGAACTTTTAATTTATGCTCTGATAACAATAAAATGCATTATTTTCTAAGCTTTCAGCCTCATTGAGGGGAACAATTGAATTGAATAATTATTATAGTCTATATTCCCACTTCCAAAACTTGCAGGGTAGGTAGACATGGCTTAGAGCATAAAGAAGGAAAGATTTTATTACATGATATTTAAAGTTTATTTGCTTGTACTAATAGGTCGCATAGTTGGGAAGTTCAATGCCTTATCATATGTTTAGTACTGAATTTCTCATTTGTAACCAATTTAATACTCAATTTATTATATGTAAAACAATGGATGAAAGTATTTTTTTGATCTAATAATACAACGTCAGAGCTTAAACTACAACCTGCTACTATATATTTCTTCTTATACTCATACTATCTTGTTGCCATACTGGTGTTTCTCTCAAATGTTGTGATATTTCCTCTCAATTTAATGGCAGCCGTTGAGTGGTTTATTCTATTATTTTTTAAATATCAGATACCTTAAGCTTCGGAAGGGCCATGCTGGTGGAAGTGACATGGCAGAACCTTCAATAGATTCTGCAGCCAAATATGTTATTCTTGAGGAGATGGACGAAGATGTCATCTGAAACCATTAACCAGCAAACAGTTCACAGCCAAAGTAAGCCTTTTCTCAGATGCCAGTTTAATGGCACAAATCGTCACCTAATCTTTTATTCATTCACTAATGAATATATTGTCTTGTCATCCAGAAACATACATGTTTCATGTTATCATAAATGAAAATTGGAATCATGCAAGTTGAAGTTTATATCATAGGGTATTTCCCATTTCTGCAATTTCTAGGAAATATTTAGTGCATGTTAATTATGAAGTATAGATTCTATTTTGTCACTCAAATGTCCATATTTTTGAGAATTTTGCAGAAATTACATTTATGTCTTTATTGATTAAATTATTGGCTAACTATTCACTGAAGCCTGCTTTCATGACTTATATGTATATCGAAGCAATGTTCTCTAGAGACCAAAGGGCACATAATAATCTTCCAGCGACATGCCACTTGTTTTGCTACATTTCATCAAGAGACGCATGTTTATGTTCCCCTTTGGAATTGTGGTGTCCGAGTTCTTTTGAAGTTTCTTTGAGTGAACAAATTCTTGGGATATAATGCCCCTTCCTATGATCAACATCACTTATATTCTGTAAAAATATGTACTCAATCAGTGAAGAGATTTTGACACTGCTTGGTATCAAAGTTCTTTTGAAGTTTGTAAGCCAACAACTTTTTGGGATATAATGCCTTTCTACAATCATCTTCACTTATTCTGTAAAAGTACGTACGGAATCTGTCGAGAGATTTAGATATATGTTGGCAGAACACAGCAGATTGTGATTGATAAAATTTTATCATTTTTGCTTTCTAGTAATGAAATTGTATTTTGATCACATTACCAGAATTTTTGTTGTATATACTAAATCCAGTTCTTTATTTCTTATCAACACAAATTGGTCTTGAATTTGAATTTCATTGTTATGGGAAAGTAACTTAACATCAATTAGACCTTTATGCATTTATTGCAGCATCTATGTAGAGTTCCCTTTTAGGCACCTATAGGACCTCTAGACTTCCTAGTTGGAAGTAAAAGACTATGCATCAGTTAAGCATTCTTGAAATTTGGCCAACAATAGTGTTTACTTACTCTGGGATCCTTGTGTACCACTTGATTCCAATAATGTTGAAGAAATCAAAGAATCATCAGTCACTAACCAAGCAATCTTTCTCTCAAATTCAAGAATGCAACTAAATTGAGGCATAATTTGTATGCAATGAGTCGAGAAAAGTATAATGCCCCAACTCTATGATCCCACTGGGACAAAGGTAAAAAGAGAACTCTTTGATCCCAAACATACATGGGGTTCTAACAAAATCTTTTCTACATTGAAAAAAATCGGTTTTACCTTAAATCCCGAGGAAAATACTAATTGAGATAAGATGAGCAATATTAATTACTTCGATCGACAATGTCACAATAATTTCTTGAAGATGGATACTTCAACCAAAGTCCTTCAAATTCCATTAACCAATCAATAATTACTGGGACCATTATGCAACACACGCTTTTAAATTTAAATTTCAGAGACAAAATAAATAAACAAGCACTTAAATTAAGCAATGAAATAAAACAGAGCTAAGCTGCATGTGGAGGAAAGAACCACACGTACGAAGGAACTGAGACACCAAGAGGCTTTGAGATTAAGAGTTCTAGCAGCCATGGGAACTACACCACCAGCTAGCTTCCCTGCTTAGCCACTGACATAAAGAAAAACATGTATTCCTTTGAGTATAGATTTGATTTATTAAATATCCAGGGAAAAAGAGTCCAGTACTCACTGTATAATCATACTTTAATTCACAAACCATCACTGTAATTTACATCTTTGGGTTGATAAATTCATTCACAACTTGGAATTAAATCCAACAAGTTAATTTCATGCTTCATTTGTAATGCTTAGATTTCCTAAACTATAACTACTGACATTCATTAATTAAATTGATGAATGCCATTTTAAACCAGCACCGGAGAAAAATGTAGCAGAATAGTATTAGTTGTGTACCTGTGTGCTGAGGCACACTAAGTGAACCACAAATACTTGGGGCACTCTTGTATGATCAAGTGACAGTTTTGGGGTTCATACCATGGGAAAGTCCCAGTAATAGTTGGCAACTTCTTGAGCTCTAGCGAACTAAGATTTGGAAACAATAAATGCTTAGCATGATTATCATCAATCGCCACCCCTGAACCTTCTTCTTCACTTGTACCTACATGTTCAAATTTAACAATCTGCGCTAGTTGAGGGCAAGATTCTACATCTAGTAAATTCAGTGAAGAGCATTGACAAGCCACGGAATATGGGAATATAAACTTCAATTTGTTGCATGTTTTGATTTTAATGCTTCGAACTTTTGGAAGACAAACATGTTGGGAGGGATCAGATATATTTTCAACTTGTCCTTCTTCCTCTGAACCGAAAAAGAATATTTCTTTCAATTCATTACAATCCTCTACACTCACACATTCCAACTCTGGCAGGCTTCTAACAATGATGAAGGAGAAGATTGTCTTCAATTTGTTGCATCTTTCGATTTGGATATTTTGTAGTGTGGGGAAATAGATTTGTTGGGAAGAAGTTGACAGGTTTCTCAGTGGTTTTGCTTCTGAAGAAATTATATCCTCCAGTTCATTGCAGTCCAGTACAAACAGTTGTTTTAACTTTGGAAATCTTGATAAAGTGATTGTAGAGAAAAGGTTTTTCATTTTGCTGCATCTCCTTATCACAATACTTCCAAGTTTGGGGAATCTAACTTGATTTGGACGACCTGATAGGTTTCTAGATTGCGTTGCTTCCATTGAATATGGCGAAATTATAGCCTCCAAATTGTTGCAGTTGTCAACAAACAGGGATTCCAAGTTAGGTAGTCTGGACACGATGCTTAGAAAGAAGATTGTTTTCAATTTGTTGCATTCCTCAACCCAAATACTTTGTAGCTTAGGGAAACATTTGCTTTGGCAAGGATTAAGGAAGTTTTTATTCTGTCCTACTTTCTTTGAACCAAAAGAAATTATTGTCTCCCATTCGTTGCATCCCTTTACATTTAGACGTCGTAGCTTGGGTAGGCTAGTAACAACCGTTGCACAAAAGATTGTTTTCATTTTGTTGCATTTTTCAATATAAAGTGATTCCAGCTTAGGGAAAAAAACTTGTTGGGAAGCTGCTGATAGGTTTCCCTGCTTACTTGATTCCTCTGAATCTGAAGAAATTATTTCTTCCCATTCATTGCAATTGTTAATCCATACATGCACCAACTCTGGAAGGGTAGTGACAATCTTTGCTGAGAAGATTTTTTTCAATTTGTTGCATCTGTTGATCAATATCCTCTGCAGCACAGGGAAAAAACTTTGTTGGGAAGGATCACACAGGTTTCTTAGTTGGCTTATTTCCACAGAATCTAGAGAAACTATTTCCTCCAGTTCATTGCAGTTGTCGATACTCAGATGCTCCAACCTTGGCAGTCTAGTAACTAAGGTTGTGAAAAAAATTGCTTTCAATTTGTTGCAACATTCTATAACAATCTTCATCAGTTTGGGGAAACAAACTTGTTGGAAAGGGGCGAGTTGGTTTGTGCATTGGCTTGCTTCCTTTGAATCCAAGGAAATTATATCCTCACATCCACTGCAGTTCTTTACAAATAGTTGCTCCAACATTGGCAGTCTTGTAACTGTGGTTGAAGAGAAAATTGCTTTCAATCTATTGCAGCCTTCAATCTCAATCTTTCTCAGTCTAGGAAAACAAATATGATGGGAAGGAGCAGAAACATTTGTAAGTTCACTTGCTTCAACTGAATCTAAGGAAATTATTTCCTCCCATTCATTGCAATCCTTTACAACCAATTGTTCCAACATTGGTAGGATACTAACAATAACCATGTAAAACATTCTTTTAATTTTGGAACATCTTTCGATACTAATACTTCCCAGTTTTGGAAAGAAAACTTGTTGGGAAGGAGCATATGAATTTTTAAGTCCTCCAGCTTCATCTGAATCCAAAGAAATTATTTCCTCAAATTCATCGCAGTCCTTTACAATCAGTTGCTCCAACTCCGGTAGGCTTGTGACAATGGTTGTAGAAAAGATTGCTTTCAATTTGTTACACTTCTCAATTTCAATCTTCCTCAATTTGGGAAAACAAACTTCTTGGGAAGAAGCAGAAAGGAATCTATACTGTCTTTCTTCCTCTGAATCTGAAGAAACTATGCCCTCCCACTCATCACAGTTCTTTACAACTATTTGTTCCAACTCCGGAAGGCTTCTAACAACGTTTGTAAAGAAAACTGTTCTAAGCCTTTTGCAACTTTCAATTTCAATTTTCTGCAGTTTGGTGAAACAAATTTGTTTGGAATGAGCAGATAGGTTTCCAGCTTGTTTTGCTTGCTTTAAACCTAAGGACATTATTTTCACCCATTCATCACAATCCTTTACAGTCAACTCAAGCAACTCTGGAAGGGTTGAAACAAATTCCATGCTGAAGATTGTTTTCAACGAGTTGCATCTTTCAATCTGGAGGCTTCCAAGTTTAGGGAAACAGTCTTCTTGATTGTAAAGAGTATATAGGTTTCTAAACTGTCCTGCTTGATCTGAATCTAGAGAAATTATTTCCTCCCATGTGTTGCAGTCCTTTACAATTAGCTGTTGCAACATTGGTAGACTTGTAACGGTGGTAGCAGAGAAGAATGTTTTCAATTTGTTGCAATTCTCAATGCTAATCCTCCCTAGTTTGGGGAAAAATTGTGAGAAAGGAGCATTTACATTCCTGTGCTTCTTTGTTTCCTCGGAATCTGAAGAAATGATTACCTCTAAGTTGTTGCAGTTGCGTATAGACAACTGTGTCAACTCTGATAGGCTTGAAACTATGGTTGCAAAGAAAATTGATTTCAATTTGTTGCATCTTTCAATCTCAATCACCCACAATTTGGGGAAAGAAACTTGTTGAGATTGAAAAGATAGATTTGCCAATTGTCTAGCTTCCTCTGAAGAAACAATTTCCACCAATTCATTGCAATCTTGTACAGACAGCTCTCTCAACTCTGGGAGGCTTGAAACCATGCTTGGGAAGAAGATTTTTGTCAATTTGATGCATCCTTTGATTAAGATTTTCTTCAGTTTGGGAAAAACTGGCTGGGAAGGAGCATACAGGTATCTAAGTTGACCTGCATCCTTCCAATCCAAGCAAATTATTTCCTCCAATTCGTTGCATTCATAGGTACTGTTCAAGCCCTTTTGAACATCAATTGATTCAGAAGTTTCTACTCTAAATAATGCCAATTCCCAACTAGTAAAAGTCTTTCCCTTCAATGTTCTTGCCACTGCCAGAATATCAACTAGCAGTCCTTCGCATTTGTCAAAAACTCTCTTTGCCACCTCTCTCATTTCTTCTGGAGAATCATCATCTATTTGTGCACGCTGCTTGAACAAATCCCAACCTTCATCTTCATCTAGCACAGAGAGTTCAATCATTGTGTGGCAGTTCATTGAGGTGCAAACTTCTTGGTCGCGGGTGGTGAGGAGGACACAACATCTCTTGTCATTCTCATTCAATGGAATGCCAATAGCTTCCAAATCCAGCTTCTGCCATACACCATCAAAGATGATGAGAATCTTCTCAGTTTTTAACCTGTGAGATAACCGTAGTGCCCTACCAAGTTCTGTCTCTTCCACCAATGAAAAGCTCAAGTGATCAGCAATTTGACCTTGAATATCTCTCAATTTTACATCTTGAGACACAATTGTCATAACCACCTTGTCAAAAGCCTTTGATTCCTCTACTTGCTTCCCCACCACTCTTGCTAAAGTGCTTTTACCTGAACCTTCAACACCAACTACTCCAATCACATTGCTCCTCTCATCTTGGATTGCCTGCAGTAGCTCTTCATAAACTGGCTTCCTAGAATCGAATGCCACAAAGTCTTTGGGAAAGAAGTAATTCATGCTTGAGAGTTTAATGGGGTGTGAAAATGGCTCAAATTTGTTATTGTTGTTCACCACATTCATTTGCAGCGTCATGCATATCACCTCTTTTGCTAGAGAATACTTAAATGTCATGTTCAAACAGCATTCACTTTCTTCCACCCTTTCTTCCAGCCCCTGCACATCTTCCAGAACCCTTTCCACATCTTTCAGCCATTCTTCAACTGGTTGCACAATCTTCTCTGCATTTGTAGTGGCTTCTTTAACACGTTCTCTCATGTGCTGCAATGACTTCTCCAACTCTCTCTTTGATTTTCGAAGATCAACAACAGACTTTTTGAAATAGAATAAACATCGAGCACGACCTATAATTGCATCCACCACACGCTCTATTAATGTTGAAACCACAGCTGTACCTATTTCAGCCATTTCCCTGCAACCAAAAGACTTCGAGATTCATATTTTTTCAGCATTATGTAAGCCTTCATAGGTTTTTATGATAAGAAGTCTGAGTAAAAGTCATAAACATCCTCTCTTTATATTATGTTACTATAATAGCAATTAAATAACGGTAAAGTAATGTTTATATTGAACTTATTGATAAACTACAAACTATTTTCAACGGGTGGATTTTCTCATACAAGAGCTTTCTAGTGATTATACATACTCTGGAACAGCTGTTCTTGACATACTAAAATATGGTCTTTCTATGATGATAATGAAGAAAACAATGACAAAAATTACCAAATCTCTCTTCAGTTTCAGCCAAATAGCTATCTTTCTTTTCTTAAGCTTCGTTAAATTCATGTTGCAAATTTTTTCATGATAATCACTTCCAAAACCAAACAGCCTAACAGATTGAACTGCTGCTATTAATCGGTGGCTGATATTAATTATACCAATGATTTACAACGGGATTGTTTAACTTCACTTTTGGTTGAGGCAAGTTAGACAACCCCATGTAGGAAAAGTACCAGTTGATTACCAAAAGACTCGCAAATACAGGGTTTATTATTCACGTAGTGGTATGAACAATAATTATGCATACTGCAACTAATTTTTGTATTTGCACATTAAAACAACAACTATGACATAATAATGAAAATTATGAGGGAATATTCAAAGTAATGATCTCAATGAACTGCACCTTAAACATTAGGAAAGTATCAACTGCCTGAATGTTGAAGAGGTCACCAAATTATAAATTTCAAGAAAAATATGTCTGAGCTCAAACAAATTTCTGGTTTCAATATTTTAGGAAAAAACATTTCAAGAACTAAAGCCGCAGAGCCAACAGCCAAGTGATTTCGGAAAGATAATGCATGTTCCTTTGATTTTCCGCTACTAAATACACATTATTTACCAAAAACCAGAATCCAAGAGTGTAAAACAAAATCATTCAAAACATGTGTGCTTCTTTGATTCCTAAATGCTGTTTTGGATTCTATCTTTTGACATTAAATCCAATAAAAAAGAAGTCAAGTGCGTATTGCAGATATGAAGCAGTTAAACATGCAATGAATGAGGATGAAACAAACCTTGGATTAAGATTACTAATGAACCAAAATTCCCTGAACAATTGTTGCACGTTTCTTCTCCTTTACCAGGCTTAGGTTGCAGAATGAACAAAATGACTTTGAGAGAGGCTACTATTGAGAAAGGTTTACTCATCAATAGGCAAAAACTTAGTATCAGTTGACGAAGACTTGACCTTTAGGGACACTCATGTCTGATGATGGTGGGCACTAAAGTGTCCTTAACTTCTCCAATCAAAAGAATTAATAACTTAGAATAAAAAAGAGTTTAGTGACTATTTAATATTAGTGTAAGACGACATTATCCTCCAATCGCAAGTTGCCTACCATTATTATATGAGACAACAAGCTTAACATGCATAATTGTTCAAGCTGAACTGCATAGTAAAATCGTTTTAAATTACTAGGGCAAAATTTATTTTCTCATAAAAGTGTTTATTTTTCATTAATTTGTTCTATAAGAGAATTTAATAACCAAAAGTAAACCGTCTATGTACTTTGTTATTTAATTACAAATACTATGTTGGAAAAGTTCCTTAACTTTTACAGTAACTTGTTACTCATCAGTGACCACACCAATAATAACTTTTGATTGGTTGTAGAGAATTTTTTAAAGCTTTATCATATTAAATCACTAAAATCTTAAGAGTTAATTATTTCTTAAAACTAGTTGCCATTAAAAAGATAAGGCATGAATCATCATCAACAACATCAACGTAATGAGGTTTGAATTAATACAGAATGCACGGACCATGAAGCTTGGAAACTGCTTCTAAATGGTGTGTTTCTGAGTCTTACATGTATTGCATACTCACACAAGTATGACACTCGACACATATCAACGAAGTGTCCAACTCAATAAATATATATATATATATATATATATATATATATATATTTTGTCTGTGATATAATTTTTGAGACAATTCTAACACAATCTTAATGATAAATACAATCATTTTCTAAAAAATAATAAACTTTTTAAGTTTGTATTATAATTATAAAAATAAGGAGCAAATCATGGATTAAAGTGTTTTTTTAATGATGATGATAAAAAAAGGATGAAATATTTTAAATGAATTATATCCTCTTCTTTACTTTTTGGATGTTAGATGAATTAAGTTCATTTTTTTATATTAGGTGACAATACGTTCGTATCAATATATTTGATTAACCTTGTTTGTTTATAGATGGTTTTAAATAAATAAATATTGATTATCAGATTAAAATAATTCTTAATAATCTGATATATTGAACCACATCTTTTTGTTCTATATGCCGGTGAATACATGTGTTAAGTGTTCGTGTTATATGTCCTTATCACACCCAAGTATGCTGTCATCAGCAATTCTCTGGACTGCATACTCTGTGCTGGATATTTCCTTTTACATGCGGTCACCAGCAATCCTTTGAACCGCATACTCTATGATGGATACTCCCCTTTGCAGTATGTGGTCACCAGCAATCCTCTGGGTCGCATACTCTGTGTTGGATACTCTCCTTTGCAGTATGCGGTCACCAGCAATTCTCTGGGCCACATACTCTGTGCTGAATACCCCCTTTTGTAGTATGCGGTCACCAGCTGTCATCTGGGTCGCATACTCTATGCTAGATACCCCCCTCTACAGTATGCGGCCATTATATGGGATAATATGGGATTTTGAAACGATGAAATATGTGTTGGGTTAGAATTGATGTATTGTTTGCATGAAAATAATATTAAATTGGCTGGTAGGAACTAGAGTGATGTTAAACATTTAAAATTATACCAAAACACTTACTGGAATTGGTAATTGGGAGTTTAGGGTTCACGTAGGTGCAGAAAAATCTGGGCAGAACCCAGATTTTGCTTTGTGTTGGATTTCTTGGTAAGGTTATCTGGAAAAATTGGCACATCACACTGGGTAAATGAGTATAAGGTGTGAGGAGGAAACCTTGCGTGTGAGATAATTAACTATATGCATGACAAGTTGGTAATTGTGATGTTATGTGGGTAAAAGCAATATAGTGTTTTACTGTGATGTTGCTTAGTGACTGTGAAAACTGTAATTACGTGTCAATTGCGATGTTGATTTACAATTGAGGTGACATGTATTATTTGGTAAAGGAATGACGACATGATGAATTGCATTATATTTAAGCATAAGCATAACTCGAATTGTGAAACTACGAATGTGTTGCATTGTATTTTTGTCCTAGGGTTATGTGTGGATAAGTGTGAATGTGCTATAATTTGTGTATGGTGTGATTGGGATCCATTAGAACTTGTTTAATATGTCAAACACCAGTAGTGTTGCGCTACTGGTATGGCGCCTGGCGACGCGGGACGAGCCGCCAAGCGATAGTGACCCAAAACAGTGGCAGTGGCCACTAGATGTGTGTGGCGCCTGGTGGAAGGGTTGGTTTCGCCAGGCAAAAGCTGTGTGACAAAAGCACTGAAAGGCGCTTGGCACCTGGTGGCAGGAGGGGCCCGCCAGGCGGTCTAGAACCAAGTTCTGTCTAGCGATGCGAGAGGTGCGTTAGGCGGTTTTGGGTGCAGAGTTGGATCGTGAGGAGGATTTCTACACAGCTTTGGATGAAGGTCATGATGTGATGCTTTGGCTGGGAGCCAGTTACGAGTGTAACTTGTATTGGGGTGACACGTGGCCACTCGAGGTTGTAGCCTGGTGGTTTAGGAAGTCCAGTGGAGCATGCGAGATCGTGGCTCATACGACGAGGTTCCGAAAGATTGCCCTCTTTAGTGCAACTGAATGAGTTTGGTAGTCTGGGAACAACTATAGACTGCAGTTTGTTTTGGAGAATTCCATTTGGTGTCGTAGATTGTGGCCGTGGCAATTTATTCCCGCGTGTGGACTATTAGGTGGTGGCCTGTAGTTAGAGGGGTGAATAGACACTCGTGCAACAAAGATCGATCAGTGTAGAATCAAGAGGCGTCCAACAGAAGGTTTGGAAGTGAGGATTGAATAGTGGGGTGCTAACATGAGTCATGGTTTTGAATGCTTTATTACTGCATATCGTATTTTGTTTAATGTAATTGAGCTCACCCTATCTATGTATGTTTGGAGATGAGCATGTAACTTGTTACATGGGAACAGATGTGGATGCAGGTGAGCACGTGGATGCTTAGAGCCGAAGTAGGGCCAGCTACGGGAGTTTTAATATTAGTTTTCTTCATGAAAGTTATATGGACTATTTTGTAATGGTTTTATAACTAGTTGATAATTGTAATAATTTGAACGCCTTGGACTTTAATTATAATTGGCGCATTGAAATAAATGTTTTAAAATATCTCGTATTTTTGGAAAAGCAATTATTAATAAATGAGGATTATTATTCTATTTTCTGATTGTAATATTTATTTAAGTAATTTCCGGTTAGAACGTTATAATGAGGACCTGCCAAACCCATAACAGTCATGGGGACCTACTCAAACCGTAATAATCATGGGGACTTGCCCAAATTGTAATAGTCATAGGGACTCGTCCAAACTATGGAAATCATGGGGACCTGCCTAAACCATAACAATCATGGGAACCTACCCAAACCATGACAATCATGGGGACCTACCCAAATTGTGGCAGTTATGGTGACTTACCTAAATTGTGGTAGCCATGGTGACCTACCCAAACCGTGGCAATCATGGGGACCTTCCCAAACGTAGCAGTCATGGAGACCTGCTCAAACCATGACAGTCATGGAGACCTACCCAAACCATGGTAGTCACAGAGACCTGCCCAAACCATAGCAAACGTAAAGACCTACTCAAATGTCTGCTCAAACCATGACAATCATGGGGACCTACTGTAAGACCCTGGAAAAATTAATTAATTAAATAATTAATTAATTAATAAATGCGGGTAGAAGCCACCTTTATGGCATTAATTGTTGTTTAATGTGATGTGGAAAAGTACTAGCTCATGTGGTTGAGAGTACTTGGTTTGTGTGAGAGGACTTGGGTTCGAGTCTTATGTATGCCAATTATGTGTGATTGTTTTGTTATTGATTTTTAAGGATATGAATGAGTATGTGATTAGTATTGTAAGATATTGTTGAATTATGAGTATCACCAAATGTGGTTTGGCATAGTGGTTGTGCTTGGGCCTTATGAGGGGAAGGTCACGGGTTCAAACCTTTTAAGGCATAAAGTAGGTTTTATTTTTGCTAACTATTAGTGGTGGTATGAATGTGAAGGGGTAAAGAAAACCTAGCAGAAGGATAACCATTAGGTGCTGAAAAATATTTCCACTAAGTGACTTGAATAGCTATTAAGCCCACACTTAAGTTCAATTCGTTTTTTTTTTTTTTACATTAACCTACCATCAGCCACTTATAAAAGGCTAAATTGAAGAGAGAATAGGGTTTCTGCAATTGGTTATTGTGCCTACAGAGAGGAGAACGAATTTGAGAGAGAGTGAGTGGAGTTGTGAGTGTGCAAGGGCTGGACCAAGCGGGGACTGCGAATCAAGGCTTCTACTTTTTCAATTTTTGGTCACTAATTCCAGGTTAGGGGAGCTGAACCCAAAAGTTCATGTTGTTGTGCGTATTGCATGGTTTTGGTGAAAATGTGTGCTGAAATTCGTGATGCATATGATGGGAATTGGGGGTGGAGAAATTAGTATTGCTGTGTGTTGAATTTTGGACTAAATGCATGAGAAAAGGGGTATATACATGGTATATGCGGGAATGGAATGGGATTTGGAAATTTGGGGATTATAGGGAGTCTATATTATGCCAATGTGATGTTTTGTAATGTGTAAATTGTTTTGGTATGCTCGAATTCTGTTTGGTGTGTTTTGTGGTGCGAATTGGACATGTTTAGAGTGAACCGAGTGCGTGATCAGTGAGAGAACCTGCATTTCTTGCTCAGGCGAGCTTGGCTCACCTAGGCGAGATTAGCAGAGACGTGTACCCTAGTGCCATACGCGAGCTTCTCGCTCAGGCAAAAAGGATAGGTTTTGAGCGACATAGATTCTCGCTCAGGCGAGTAAGGGTCGCCTAAGCGAGATAGTGAGGGAGTTGCGCGTGTTGAGCGCGATTTCTCGTCCAGGCGAGGGTTTTATGGATTTTGAGCGAATCAGTGTCTCGCTCAGGCGAGATGACTTCGCCTAAGCGAGATGTCTTGATTAGGTGTGGTGTTTTGCTTGTATTTTAGCCTAGGCGAGGTGGGAATGGGTGTTTGGGCGAACGTGTCACTCGTCCAAGCGAGAGGATCTCGCCTAAGCGAGATGGCGTGTTTTGGTTGCTGAGTTAAACTCGCCCAGGCGAGGTGGACTAGCCTAAGCGAGATTGCGGGTCTAGCTTGGGCGAGGGGTCCCTAGCCTAAGCGAGTTTATGCTAATTACTATGTTTCTATGTGCTTGTGAGTGGGTTTGGTTGTTATACCATGGTTAGATTGTATATGCATGTGTTGTGGTGTGTTGGGCTTGAAGGACTAAGTCCATTAGGGGTTTGGGATGTGCTCGGTGGTTGGACACACGATGGGCATGGAACTGGTTGAGTTCCCGTCGGCTACTATTGGGCGAGGAGTTCTTAGTATGGTGATTGCATGTGTCGGGCGCACGATGGGCAAGGAACTGTGATGTTCCCGTCGGCTACTATTGGGCGAGGAGTCCATAGTATGGTGATTGCGTGCGTGTCAGGGTCCAAGTGAGAGACTTGGATGTTTTTACTACAGACGAGGAGTCTATAGGGCAGGACTATGAGCGGGATAGGCTCATAGGGTTGGACCACGAATGAGTCAGTTTCGTGGGAGCACAGGGAAGTCCCAAGACCTAGTTCATGCATATGACTCATGACGAACTACGAGGTCATGATTGGGTGATTATGAAATTAGTTATGTTATTTTGGGTTGGGAAACATATTTATACTCATGTTTCTTTATATATATGTTGTGCATAGCTCACCCTTTCTGTGTGTGTGGCGATGATCGGGTAACTTGTTATCTGGGAGCAGATGATGTGACAGGTGGGCCAGGAGCTACTTAGAGACGGAGAGCAGGGTCTACCTGGGGCTTTTGAAAGGATTTTAATTTAAAGGATTTTGATGTAAATTATGATTATGTTGAACTTTGGTATATTTTATATTAAAGTAATTGCGAATATTTGAGTTGTGCTGCAATTAATGTTTTTAAATTTCCCGTGTTTATTAGGAAATGAGGTATTAATAAATGCAGTGCAATTATTTTACTTTGAATTATTTTATTAAATTCGTAATATCCTGACGGGATGTTACACCTACCCAAACCGTAGTAGTCATTGAGACCTGCCCAAACCATGGGGACCTGCCCAAGTCGTAACAGATGTGGGGACCTGCTCTTACATCTAAGAGCACTCATGGAGACACACTCACACTCGTCTAATCATACCATCAATTCATCAACTTAGAAACATGAAATGAATAATGATACTCATCTCACAATCACATGAAATATTAACTTCCATATCCTAGGTCTTCTCTCTCTATATTTGAATCTTACTCTAACTTTTCCTTCAAGTATATTCACTTGTGTTCTTTCTCACCCAAGTGTAACACTCACTCACTCGTTTAGTTGGTATATTTTTATGACATTCACTCTTACTCTTAAAATCTTATATATTCTTAAGAGATTTTAAGTGATCCTTCTAACAATCATGAAATATTAAATATATTTTTTCCTACTTTTTTTGTTTCTGTTTCTTGGAAAATATCTTGTATATAACTAAAATCACACACATAATAAATCTTATATCTTTTTAATAAACCCGTTTAAGAAATAACTATCATAAATAACTTGTATTATAATAACCACTTTATATATCTTTTAGAAATATGTTTAATATTTTATAACTAATTATTCACCAAATCTTTTAATTTCTAAAAAAATCTTTTAAATACAATAATTCTTTTTAATTAATAAACCATTATATCTCTTATAATAATGTTGTAAATAAATCTTTTTAAAATGTTTAATTATCACTTATTGATATCTAACAATATCTTATATCTTTTTAATTAAATAATTACTACACATTTTTATCTTTTATTTAAAATATCTATTTAACCTTATTTGTTTATTTATTTTTTAATTATTATAATTTCTCAAGGTCTTTTATAAAGACCCTCTAGGCCCACATCATGCTCAAGGCTCAATTCATGACCAACATTCATCTCAAGTCCAAAGCCCACCAAGAGGCCAAATAACAAGGAACATCTTAAAGAAGTTCCAAATGAGCTTTTCTCAAAATGGTCACACTTCTCATGGGCTTCAATTACTCTTTTCATGGGCCAAAGAAGATGTGGAGATATGAAGAGATTGCATGATTGAGCATTAGAGTAGCTTTTAAAATTGGGTCCATTGTTTAGGCATTGCTTTCATAAAGAGTAAGCTAAATAAACTTGTTCATTGGATTTTAATTGGGCTAATCCAATCCCAATAGGGAGCTTTGGCCAAGACATCCACTTACCACAAGGGAGGTGCGACTTCTAACTTGCAAAGGAGTGTCATGCCACTTGTCACACATCCAAGCCATCATGAACATCCAAGGGTCGAGAGAGACTTCTTCTCTAAGACTTGCATTTCATTTCCAATGTAATTTCATGTGCATGTGCATTAGTGATCTTCTCTTTTATAAAAGAGAGTCCTATAGTAATTTGTAGAGTTTACTCTTGAAATTTTTAATAAAATGTTTTTGTTGATATCACTCCACTCTTCTATTATTTTGGGAGCACCTAAACTAGAGGTTTACCACATTTCCTCTAGCCACCTTTCACTAGCCTAGTTTCTAGTTTAGTTCTCCTTTCACCACTCCAAATATCATTACTACTAGAGTCTTAAACACTTGTCTGCCTTCCATTTCCGTTGCCTATGGAGTTTCTAGCATCCACCTCATGTTGGGGCTCCATCAGTCTTGCACTAACAATGTCACATGACATTGTATGTGGCACGTCCCAGACTTGACAATTGGACAACTTAAAAAAAAACAGAAGAAAAAATTATATGATTTGGCATGTCCCATGTCTTTAAAGTGTTGGTAACCTAATTAAATTATTTTTTCAAAAAACTATGACTTAATTAATAAAAAAAATAAGAAACCTAATTAAAATTGTTAACAAAGATTAAAGGACCAATTAAACCTATAAAAAATTGCTTTTAAGGTTTGTGGACATCGGCGTGGCTTCATTGACAAAAAAAAAAAAAATAATCAATGAAATAACATGTTAACCTGAGAATGCAGGTTGAATAGGGTTTGGAAATTTTTTTGAAAGGACAATAGAAAACATTTGGTAGAATATCTAATGGACGGATATTATACTTTAAAGGAACTTTTAATAAAAACAGTTTTCACAAACTAGCTAAAAATATATTAGATATACATATAATAAGAAAATATATTAGAATATAAATGATAGCGATAGAAAAAATTAAATAAATTATAAATTATATGCTAGAAACTATTTGAAAAAATTGTATTTTGAAACTTAAATTTGAAGTTTCTATTCTAAGATGCAATTTTTATATATTATAATTATTAGTTCAAAAATAGAATTATCATATATTGTAGTTATTTATTCAGAAAATAAGAAACATGGGTTATTGCTTTTATCTTTAGATGACATTCCCGTTCATAATATATTAAAAAAAGTTTATTTTCATTATTATTATATCTAAATTAAAATTAAAATAACTTAAAAGTTATCCGTAAAATATAACTATTTTTAATTATAATACAATATTAAACGTAAAAGTAGCCTATAAAGTTATTCTGTTTATGTTAAATAATAAATATTTCACTTAATCAAAATGTGCGTTGAAAAAGTCTTATTTGAAAAGCTTGTTACTTTAATTATATTAATTAATATTTTTATTTTAAATGATTATATCAATTATAAAGATTAAGAAAATATTAACAGATTTAAAATTAGAGATATATGATATTTACATCACTAAAACATGTTTAAATAATCATGTGATGTTTGTCATTGCAGAGAAATTTTCCAAATTGGACTGAGATTTCAAAGCTGTTAACTTTGTTTATTTCGTGTTTTGATTCAAAGCCATCATCAAGCCCGAGAGAGAAGGAAGGAAGTAAGAACACTGACCCTCACGGTCACGTTTCCGCCACCAAACCCCACAAATACAGTACTTTTCTCAGCCATTTTTTATTATTTATACGTAACAACACCAGACACCAACATCTTTTGACCAAAACACATTGTTTTTTTGCAGTTTTCATCTCATTGGAAGGTAAGATTCCAAGGAATCATTCCCTCTTTCCTTTTGTTTTTTCTTCTATGCTTTTGGGTTTTGTCTTGAATTTTCTGTTAAAAATCCTTTTTTGATATATATATATATATATATATATATATATATATATATATATATATATTTTTTTTTTTTTTTTTTTTTTTTTTTTTTTTTTTTTTGTTTTTTTTTTTATATAAATTTTTTTTTATATATATATATATATATATATATATATATATATATATATATATATATATTTTAATTATTATTATTCTTGTTATTATTGTTTTGCAGGGTTTTGGTTTGACATAAATTAGCCTTTCAAGATCTCAGAGGGGCAGAAGATCAAAGCCTAGACACACTCTCACATATAAAGAGTGTCTCTGATTTGATCTTTGTTTCTTTTCTCCTTGAAAATTTTCAGCACCCCACAGGGTTCTGTCAGAAAAGTTTGAATTTTGAGCCTGCCCTTTACAATGATTTCTTCCTTGAGACAGCCTGTTGTGGGGATCAGTGGTTCTGATCTTCTTTTGAGGCAAAGACATGCAACCCCAGTTAAGGCACGGTCGTTTTTGCCTTCTTTGGCAAGGAAAAAGGGGCAGGGATCTCTGGTTTCAGTGCATAAGCCACTGCACATTGCTTCTTCTCTTGGTGGTCGAAATTTTGTGTCAGTGAAGAGTAATGGAAAGGGTGATTCGGTGAAGTGTGAGGCCTATGAGGCAGACAGATCAGAGGTTGAGTCTTCAAACACACCATCAGAGGCTTCAAAGAAGGTGAAGATTGGCATATATTTTGCAACCTGGTGGGCTCTGAATGTGGTGTTTAATATTTATAACAAGAAGGTGTTGAATGCCTACCCCTTCCCATGGCTGACTTCAACTCTCTCACTTGCATGTGGGTCTCTTATGATGTTGATCTCTTGGGCCACTGGGATTGCAGAAGCCCCGAAGACTGATCCAGAGTTTTGGAAGTCTTTGTTCCCTGTAAGTATCGAATTGGTTTTGTTTGTTTGTTTCTTATGGATGGAAGGAAGTGATGGCTTTGTTTTGTTTGCTCTTGTGTTTTTTGTTCTTGCAAAAAATGTTTTTCATTTTGACAATTTTGGACACATATCTGGATGTCTATGTTGGTTAACTCCAGAAACGTACAAAGTAGAGAAAACTGAGTATGTTCCTATCAAACCTTGTGGCTCAATTGGACTGAATTAATTTTGAGATCTTTGGTTTATCAATTCTAACAATTTTCAAGTTTTGAAAAAGTGGTTTTACTTTAGCTGGACAATCAGCAAAGTTTCTTCCTCCACCCTATAAAATTCTTTAAATTTTTGGTATGCCTGTATAATTGTTTCCAAAAAGTTGTGGATCAATTTTATCACTCTCCTTTCTTTATTTATTTATTTATCATTTTGGATGGATGGAGACCTTAGTTTTTGTTTTGTTTGTCCTTCAGGTTGCCGTTGCACATACAATAGGACATGTGGCAGCAACTGTTAGTATGTCAAAAGTTGCGGTATCATTTACACATATAATCAAGAGTGGTGAGCCTGCTTTTAGTGTTCTGGTTTCAAGATTTCTCTTGGGTGAGACCTTCCCTGTGCCAGTCTATCTGTCTTTACTTCCGATCATTGGTGGGTGTGCACTTGCAGCTGTGACTGAACTCAATTTCAACATGACTGGTAATAAATTTTTCCTTTGAAGGATTTTGTTTATCTTTAATATTGTTGTTAAGCACAGTAATAAAATGATTTGGATCTTGAATTTGACTAGAAAAAAGATAACCTGTCTGTGTTTAATTAAATTTGGTTATGTTTTAGCTATTACTTTTTTCTTTTAGTGTTAGTGAACTGGCCTTTACTACACTTTGTTGTCTATTCTTGCTTGAGTTTATCTCTCAAGAGCAAGGGTAATTTGTTAATAATTAACTTGAGTAATGGTGTCATTAGAGGTTATCTATTTGAGCTGAAATGGCTTTCTTATAAAGTTTGCTGCAAGTAGCTCTTCACTTTTCTGACTTAATTTTCATCATTCTTTTTCAGGTTTCATGGGTGCTATGATATCGAATTTGGCATTTGTATTCCGTAATATCTTTTCAAAAAAGGGAATGAAGGGAAAGTCTGTCAGTGGAATGAATTACTATGCTTGTTTATCTATTTTATCCCTTGCAATTCTCACACCCTTTGCAATTGCCGTGGAAGGGCCACAGATGTGGATTGCCGGATGGAAAACATCCATCTCTCAGATCGGAAACCAACTCATATGGTAATTTCAAGAAGACTGCATACTGTAATGATGATATCCTTGTTGTGTTGTTATCATGTTCACACTCATCTCTATTTGTATGTGTCTCCACTTTCCATGCTCTAAGGTTATATGTTGATTTTTTCTTAATATATGGTTAATGTTCAAAGTTCAAACATCTTTTATTTTATCCTTATGTGGGAATGCAACATATTTTATATTTTTCATAATATATGGCTAGTGTTCAAAGTTCAAAGTTCATTTGTTTTTGAGTGACATTTAACAACAGTATGGGGGAAGGTGTTGTTGCTGGTCCCAATTCCTGACCATCAATCTGAAGATGACTTGAGTTGTTGGTAGTTATTTAGAATACTGTCCTTTTCATCATCTTTATGTTTAATAAAGTTGAATGTTTTCTAGTTGTTCGGGGTCAACTTGATAGTTTGTAATTTTGAAGTGACTGAGATATTTGCATCTCTCCTAGTGTTGGAGATTCTGTATTAAATGCTTTATTCAGTTGGCTTGCATATTTATACCTTGGTTGATTACCTATTTATCTATCCTTATAAATTGGAGAAAATATAAACTAACTTCAGAGATTCAATCTATATATAGAATGCATTAGGACATTTACTGTTGGATAGAAGACACCAATGTCAACTTCCTTGGTCTTTTCTGCTACTAATTGATGATCGTGTCCCTATGCTAATTTAAGACTCGTAGATTGATAGATCAACTGTGCTTGCCAATGTACTGATTATCAAATACCTGATTTTTTTATTTTGTGTCGTAATCTGAAGAAAAGCTTATACCTGTTGTAAAGTTTAGTTTTAACATTTTAACCAAACATCTGACTTCAATTTCTTCATTCTTATTGAGCTGTCTCTTGTTTGTGCTCTTTGTCTTGTGATCATAAGCTTCTGCTCTCTCAATCTTATGACTAAATTTTTGGCTGGTAATTGTACACCACAGGTGGATAGCAGCTCAAAGTGTATTCTATCATTTATACAACCAAGTATCATACATGTCTCTGGATGAGATCTCTCCCTTGACATTTAGCATTGGAAACACCATGAAACGTATATCTGTCATAGTGTCTTCAATTATTATCTTCCACACTCCAGTTCAACCTGTCAATGCTCTTGGTGCCGCTATTGCTATCCTTGGAACCTTCTTATATTCACAGGTATTTTCTGTTCTTCACATTTTAATGTTGTTATGTTTATCATTGTTTATCATGTCCTTTGGCAGGTGATATTTTTACCACCAAAAGAAAAATGTTATTTATATTTGAAACATCAAACACACATTGTGTTACCTATTATACTGGTCCGAGGGTCCATTAGAGAGAGAATGTGTTTAGGTTGATTGTTGATACCTATTTATGTGAACTTGAACCCTTTGCATTGTTACTTTGTCTGATCTTCAAACTGTCAAATTTTAAAAGGGTTTTTGTGTAACCATGAAGAGGAATGATTTGGTGAGAGTTTACCATGGAGAAAAAACATGGTTCATAGGGTGGAGTTGGTTATGAATGTACCTTATGTTTTTACCTTCCCAATCTAATGAATAATATTCTGCTCAAGTTAGGTGATCTGGTTTTTATTGGTGAGTAGCCTTTTAAATTGCCACCTAACTCCTTTGGTTCTTACATTGAACCTACCCATCCAACTTCTTTTCTAAGTCAATCTTCAATATAAGTTAGCTTACCTTGTAGACTTTCCAAAGTTGTCCACACCATATACTTTACCACATGCTTTGGTTCATACCTTCACAATGAGGCTTCTAATGAAAGCATCTTAGGCATGTTCCTTGAAAATAGCTGTCAAGTGGGTGGGAATCTTAGAAAATTAAGAAAAAACAAAAGGGTTAAAGACAAAGAGAATAACAATTAGATTACCAGTTTCTTAAACAAAAACAAACATGTGGTTTTCTGTCAGAAATAATGATTTTGTTTGGTAGGTATACTTATTTCTTATTCTTCTTATATCTGCAGGCAAAACAATAGATTTGGTGGACTATGATTCCTCTATGGATTTGTTTGTTACTGTTCTTCATGCTCAACCAGGGACAAGAAAGTTAAATTTGGAATGTGTCACACTGCTGGATTTTTGTAAGACTAGGATGATCCGGTTTGTCAGTCCATCTGTAGATAGATATAATAATAAGAATGCTGCTGCTGAGGAAACATTATTATAATACAGATTATTATCATTAGGTAGAGTTTTTTTTTTGTCAATTTCTGCAATGCCTACGATTTGAAATAAATGTTTTATGTTCATGTGTTTTGAGAATAATCTCTCAAAACATTGTTTTCTGTAAGGAGCTTGCAATAATGTGATGAATCCCATGATCAATTTGAGTTTCACAATATATAAATGTTTGATGTTGTTAGTGAAGATGAAACTTGAGAGGTGCATTATGGTCCTTCCATTTCTATGCCCTTTGACCCTTCCCATGTGATGGTGTTTTGCTTTCTGTAGTGAGAAAGTGACTCTTCACTTTTCTAATGGACATGTTCTCACTCTTCATGTCTATGTTCATTGTTGATATTTCTAACCTAATTCATAGAATAATTAATCAGAGAATATTCCAGCATTGATTCCTGATGTGTGGGGTATATTTGGGGTTGTTAGTGGTTCATTGTTTCATCATCAATTATATTTGACATGCTGTATAATTTTTTTGTTTGTCTTTTATAGTTGTTTTTGATAAAAAATAGTGATGGTGTATAACTGAATCTTTTGAAGTTACTTTTTATCTAAAAAGTGAAAGTCGTTAGAATGTTCAATAAACTTAGTTGTTTGATTAATGATAAGGGAAAAATTACAATGTTTATGGAGTTGTATATAATTTTAAGTATATTAGTTTATTCTTTAATTTATTTATTTTTTGTTTCTCTTACAAAATTCGTGTATAAAGGTCATTTTTTATCCAAAAGAAAATTAAAAGAAAGTGTAAGAGGTAAAATAAATAACGAGGTTAATTAAAACAAAATGGTAAGCTTCTTAACTAGTTAATTATAAATTGAAATCAGAGTCTAAATAAGACTAACGTGTTTTTTCAATTTGATATAACAAGTCCACAGAAAGTAAAATTTTAGTTTAATAAAAAAATGGATATAATTTGAAAATACTGATAGTATAGATACACCTTAATTCAATAAGAATCAAAATTAATAAAACATAATTCATAAAATAAATTTCAATTCGTTGAAAATTGATTGTGCATGATATTAAAATCGCCGGAGAATCTAATTAACTCTGACTTCAGATTGAATTTGGATAAAAATTTCTCCAATTCGGTTTCATTTTTCCAGTAGCTTCATCTTAATTTCACTTTACCAGAATTATGCAATTTTTTTTCTTATTTTGTGAGGGTTTATAACTACCATTAAATATGTTAATTATAAACATTTTGACAACCAAAATTAAAAAAAAATGCATATTAGAGGAGAAAAAGTAAGACCAATACTAAATTTGAGAAATTGTAAAGGAATAATGGTAGAAATGTAAGGAGAGAAATGAGAGAGAGAGAGAGAGAGAGAGAGAGAGAGAGAGAGAGAGAGAGAGAGAGAGAGAGAGAGAGGTGAACCAGTTTGATGGAGACAATCTGTGAGCATACTTCAGTGATGAAGTTCCATATTATTGATAGTTGAGCTTCCATGGAATTGCTCTTGTTAATGATATTCTTATAAGAAAGCATTGTAGATAAGAAGAACAAGAAATGGTGAACTAAAATGTTGAAGAAACACTATTTTGTTTGTTGTGATTGAAGCCTCTAATATAAGGATTTTGTGGATAAGATTTCAATAGAAACCAGAATTAAACTTGGACAAGAATTTGTTTCACCCTCTCCAATTCAACAAATCCTGTTGCTTCCTGCTACTCCACAATTAATAACTGCACCTCCACCATAATAGGATAAATACTCAGAAAACCTCATTCTGGAAAATGTGTGGGAGACCACTCTAAAAGGAAAAAAAAGGAGAAAATGTGAAAAAAAAAATTCATTTTATGTATGAGGGTTTCAGAAAATTCATTCTGAGACATTATTTGTGTTTAAGAAAGTTTTTTTGGACATCCCATTTCGAAACACTAGGGTTGGAATGCGTTCTGAAAATGTTATTCCAAAAATCTTTCTTTTTTTAAAAAAAAATTTCAAAAAACTTATTTCAAAAATTTTTCAGAATATATAATTCAAAAATCACTTTGAATAGAAAAAATATGACCATTTTGAAAATTTGATGAGATGTGCGAAGAAAATGTGGGAGTGCAGGAAGTAAAAGCCTTCGACAACATAGCTACTGGGCCTTCACTTTTTAGGTTGGTAATTGAGAAGTGTTATTCTCACCCCTACTCTATCAAATTTCGATAGACTATTGTTTTGTAAGAAAACTATTTTAAGTATTATTTATAAGAATTCTAATCAAATTTAATGAAACGTCTATTACATCTAATAAAAGTTTGTTTCACATCATATTTTACGCTTTAAAAGCTTTAATATCATACGAATCATTACTGGTTTGGGCAACATTACCTCTCTTATTGCTGTAATTTATACATATCAGTGTACAGTGACATTCAGTAGTGTACAATGGGTTAAATTACCTTTTTGTTTCTCTATTTGTCATGAAATTTCATTTTGGTCCTCACATTTTTCGTTGTCTCAATTTGGTCCTCATTTTTTTAAAAGTGACTCAATTTAGTCCTCACTGTTAACTTTGACTAAACGGTGTTAAAGTCAATGTCACGTGTCAATTTTTAATTTTTTTAAATTTTTTTAATACTTTTTTTGAATTTTTTTTGAATTTTTTGAATTTTTTTATTTTTGACACCTATAATTTCACCGTGCCACATGTCAAAGTGACTCAATTTGGTTCCTAAATTGAAACTAAAAACAAATATAGGGACCAAATTGAGTTATTTTGACACATGACAAAACTGTGAAGTGACACGTGTCAAGAAAAAAAAATTCAAAAAAATAAAAGAATAATTCAAAAAATATTAAAATAATTCAAAAAAACCATAAATTGACACGTGACGTTGACTTTAACACCTGATCAAAATTAACGATGAAGACCAAATTGAGTCATTTTTAAGAAAATAAGGACCAAATTGAGACAACGAAAAACAGACCAAAATAAAATTTCATGACAAATAGAGAGACCAAAAGGATAATTTGACCTATATAATGTTATGGTTAAATTGTATTAAGTAATAAAATAACGTGATAAATAGTAAAATTTTACAAAGTAGAAAGTTTTAAACTTTGATTTAAATATTTTAGTTTACAAATTCATATACCTAAATTCATATATCAAATACAAAAAAAATTAATATCACGAGAATTTCATTAGGGATTTATTTTTCAAAGTAAACTGGAAGAATTTTCAATGAGATTTACAGTGAAAGATTTAAAAACTTACCCTTTTAATGGTTTCACATGGACACAACTCTAAGTTAAGATGTTTTTCTTTCTCTATTTATATTTTTATATCAATTTTAGGCTTCTATGAATAATGATGCATAGCGTTTAATATCATTTGTTTTTTTCATACATTTCGTATCAATTAGAACTGATTGGATGATTACTTTCTTTAATTTCATTTTCTAATACAAATTGGAATCTTCTGAGATTGAAAGTGAACAAAAATGAAGAACCTGAAAACATGCTTTAAGGGAAAGGAACTGAATTGAAGAATAAACAAAATTTTCTTGCACTGGGAGTAAACTGAACCAAGAAGAAGAATAACAAAAATACAACCTCATTTCACCAATCTTTCACGTACATACATAAATATAGGATGCCATACTAAACATGCAACTCTCAGCTAAGCCAAGAAATGAGCAGAGAATGGTGATATCAGTAGTGAGAACCTAAATACTTGTTATATTTTGTTTGGACAGTGGATCAGAAAAATCTTACTCAACTTCTTTGATAATTCTTCGTCGCCGTAAGGGTTGTGTTGTAATGCTCCCTGGAGCACTGTGAGCTTTCCTCTTATCTTCCTTCCTCCTCTTGGCATCAGCCATAACACGCATTAAAGCAGAAGCTTTGAATATTGGTCTAGGCAAGTGTCTATGTCTGTTGAGCAAATCAGAAAAAAGCAAAACGTGACGATTATGCACAGGAAAAACTTTATTGCGGAAATATGTAATTTATGACAATTTTTCAGGTATGGTTCATAGTATAAATGCTTGATCAAATCTCACCTTGTAATCCGGTTAACCTCAGGGAGGTGCTTATAGCGTTTCTTTACGGCCTCGTGATAGTCGTGCTTCTTACGTTCTCTTGGAAGAATCTGTGGCATGATTACGAAGACATAATCATCAGTCAATGAAGGGCTTCTAAGAACAAAAATAATCAGGGGTAGCAAATTGGAAAACAAACAAGACTCCAAATTATGATGATTTAAGGATCTTAATCATTGTTCATCTTTTAATGTACGACAGACAAGGATGTCAGGGAACAATGAAACTCAACTAAACTATAAAATGTATTTGGATCCTCCCAACTCTAGTCCAAGCATGACCTTAGCATTTTTATAGACCAGAAGGAATTTGGAACCATGAAGAGGTAAGATAGGCCTTCCCTTCCCTTGTACTAAAAAATGGTGTCTATCTCACTACTAAGATGACAATGACAGCCATGTCGGGAGATGAAAGTAGGTTCAAATTCAAATAAATGTAAAGAAAATATATATAAACAAACAAAATTGAGATTCATCTTTCTATGAAATAAGCATTGCCACATGATGCTGAGGATATGCTCTAACACGTTAATTATTTCACTCAAATCTATGTAATAGAAGCAAGGAAGATGTCTTACTACTCCAAGTTGCTCAGATGCCTTTGCCTTCCAAATCCTAAGGTTAGTATCATCACTTCCTGAAATCACATAACTTCCATCACCACTGAACTTGACACAAAATACCCTGCATAACAAAGATAAAGATCAGCCTACCATACGAAGATAGAAATCTTTCAGCAGAAAAAGTTGGAAAAAACAGCAATAGCATTTTGTTGGGATGTAGAATAAAGGGAAGAATAGAAGTTACTAATTAGAGGGATATCATGGGTAAGGCCAATCATATCTATAAATACGAGGATACCATAGCAAAGGGGGATTTTCACTTCTTAGAGTGAGCGTCAACCCTTTGTGAAAGGAGAAAGCCTTTGTGAAGGGAAACAATTGGAGGAGAAAGTGTTCTCCCATTTCTTGATATTTTCATATTACTAGATAAAAATATTTGTTTTCAATTCTTGGTTCGTAACATCTTTTGTTGGAAATAGTATCTCGTTACACATCCAAGGTTTACATTAGTTGAAAAGTGACATGGGTAATAAAGCAATATAATGTTCAATTTCTAATATAAATTAAGTGAACCTTTGCATTCTCTTAGTGTGATAAATCTCTTTGCTGTGACCACCGTTATACTGGAAAAGTCTCACCTACAAATGAGAAATCATCAATAAATAGGAAACCATTCTTAGTAAGACCAAACCTCAGATGACTGAAAACAAGAGTCAAGGAACTAACTGTTCTATCATAAGATCCAGTGACAAATTCTCGCCCAGTTGGTGAGTAGTCAATATCCATCCTGTAGAATAAAATATGATAAAGCATGCATGATAAAATTCTAGGATTACGAGAACACAACATTCAAAGAAAAATCATCTTACACTGCAGAAACATGATCTTTATGAACACATTTAGCTTCATCCAACTTCCTAGTATCATAGCTATAGCAGTTGCCGTCTTCATTTGCCTGCATAAAATTTGTTGACAAGAATATAACATATCTCTATTGAAGATGTCTCAACCCAGTAATATCTAATGTTAGCCTTAACGAAAACCCCAAATTATAGCTTGAGAACCATTGAATGAATTCATATGATCAACTTACAGCTGTAAAATTTATGGGTTCCATTGGATTCCAACATATAGAATTGGTTTTGGTCTGTCACAATGAAGCAATAGTTAGTGCAGTCATGAATATATTTGGAATAGAAGCCAAATGAGGATGGGACAACTCAGCAGAAATGATGTTGAGAAATGTTGCAATGATATAATACTATGTGCAATTTAAGAACCACAAAATATTAGGGACTTCCGTTAACAAAATATGATGTTTAGAAATAACATAATAAAAAACAGCAACCATATGTTATAATTTAAAAGCAATGAAAAAAAAAGTAATTACCATCATTATCATTTTCCTCACAGGGGAAGCCATACGTAAATCATACAAATTTATGCTCCTGTCACTGAAATAAGAAAACGGGTTAAAAAGGCAGGTAATTTACATACAAGAGTAAAGTAGGTTAAGCCACCAACATTGTCAGGACTTATAAAGTAGATTAAAGTAAAACCATTCAAAATCTAAGTAAAACCTGAAAAAAAAAAGCATACCAAAAGAAACAAAACAAAGTCCCCTTATTAGATATTCCTTTCCATTCAATGAATGAAATGCACTTTTCACCAGATAAATGACACTGTTGGAATATACAGCAGATGTCTAAATACACCCTCAGGAAAATTTTCATATATCTTTATATTTCTCAATTTCTTTCCGCACTTAGTTTAGACTATAGTGTACTATTAGTATATATAGAGCTTAGCATTGTCTTTCGAATGATATCCTCATTTCCTCTCCTTCAATACTTAAATCCCTGTAACGCCAACATCGTATCCGGGTCCTGTAATGCACCTTGAGAATGCTTTCCCTTTCCATTGAGTTGTGTTCAAGGAAATTGATGACCGCACTATAGTTTTTTGTTCATTGTTTGCTCCTACTCTCGTTTTCAAGTTTTGTTATAATTATAAGGGGTAAATCCTAAGTCATATCCTTATGACGAGAGAATATCAAATTTCCTTTGTTTATTGTATTAATTAATTCCGTTTTCTCAATATAAATAACTTTCATTCAGTCTCAAAAAAACATGGTTTCAGCTCAATGTGTCTCTCTGTATTATATTGATTCCGTTTTCTCAACATAAATAAAGCATCCATGTTGTCTCAGAAACGGTTTCCACTCAATGTCTCTCTTTTTGCTATAGTTGTAATGAGGTTTTGGCTATCATATTCTGGTATGCGTTATTTAGATCACCCCAGCTTATTTATGTAGAATGACTTTGCATCAGTCCGTTTTCTGTACATCTAATTTAGCATGCTAAGCCTTACTGTGGCTGGAGGAGTATTCAACCCCTACTGCGTTTTCTGTCCTTGGCAACTGTATTCAGTTAACTAGCTCGCTAGCTGGAAAGCTTCTTAGAGAAGCTTTCCTTTGTATCATATAAATAACAGTACCTCACCTTCAAAACTCACCTATTAACACAATTCAGAATAAAGAATTTCCCCCTCTCTCTGTTCATCTTTGTCTCTTGAAATATAACAGGATACCTTATAACATTATGATTATCTTTTAAAATAGTTTAGAGCATCTATAATCTCTAGGAACTAGCTTCCATATTCTTTATATTTCATCATTGATGATTTGTATCTGGATATAATTAGGGGCACAAGACATGTAATTACACTAAGTACTTTGTCTTTTAGATTCTATTTACCACATCATTATACACATTATATTATTTTGAATATTTATTTTTCAAATTTCCTTCTTCCAAATAATTTCAACAAAAAACAACAACCTATTAGATTAGTACCAATCTCTTCCATCCACAACAAAACATAAAATGGATTTTTCTCATACTCAGGAACCTATTTCAATTACAACTTCAATCAAGTTGATAGTACCAGGGCTTTAATCTTGGAAATGGAACATTAAAATGTGATAGTAAACAAGCAGGAAAATTAACTCATTAAAACAGTATAAATACTCATTAAATAATGGAGGAAAAACACAAATTCAATGAGACAACCAAAGAGCAAACAAGCAACACAAAATAAAAGATCAGTATATCTATTGGGTGAAAAAACCGGATTGTATTGTGATTAACATTGTAGTCCTTGACCTATAGGCAATCTCACGTACCTAGCTGAGGTGGCCAAAAGATTTGGTTCTCCAGGATTAAACCGGACAGAAATTACTGTATCTGTCCCCCATTCAAAACTATTAATTGGCTGAGACCTGCAGAAAGTTGGTAACAACAACATGAAATAAACATGAAGTTTAGAATGGTCAACTACTGTGATTCTAGCAAAACAAGTAAACCAAACAGAAATTGAGCACCTGTTGTGATTCCATATATCTACTTGAGCACCAACTGTGGCAAAAAGCTCACCATCCCACTGGTGATCAACGCCCCTAAAAATTAAGAAAGTAAAACAAGGTTCAGTAAGCATAAAAGTATAGTAAAATAACAAACTTCAATATCTTCCTCCGGGATAATTCACTCCAAAACTTACCAAAATGCATTCTTCCAAACATAAACACTTGCTGGCTGCACAAAAACAAAAAAAGGTTCATAAAATTCACACTTATACTTAAAAAAAGGTAAAAGTAAAATATGCCAGCACAAAATTTCACCTCAACAGTGCTCTTGGTTGAGTCATCTGACTCCATAAGAGAAGTAATAGGAACATTCCAGAGTCTGATACTGAATTCAAATTCCAGGTTACATCAGAAAAATAGCTATTGAAGGCTAAATATGATTGATAAATAGATATAATAGGGAAAAAGATTGATTATTACCAGGCATCAGTTCCACAGGACACAAGAATGCGTCCATCAGTAGATGCTGCCAAACCCCGTACAGCACCTTGATGACCAGGAAACTGGCAAACTGTCTGTCTTTTATATCAAATACAATGGGCACCAAATTAGATACATATAGTAGTCTAAAATGTTGTAGCATTAACTATCATGCATATTGCAAATAAATTTATCATACAAGAACTACCAGTCTTCAGTAAGCCAACATACCCCCTTAACAGAGAAATAATAAGAAAATCTCAAGTCATATTTGATACAGTAAACTACAGTTCATTCATAACTAACAAGACAGAAATTATTACTTTCCTCTGAGATAAACTTATTATCTATTGATAGTCCATACAATGCAAACAGAAAGGATATAAAGAAGTGGCTCTGTATTGTTAATTACTACAGCACCCATTTCTTTTCATATATGCCCTCTAAGGATCTAACTAAATCTTAAATACATAAAAAAATAATCATACATGACAGAAATAACTGTAAAGATCACTAGGGCGTTAACAGCAATTTTAATATAGAAGAGAATAGTAATTATACTCCTTAATATTTGTGCTATCCTCTAAGCGGACAGATGGAAAGAAATGTACAGTATACAAAGAAATGCTTTTCATTTCAAAAAGATTACTAAATACCATAAACTTGATTCAAATTCCCAATACAAATATTTTCTTTCTGTAAAAAAAACAAATTAATGAAGAAACAATTACCTTGATGCTAAATCCCAGAGACGAATATCTGTAAAAACAACAAAGACAAATGTTATAGGTTTCTTTTATATGTATGCAACTCAACTCATCCACCATTTTACAAAGATAACAATGTACAGTGGATTGAGCCAAATCTTTAAAAGGATGGTAGTGTAAGTAACGCATAAAACCTAATACCATGTAGAAGAACCAACGAAAAAGAACCAAGAAAGAAATGATAAAATTACAAGATAGAGATGAATAGTAAAAGTGAATGGATATGTAAGACATGCCCTGATAGGCAAGGGAAAAAGAAGGAAGTCTTGAAAGTATACTATAGGAAGAAAAATAAATTAGAAACAGTTAATTGGTTAACAGATAGTTGTTATGTGAAATGAGATGACGAGTTTTTGAAAAAGTGTATTTATTGTCATGTATAGGAGAGGAGAGGGGGAGAATGAAAATTTTGTAGATTGAGCTTTAGCTCTTTGTGGAGGGGAAACCCTAGGAGGAGAAAGTGCTCTCCTGTTTTGTGTTCTTTTCAATCTATTCAATAAAAAATATTACTCTTCTTTCTCTTTTCAATTCTGGGTTCTAACAAATTGGTCCGACTTGCTGGATCTGAAGAAGGGAGAATTTTGGAAAGTAGAGTAAGTTCTTTGGAAAGATTTGCCAGCAACCAAGGAAGAGTGATTGTGGACATGAAGACAGATCTATCTATTATCATAGATACCCTACGGGAGATTAAAGAACTTCTTCAAGATCTCAACAGAGGAAAGAAAGAGGTAAAGACTGGTTTGGGTATTGTGAAAGATGGCTTGCAGGACATAAAAGAGATCAAAGATCTGCCTCAAGACATCAACAAAGGAAAGAAAGAGGAGAAAATTCAATCGAACAGGAAAAGCAAAGCGAAGAGGATGCCATTGACAATAACGGAATTAATAAGGGTGAGGAATAACCACTTTGCCCTGGGGTTAAAAGGGTGGAGTTGCCCACACTGGAAGGGAATGACCCCCAAGGTCAGATCAACAAATGTTTTGGAAATTCGAAACATCAAAGGATCAACAAAAGCACACCTAGCCCTCATCTGCGTGGAAGAAAATGCAGTCGAGGGATTAAAAATCTGGCAACAAAAATTCAAGAATCCTTCTTGGGAAGATCTTTCTAAAGCCCTCTGTAGGATTTCAGGAGCAGAGAAGGCAGCACCATTTTTGAAAAGTTTGGGGGCATAGAATGCAGAGCCATTGTTGAAAAAATGGCAGCGATTAGACAACAATAAAGGGTGGAAGATTACATTCAAGAATTTGAAGTGAGAAACAATAATTGGGGTGAATTTGGTTATGCTATTGATGTGCCGCCTAGTAATAATACACAACATGATGGTTTATTAGACATTGATCTTCTCTATATCCATAAAGATATTGGCATTCTTGAGGATGGTGGATTTGATTTCTTGGTGCCAACTGCTTGCAGTAATGCACTGAGAGTTTTGCGAACTATGCAACTTCCAAAGTATGTTCCACTAGACGCTAGTCTAGGTGTAAGGAAAACCAATTTAATGATTGCTTGGGGAAAAGATTTTGGGCTCAAAGAAGCATTGGAGGAGGGCTGTTGGCTTTTGTTGGATGAGCTTCATCTTGCTCAACAATTTGTTTTAGAAGATGTGCACTGTGGGACAAGGTCATGGAAGCAAAAGCACAAGAGCTACCACAACAAGTGTTGGTGCAATGGTAAAGGAGCAAGTCCAAATCAGCCATGTGGGAAGATACAGTTTCCTGAATTCATCCTTGAGGACAAGGTTGTTTCAGAAGTACGAGTAATGATAGGCAAGGGAAAAAGGAGGGGGTCTTGAAAGTATACTATAGGCAGAAAAATAAAAATAGAAACAGTTAATTGGTTAACTGTTAGTTGTTATGTGAAATGAGATGAAGACTTTTTGTAAAAGTCTATATATTGTCATGTATGGGAGAGGAGAGGGGGAGAATGAAAATTTTGTAGATTGAGCTTTAACTCTTTGTGGAGGGAAACCCTTGGAGGAGAGAGTGCTCTCCTATTTTGTGTTCTTTTCCGTCTATTCAATAAAAATATTACTCTTCTTTCTCTTTTCAATTCTGGATTCCTAACATGCCCACACAATTATTTCTTATTTATGTTGATTATTTATACAATCTATTATGCAAAAAGAATCACGCTACTTCTTTAAAGAGCTATGTTTCATAACAAAATTTAACCACTTCCGGAATTCAAATTTTTTTATCCATCATATAACAAAAACAAATTTCTTCCTCTTCTCTATCTCCAAACCAAGAGTATGATTCAGCCATTACTTCCTACGACTACAACTACACATAGCTGCAAGGACATAACTAAAAAAGGTAAAATGAACTACCTCCATCCATTGAACCAGAGAATATCCCTTTCAACTGGCTAGGGTTCTTCGCCATACACGAAATAGCATCTATATGTCCATCTAATGCGCCAATAAATGGTCTTGCAAAAATCTAAACCCTCATAGATTAAAAAACACACAATAAGAAACAGATAAACTTCACATGCAATAGAAACACACTGATTACGAAACTGAAAGCAAAAAAAAAAAAAAACATATAAGCGGACCTTGTCCAACTTCACTGCATTAAGAGCCCGCACATACTCCACCGCCTTCTCTTGAGGACGAAGGCCGGGATCGTAATTCCGGAACACCCTCTGTACAAAATCAAAGGGGAGGTTTCAGAAAAAGAAAAAAGATTGAAAATTCGATTGAACTAAGCAATTAGAATAAAGCTATTGGTAAAGGGTCGTGTGCATTGAATCACCTGAAGGTCTTGACTTCGTTCTCGGGTGAACTCATCGACGGAGCGTGATATAACTTTGACCTTCATTGCGCGTTGAAGCAGCGGAGGAAGTGAGAACAATGAGTCACTGTGTTTTGGTTCTTCAACCTCCAAATTAGAGAGCGGAAAAACCCTAATAAGATTGGCGGAAGGAACCAAGGTACGAGGAAGAAAGGGTTTTAGTGCTCAATTTGTTCACGGGCATATGGATACGGGTCGGGCCAAAAAATAAATTTATGAGCTAAACATTTTTAAAATAATAACTATAAATTTCATTAAAACATATACAGGTATTAAATTTTATATATCGAATCAGTATATGTAGAAATTAAAATTAATTTGATAATGTTTAATTTTCTCAAATTAATTTAAAATATATAATATGTAGATTTTAGAAATTGTGTTTTGTAATTTTCTTAGTGTATACATTCTTTCATCGTTTTTAGTATTATAAATTTATTTTTTAAATACTATTTTGTACACATATTTATTTGTTATTTTTGTCTTTGTAAATATAAGTAATTATTTTTATTACTTTGATAATTTTTAAAAAAAATTACTCATCATAATATAAAATTATATATATATATATATATATATATTACAAAATTATTAAAATATAATTATTTTATTTATAACTTTTCTATTGTTTCAAAATAAAATTAATAAACAAATTTATTTTAAGTATTATTATAATAATCAATTTTGTATTATTATAAGAAAAAAAGGTAAACACGTGTGTGTATATATATTGTTTATATTTATTTGTTAAACAAGGATAACATATTACAGATGAAATCAGAGTTTGTAGTTGAATAATTGTTTTTTGGTATATAACATTAAAGTCCCTCAGCTAAAAAGAAAAAAAAAAAGAAAAAGAAAAACCTTACATCTATCCTCATTTAAAAAGTTTACTTTGTTCCACTTGATAATTTTGGGGTGAGATTAGGTATTTGTTACCTAAATAAGTCAAATTAATTACTATAATTAATAATTAATTTATTTTTTCTATTTTAATTTATTTTTACTTTTTCTAGTGGTGTAACAAAATAAATTAGTTTTATATTATAAAAGTGGAAAGAAATTGTGTCTTTTTAAACAAAAAGTATTTGATAAGGATGTGTTCTTAGGGATAGGTGAAAGAGGAACGAGAAGAAGAATTTTTGTATTTTTTTAAATGATTGAGAGGTTAAAATAAGTGAATTTAGAAATAAATTTTGTGAAAATTATAAATAATATAACTGAAATGTGATAAATAATAAAATTTAAAATTGATAAGAATATGAAATGTATTAAATTATCCTTTATGGTGAAACTAATACGAAATCATTTTTAAGTCAGTAATATAAGCAGTGCAAACAAAGTCATCCACATCACACATGCATGTTATTTATAGCTCACACTATTTACTCTTTCACCTAAATTTTTTGTCAACGTCCGCAATTTACTTTTGCAAACCAAATCAAATAAATCGTTGACACTACATGCCCAACATCATTGGCACAACCCACCCAAATCACGTTAACCGGTTTTCTTACTAACACAAACACATGAACCGATTCTATTTTTATTTATTTAATTTTTTTATATTTTAATTCTAAAATATAATGAAAGATAAAATAAGAATACAAATATATACGACTTTAAATATATTTTTAATTTTTTTCTTCAAGGTTATTTATTCTGATTTCTAAAATTGAAGTCCTAGTATCAATTATGTTTTTATCTTTTATGTTTTCTTTTTGTTCAAAAAAATTGATATTTCTTGTATTTTTAGATGTGTTGCAATACATTTTATACAAAAATTTTTGTAGCATAAAGGACAATGAGCCCTTTGTGATTTATGAAAATATCTATCACAATACTGGCAGGGAATAGATGTTGGT